>RCUJ01000433.1_pt1 | contig 24147 bp, 18 predicted proteins | sample 2166321 | NCBI WGS metagenome assembly RCUJ01 (sample SAMN09932808, study PRJNA488358) | compost metagenome | feature: garden; material: soil; isolation source: compost soil in an enriched community after 118 h of incubation | place: Germany: Experimental Botanical Garden Goettingen | collected... | reverse complement strand
CCGTCGACGTCGGTGGATTGCCACCAGTCCAGTTGTTCGACGCGGGCGGGGTCCACGCCCCAGGCGATGAGCTGGTCGCCCACGCCCAAGGGGGTGATGAAGCGGGCGGTCTTGGCGGCCAGCTTGTCGATGGCGGCGCGGTCCAGGTGGTCGTAGTGGTTGTGCGACAGGATCACGCCGGCAATCGGCGGCAGGTCTTCGATGGAAATGGGGGGCGCGTGAAAGCGCGCCGGGCCGGCCCATTGCACGGGTGAGGCGCGCTTGGAGAACACCGGGTCGGTCAACCAATAGCGGCCGCGCAGCTTCATCAGGATGGTCGAATGGCCCAGGCGGTACAAGCTGCGGTCGGGCGCGGCTTGCAGGTCGGCCAAGGTGATGGGGCGCACGGGAATCGTTTGCTCGGGGACCGTGCCATGGGGCTTGGCGAAGAAGAAGGTCCACATCAGTTTCACGCCTTGCCAGAAGCCCAGCGAGGGGCGCGGCAGCGGGTTGTGGAAACGGCCTTCACGATGTTGGGGCGACTGCGGGTAGCTGGGTTGGGCGGACGGGCAAGAGGTGAGGGCGGACACGGCAAGGGTTCCAGGCAGGAGAAGGGGCAAGGGCGTTGCGACTGACACAACATGCGCCGCCAAAAATTACACTGCGCAGTGTAGTTTTGATTTTCTGAAAAGTACACTGACAGGTGTAAAATTTCGCATCGCCAATGCGGCGAATTTCAGCCACATACTTCAACCGCGCACATCGACGCGCACTGCTCGCCCGCGTGCGCCACCCACCTGACAACGAGCCCGCTTCATGCCCAATCCCCCGACCCGCCTGACCGACCGCAAACGCCAGGCCATCGTGCGCGCGGCGGTGGAAGAGTTCCGGTCAGCCGGGTTTGATGCCACCAGCATGGACCGCATCGCCGCCTCGGCGGGGGTCTCCAAGCGCACGGTCTACAACCATTTCCCCAGCAAGGAAACGCTGTTCTCGTTGATTCTTGAAGAGCTATGGGCCAGCAGCGCGGCCAGCGTTGCGCTGGCGTATCGGGCCGACGTCGCGCTGGATCAGCAGTTGCGGCAGTTGCTGATGCAAAAGTTGGACCTGTTGGCGGACCCCAACTTCATCGACCTGGCGCGCGTGGCCATGGCCGAAATCATCCATTCCCCCGAACGCGCCCAGGCCATCGTGTGCCGCATGGGCGAAAAAGAGGGCGGCGAAACGGCCTGGATACGCGCGGCGATCCAGGACGGGCGTCTGGTGGATGTGGACCCTGAGTTCGCCGGCCACCAGTTGCAGGGGCTGGTCAAGAGCTTTGCCTTCTGGCCGCAAGTCACGCTGGGCCAAGCGCCATTGAGCGCAGCAGAGCGCAAGCGCGTGGCGGATTCGGCGGTGGAGATGTTCTTGGGGTGCTACGCGCGTGCCACCGCGCTAAAAGGAATCATTGCCAAGCCACGCAAACCGGTGACGCTTCAAGAGATGAACGATGCGATTGCTGATCAAGGCAAATCATCGGGATGATTGAATATGGTTGTCAGTTGACAACCTTAGCGCGTGATTGAATACTGCGGGCTTACATGGTGCGTGCGGCACATCCAAAGAAAGAAATTGAATCGGCGTTGCGCCCCGTCGGGAGCCCTAACAGTGGAATACACCTTCACCTTGCGATATCGGTTGGGCCAAACCGAAGAATCGCTTGACGACCTGATCGGCCGTCTGGCCGAAGCAGGTTGCGACGATGCCCTGGTCGGATCGGGGCAGCCTGGCAGGTTGGCGCTTGAATTCGCGCGAGAGGCCAACAGCGCTCGGGCGGCGGTGCATGGCGCATTGGCGGATGTGAAGCGCGCGATTCCTTCCGCGCGCTTGATTGAAGCCGGCCCTGACTACGTGGGGCTGACGGATGTGGCCGAGTTGATGGGCATGTCGCGCCAGAACATGCGCAAGCTGATGCTCGCGTATTCAGACAGCTTTCCGTCGCCGGTGCATGAAGGCAAGGCGTCCATTTGGCGCTTGTATCCCGTGCTGGATTGGTTGAAGGCCAAGGGTGGGTATGACGTGGATGACGGCTTGCTTGAGGTGGCCCGGGTGGTGCTGGATGTGAACGTCGCCAAGGATGGCATGCGGGCGCCGCCGTCAGCGCAACGGCAACTGGAGCGTTTGTTGGCTTGAACGGTAGGGTTGAACTGTGGGCGTGATCGGTTAGCCGCCGCCGTGCCTGCTAGAACAGATTCAACGCCCGCGCCACCCATAGCGCCAGTCCCACGGCGATGCCGATCAACAATGCGCGGCGCAGCCCGCCGCTCTTGGGCACAGCCCCGGGTGACGCGGCTGGGTCGGCGCTGGCGCGCGCAATTTCGGCGGCCTCAAGGGGGCGCGCCGATGCGCTTGCGATGGCGTCCGCGCTGCCGTTGTCCGTCTCAATCGTGAACGCAGGTTTGCCAGTGCGCGCAACGTGATCACCGGGCACGTCTTCGATCTGCACGCCGGCGTTTTTCAGCATGTCCCACAGGCCTTTCATGCCTTCGCCGTCGCGCAGCGACTCGATGCGTTCGCGTTCCGCGCGCGGTACGTCGTCCAGGCTGTCGTAGTGGCGGCCGTTGACGGTGACCGCGCCGTTGTCGATATCGACCTTGAACGCTTCGCCGTTTTCCGTGCCGGCGTAGCTCCATTTTTCTTGCACGCTGACGCTGCCCAGCTTCCCGCCCAGCAGTTCTTCGATGTTCTCTTGCTGCTCGGGCGTCAAGTTCGTGGTGGAACTCCAACTGCGTGTTGTCGTCGAACTTTTCCAGATCTTCGTCTTGTCGTTCATGCCTGCCGTCCTTGGTGTTCCAACCGCGAAATATACAGAATTCGTTCACCCAACTGTCAGAAAAGCCCGCTTTTGCGGGCTTCTTACTTTGTCCTTAAAGCAAAACACTTTTCCATGTCAATAAATTCAATCTGATCCGGTACTGCAAGCAGATCAGATGCATGAATAAGCGCATAATGCCTGCACCTTCTCTTACGTCCCTAATGAAGAGCAGGTTCGATTTTTTCTGAAGTACAGAGCGTGTTGTCACTAGCTCGGCAGTTCGTGTTTCCAGGGTTCATGTTCGGTAGCGCGCTAGGACAACTTGGAATATTCACGGAGATGTCTATGACAGATGATGCAAAGCCGCGTCGTCGGTTTCTTCAGGCGCTGGCGATCGTGCCCGCGTCGACATTGGCGGTTGGCGCGTTGACCACTGGCTGTACCAACGCCGCGGACGACAAGACCGCTGCGGCCGCCAAGCCCTACGCACCCACCTATTTCACCAAGCCCGAATGGGACTTCATCGTTGCCGCGGTGGATCACCTGATCCCCGCCGACCAATATGGTCCGGGCGCGATTGAAGCCGGTGTGCCGGAATTCATCGACCGTCAGATGGAAACGCCCTTTGGCCACGGCAAGCTCTGGTACATGCAAGGCCCGTTCCACACCGACCAGGTGCCTGAACTGGGTTATCAGCTGAACCAAAACCCGCGCGAGGTCTATCGCCACGGCATCGAAGCCTGCAACGCCTGGTGCGTGAAAACGCACGGCAAGGTCTACGCCGAACTGGACAAGCCCTTGCAGGAACAGATCCTGAAAGACCTGCAAGGCAACAAGATCAAGCTGGAAACCGTTCCCGCATCCACCTTCTTCAGCTTCCTGCTTTCCAACACCAAGGAAGGCTTCTTTGCCGACCCGATGTACGGCGGCAACAAGAACATGGTGGGCTGGAAGATGGTGGGCTTTCCCGGCGCGCGCGCCGACTTCATGGACTGGACCGACCAGCCCAACGTCAAGTACCCCTATGGCCCCGTGTCGATCTCTGGGGAGAAGGGTTAATCATGGCAATCAAGAAAGACAAAGTTGACGCGGTGCTGGTCGGGTTCGGCTGGACCGGCGCGATCCTGGGCCAAGAACTGACCGAAGCGGGCTTGCACGTACTGGCGTTGGAACGCGGCGGCATGCAGGACACCCCCAAGGACGCCGAGTACCCCAAGGTGATCGACGAGCTGGCGTATTCGGTGCGCGGCAAGCTGTTCCAGGACCTGTCGAAAGAAACCGTGACCATCCGCCATGGCGTGGACGACGTGGCCGTGCCGTATCGGCAGAACGGCTCGTTCCTGCTGGGCACGGGCGTGGGCGGCGCGGGCTTTCACTGGAACGGCATGCACTACCGCGTGCTGCCCGAAGAGCTGGAACTGCGCACGCGCTACGAAACGCGCTACGGCAAGAGCTTCATCCCGGAAGGCATGACCATCCAGGACTTCGGCGTCACCTACGACGAACTGGAACCGTACTTCTCCAAGTTCGAATACGTGTGCGGCACGTCGGGCAAGGCCGGCAACCTGAACGGCAAGATCGTTGAAGGCGGCAACCCGCTGGAAGGCAAGCGCAGCAAGGAATTTCCGTTGGCGCCGCTGACCACCACCTACGGTGCGCAGTTGTTCGAAAAGGCCGCGCGCGAGGTGGGCTTCAACCCGTATCCCGCGCCCGCCGCCAACGCTTCCGCCCCGTACACCAATCCCTATGGTGTGCGCCTGGGCCCCTGTAATTTTTGCGGCTTCTGCGAAAACTACGGCTGCTACATGTATTCCAAGGCATCGCCGCAGACGACGATCCTGCCGGTGCTGTTGAAGAAGACGAACTTCGAACTGCGCACGCATGCGCAAGTGATCAAGGTCAACCTGGATTCGACCGGCAAGAAGGCCGTCGGCGTGACGTACATCGACGCGCAAGGTCAAGAGATCGACCAGCCGGCCGACCTGGTGATCCTGTCGGCGTATCAGATGCACAACGTGCGCCTGCTGCTGCTGTCGGGCATCGGCAAGCCGTATGACCCGAAGACGAACGAAGGCGTGGTCGGCAAGAACTACGCCTACCAGATGAACGGCGGCGTCAACGTGCTGCTGCCCAAGGGCACGCAACTGAATCCCTTCATGGGTACGGGCGCCGGCGGCGTGGGCATGGACGATTTGAACGGCGACCAGTTCGACCACGGCCCGCTGGGTTTCGTGGGCGGCGCCAGCATCCGCCACGTGCGCACCGGCGGCCGGCCGATCAAGCAGACGCCCACCACGCCGGGTACGCCGTCGTGGGGCACGGCCTGGAAGGCCGGCGTGCAGGATGCCTACCAGCGCTACATGACGATCGGCATTTCGGGTTCGGTCATGTCGTACCGCGACGCCTATCTGTCGTTGGACCCGACCTACAAGGACGCCTTCGGCCAACCGCTGTTGCGCATGACCTTCGACTGGCACGACAACGAGTTCGACATGCTGGGCTACATGGGCAAGCGCATGGAAACCGTGGCCAAGGCCATGAACCCCGAGAAGTACTTCGTCGGGGTACGCAAGAAGGGCGCGCGCTATGACACGCGCGTCTACCAAAGCACGCACAACACGGGCGGCGCGATCATGGGCTCGAACCCCAAGGAAAGCGTGGTCAACAAGTACCTGCAAAGCTGGGATGTACCGAACGTGTTCGTGATGGGCGCCTGCGTGTTCCCGCAGAACATGGGCTACAACCCGACCGGGCTGGTGGGCGCCTTGGCCTATTGGGCCGCGCAGGCGATCCGCGACCAGTACTTGAAGAACCCCGGCCCGCTGGTTCAGGCGTAAGGAGACGGAACAATGTTGAAGCAAACCATTGTTGCGGCCTTCTCGGCCCTGGTCGCCAGCACCGCTTTCGCGGCGGACGGCACGCCCGCGTCGAACGACGCCCAGATGATCAAGCAGGGCGAATACCTGTCGCGCGCCGGTGATTGCATTGCCTGCCATACGGCCGGGGGCGGAAAGCCCTTTGCCGGTGGCCTGGGCATTGAATCGCCGCTCGGCACGATCTATTCGACCAACATCACGCCCGATAAAGAAACCGGCATCGGCAACTACACGTACGAGGACTTCGACCAGGCCGTGCGCCACGGCAAGGCCCGTGATGGGCATTCGCTGTATCCGGCCATGCCTTACACCGCCTACGCCAAGGTCACGCCCGAAGACGTGAAGGCGCTGTACGCCTACTTCATGCACGGGGTCGAACCGGTCAAGCAGGAAAACAAGGACACGGACATTTCGTGGCCCATGTCGATGCGCTGGCCGCTGACCGTGTGGCGCTGGATGTTCGCACCCGACGTCGTGAACGGCCCCGCCGCCAGCGACCTGAAGGGCGCGGACCGCGCGGCGCTGCTGCGTGGCCAGTACCTGGTGGAAGGGCTGGGGCATTGCAGCACCTGCCACACCCCGCGCGGTTTCGCCTTGCAGGAAAAGGCGTTGAGCGACGCGGACGGCTCGGCCTTCCTGTCGGGTGGCGTGGTGGAAGGCTGGCTGGCCAAGAACCTGCGCGGCGACGTCGTGGACGGCCTGGGTAGCTGGACCAAGGAAGACATCGCCGTCTTCCTGAAGTCGGGCCGCAACGGCCATTCGGCCGCGTTTGGCGGCATGGCGCAGGTGGTGCAAGACAGCACGCAGCATCTGACGGACGACGACCTGAACGCCATCGCCGTGTATCTCAAGAGCTTGCCGCCGGTGAACAAGGACGCCGCCAACAAGCCCTTGGCCTACGACGAGACCGTGGCGCAGGCGCTGCGTACCGGTAAGGACAAGGGCGACGGCGCCATGGCCTTCCTGAACAACTGCGCGGCCTGCCATCGCAGCACCGGCAAGGGCTACACGGAAACGTTCCCGCAGTTGGCGCTGAGCTCGACGGTGAATTCGGCGGACCCGACGTCCCTGATCCACATCGTGCTCAAGGGCGCGCAGATGCCGGGCACGACAGCGGCACCCACCGCCTACGCCATGCCGGGCTTTGACTGGCGCATGACCGACAAGGAAGTCGCCGATGTGGTGACCTTCGTGCGGTCAAGCTGGGGCAACAAGGGCGCGGCGGTCAGCGCGTCTGATGTGGCCAAGGTCCGCAAGGACGTGGGCGCGGCGGCGCAGCCGGCGCGGTAGCGAGTTTTTTGGGGGGAGCGGCCATTGACAAGCATTTGCGCCAGGCGCAATCTCTTGCCTATGTGCCGACCCCTGACCCCTTTCGCCGCGATTATTACCTTCCTTGGTACCAAGGTGGGTTAGCGCGCATCGGCACATCGCTACACAAACCCGCCAACCGGCGGGTTTTTTGTTGGCTCGCCAGGCACACGCTCCAGGAGAGCCTTGCATGACACTATCGTCCTCGTTACCCGGCACCTTGCACTTTCTGTGCGGCAAGATCGCCGCGGGCAAGTCCACATTGGCCGCGACGCTTGCCGCGCAACCCGGCACGCTGTTGATCAGCGAAGACCATTGGCTGGCGGCGCTATATCCCGGCGAGATCCAGGGCGTCGCGGACTACGCGCGTTGCGCCGCGCGGCTGCGCGACGCCATGGGGGCCCATGTGGCGGCCTTGGTGGGGGCGGGGCTGTCAGTGGTGCTGGACTTTCCCGCCAACACGCGCCCGGCTCGGCAATGGTTGCTTGAGGTGGCGCGGCAAGCGGGTTGCCCGCATCAGCTGCATTACCTGCAGGCGTCTGATGCCCTGTGCAAGGCGCGGTTGCGCGCCCGCAATGCCGCAGGCACCCATGCGTTTTCCACCTCGGACGAGCAGTACGACGCCATCACCGCCTACTTTGTCGAACCGGGTCCAGAGGAAGGGCTGAACATCGTGCCGCACGTGCAAGGCTGAAAATAGTGGCAAAAATGGCCCGGTGCGACGCCGGGCCGCCTGCTATGATTACTGGATAAAAAACCAGCTATCCGGCCCGGCCGATGTTTCCCCCGCACCGCTACTACTACCTGCACAATTTCCAGCGCGCCTTGGCGTGGGTCGGCGAACGTTATGCCGACCTGCTGGACGCTGACGAGCACCGTTTCCTGGCTGACTTTCAGGCTTTGCCGCAAGCCTCGCAGGCCTTGATGGTGCGCATGCTGATGCGCCGTGGCCCTTGGTTTCGGGCCGGCCGGCTGGTCTATGAGGAAATCGGCAGCGCGGTGGATGCCGCCGCGCCGCTCGCGGCGCTGGGTTGGTTGGATGGGCTGGCGCCGATGTCGCTGGACGAACTGTTCGGCTTGCATACCAAGCCGGAGCTTTGCGGGTTGTTTGCTGGCGCGGCGTCTGGTCTGCCGTTGGAACTGCCGCTTAAACCCTCCGCCCGCAAAGCCGATCTGCTGGATGCCCTGCGCATCGCGCACGATACCCCCCGGCCATACGCCGAATGGTTCCCGGGTGCGCAAGAACCCGTCTGGCGCGTGATGGTGGGCGATCTATGCGAACGCTTCCGCCTGATGTTCTTCGGCAACCTGCACCAGGACTGGTCGGAATTCGTGTTGGCCGACCTGGGCGTGTTCCAGTACGAGGCCGTGCCGTTCGACGCCTCGTCACGCGCCTTCCAGACGCGGGCGGACGTGGATGCCTACCTGGTGCTGCATGCGTGCCGCACGGCGCTGGACGACGGCGCGGACATTGCAGCCTTGTTGGCGACGGTGCAAGGCTGCGTCAGCCAGAACGCCTGGCTGGAAAAGCGCCGCGCCAAGGTGCTGCTGCGGATCGGGCAGGCGTGTGAACGCGCGCAGGATTGGGCGGCGGCGAAAGCGGCTTACGAACACTGCGCCTACCCCGGCGCGCGCCATCGCCGCATACGTGTGCACGAGCGCATGGAGCGGTATGACGAGGCTTTGGGCCTGGCGCTGCAAGCGCGCGATGCGCCCGAAAGCGAAGAGGAAAGCCAGCGCGTGGCGCGCATGTTGCCGCGCTTGTATCGCGCGGTCGGGCAGGTTCGGCCCACCCGCGTGCCCGCCCACGCCTTGCCGCGTACCGACCTCACGCTGCAACGGCCGGCCAACCCGGCTTCTGTTGAGTTCGTCACGCGCGACCACCTGCATCAGGACGATGCACCCGTGCATTACGTGGAGAACGCGCTGTTGAATTCCCTGTTCGGCCTGCTGTGTTGGCCCGCCGTGTTCGCGCCCTTGCCGGGCGCGTTCTTTCATCCCTTCCAGCGCGGCCCGGCCGACCTGGACGCGCCGGATTTTCACGAACGACGCCAGGCGCTGTTCGCCGATTGCCTGGCGCAGTTGGACACGCCCGTTTATCGCGACCTGATCCTGCAACGCTACGCCGACAAGGCGGGGGTGCAGTCGCCGTTTGTGTTCTGGGGCGCCTTGTCCGAAACCTTGCTGACGCAGGCGCTGGACTGCCTGCCCGCCGCGCACTTGAAGCTGGTTTTTACTCGCCTGCTGCGTGACGTAAAGACCAACCGTTCCGGCCTGCCGGACCTGATCCGCTTCTGGCCGGCCGAGCGCCGCTATGAACTCATCGAAGTCAAAGGCCCCGGCGACAAGCTGCAAGACAACCAGATCCGATGGTTGCAGTACTGCGTGGCGCACGGCATGCCGGTGCGTGTTTGCCACGTTACGTGGCAGGAGGTTGCGGCATGAGCTACGCCGTGGCGGTGCGCGCGCTGTGCGAATTCACGGCCCGGGCCGGTGACCTGGACTTGCGCTTCACGCCCGCGCCAAGCGGGGTAGAGGGCATGGCGGGGCACACGGTCGTGACCGGGCGGCGCGGCCCCGCGTACGAGACCGAGATGTCCTTGTCCGGCCAGCATGAAGGCCTGCTGGTGCGGGGGCGCGCCGATGGCTATGACCCCGTGGCCAATCAGCTTGAAGAGATCAAGACGTATCGCGGCCAGTTGGACAGCGTGCGCGAGAACCATCGCGTGGTGCATTGGGCGCAGGCGCGGGTTTACGGGCATCTGCTTTGCCAGGCGCGCGGGCTGGAACGGGTGCGCGTGGCGCTGGTGTATTTCAACGTGGTCACCGAGGAAGAAACGGTACTTGTGGAAACGCACGAGGCCGCGGCCCTGCAAACGTTCTTCCAGGAACAGTGCGATCGTTTCCTGGCATGGGCCAAGACCGAACTTGCGCATCGCCAGACGCGCGACGCGGCGCTGGAAAAGCTGGCGTTTCCGCATGGTGAATTCCGCGCCGGGCAGCGCGATCTGGCCGTGGCCGTGTACCGCACGGCGCGTGATGGCCGCTGCCTGATGGCGCAGGCGCCCACCGGTATCGGCAAGACGCTGGGCACGATCTTCCCGCTGCTCAAGGCCAGCCCGGGTACGGGCCTGGACAAGATCTTCTTCCTGGCGGCCAAGGGCTCGGGCAGGGCGCTGGCGGTTGAAGCACTGGACACGGTCAATGCGCAACCTGCCACGCCCGGCTTGCGCGTGCTGGACTTGCAGGCGCGCGACAAGACCTGCGAGCATCCGGACCTGGCCTGCCACGGGGATTCCTGCCCCTTGGCGCAGGGCTTTTACGACCGCTTGCCCCAAGCGCGCCAGGCGGCGGTGCAGCACGCGCGGCTGGATGCGCCCACGGTGCGCGCCGTGGCCCGCGAACACAGCATCTGCCCGTACTACCTGTCGCAAGAGCTGATCCGCTGGAGCGACGTGGTGGTGGGCGACTACAACTATTACTACGATTCGTCCGCCATGCTGTACGCCATGACGCAGGCCTATCAGTGGAAGGTGGCGGTGCTGGTGGACGAGGCGCATAACCTGGTCGACCGCGCGCGCCGCATGTACACAGGGGAATTGGACCAGGCCTCGTTGTCGGCGGCGCGTTATGCCGCGCCGAAGGCCTTGAAGAAGCCGCTGGATGGCTTGCAGCGGTCGTGGAATGCGCTGAACAAGAAGCAGGCAGAACGCTATCAAGCGTATGACGTGGTGGCGCCGGGTGTGTTGGCGGCCGTGCAGAAAGCGGTGGGGGCCATCATGGAGTACATGGCCGAATCTCCCTTGCCGCAAGACGACCCGGTGCTGACGTTCTACTTCCAGGCGCTGCAATTCATGCGTCTGGCCGAGCAGTTCGGCTCGCACGCCTTGTTTGATGTGACGCTGTCGGACGTGGGCGTGGCCAGCGCCAAGACGCGGCCATCCACCCTGTGCGTGCGCAACGTGATACCCGCGTCATACCTGGCGGCGCGCTATGCGGCGGCGCATGCCACTGTGCTGTTTTCGGGCACCTTGAGCCCGCAGCAGTTTTATCGCGATACCTTGGGGCTGCCCAACGAAACGCCGTGGATCGACGTGGCCGCGCCGTTTCAGGCCGAGCAATTGGCGGTGCGCGTGGTGGGCAATGTGTCCACCCGCTATCGCGACCGCGAGCGTTCGCTGGCGCCCATTGTTGACCTGATCGCCACGCAGTACGCGGAACGCCCGGGCAATTACCTGGGCTTTCTCAGCAGCTTTGACTACCTGCGCCAGGTGTCGGACCTGATGCGCGCACGCCATCCGGACGTGCCCATCTGGCTGCAAACGCCGGGCATGGACGAAGCGGGCCGCGCGGCGTTCCTGGCGCGTTTTACCGAAGCTGGCCAGGGCGTGGGCTTCGCGGTGCTGGGCGGCGCGTTCTCGGAAGGGGTGGACCTGCCCGGCAAGCGCCTGATCGGTGCTTTCATCGCCACGCTGGGGTTGCCGCAGGTAAACGCCGTGAACGAAAACATGAAGCGCGCGATGGACCTGCGCTACGGCGAAGAAAACGGGTACGACTACACCTATCTGTACCCCGGCATGCAAAAGGTGGTGCAGGCGGCCGGCCGCGTGATCCGCACCGAAAGCGATGTGGGCACGGTGCACCTGATTGACGACCGCTACCGCCGCGCCAAGGTGCGCGGGCTGCTGCCTAGCTGGTGGCGGGTGGACTGAGCCGCGCCGCGACCGTTTCGCGCCGGCCCAGCAGCAGGGTGATGCAAAGCGCCGTCAGCACGGCGATGCCGGCCAGGGCATGCAGCACGTGACGAAAGGCGCTGTCATAGGCGTCATGCAGCAGCGGCATGGCCTGGGCCGTTGCATGCGGTAGCTGTGCCGCGGCTTCGTCCAATTGGCCCAGCGCCGCGCGGTTGGCGGCCATCACCAGGGCTTGTGCGTTCACGGTGCCGGACTGCGCGTCGGGCAGGGTGGCCGACAACTGCGTCTGGATCAACAGCGCCAGCAGCGCGCTCAGCACCGCGATGGCGACGCCGTCGGCCGACACGCGCACCGTGTTGAAGATGCCGGTCGCCATGCCGACGTTGCGCGCGTCGACCACGCTGACCGCCATGGCGTCCATCAAGCCCCAGGGCAAGCCGATGCCGCAGCCGATCAGTAGCATGGGCATCCACAGGCCCGCCGCGCCCGAGGCCATCACGTCGGCCAGCCAGATCAAGCCGGCCGCCACCGCGATCAGGCCGATGGCCGACAGCAGACCGGGGCGGAACCAGCGCGTGAGCAGCGCGGCCAGGAACGGCACCACCAGCAAGGGCGCGGCCAGGCCGATCATCAGTTGCCCGGCTTGCAGGGCGCTATAGCCATCGATGCCGATAAAGCGGCCGGGCAGCAGCGCGATCAGTGCGATGAACAGAAACGCGGGCGACGCCGCCAGGACCTGCACGCCCACAAAGCGCGGGCTGCGAAACAGGCTCAGGTCCAGCATGGGGCGGGCGACCCGGCGTTCAATACGCACGAAGGCCACGGCCAGCAGCACGGATGCCAGCAGCGCGCCGACGACGTGCGCGTCCGTCCAGCCAGCCTCGGGCGCCAGCAAGATGCCGTAGGTGAACAGCCCCAGCGCGCCGGTAAAGGTGATGGCGCCCGGCCAGTCCAGCCGGCCTTGCGCCACGCTTGCCGTGGGCCGCACGCTGATGGCCACCATGACGGCGCCCAGCAGGCCCACCACGCCCGTGGACAGAAACACCCACTGCCAGCCGGCCGCCTGCACCATCCAGCCGGAAGCCAGCGGCCCGAACGACAAGCCGATGCCGAAGGTGGTGCCCAACAGGCTGAACGCGCGGGTGCGCGCCACCCCGTGAAAGAGCGGCGCCAGCGACGACATGGCGGCGGCGAACGCGGCCGCGCCGCCCACGCCCTGCATCAAACGCAGGAAGTTGATCCAGCCGGTCGTGGGGACGAACGCAATCGCGAAGGTCGTGACGCAAAACACCGCCAGGCCCAGCAGCCATACCCGTCGAGGCCCCACCAGATCGGTCAGGCTGCCCGCCACCATGATCACGCTGCCGTAGGCCAGGATGTAGCCGTTCAAGATCCAATTCAGTTGCACGGGCGTGCCGCCCAGGTCGTGGCTGATGGACGGCAGCACCACGGCGGGGCCGGTGAAGCACAGCGGGATCAACAGCGCGGTCAGGCAGGCCGACAGCAGTTGCAGCCAACGGTGGCGGGGGGCTGGAAACGGGGGGGAAAGGTCAGGGGTAGGCATGACGCACATCAGGGAATACAAAAGGGATGGCCAGCTTATGAGCCTGGGCATAAAAGAAAAATAGGCTAGGATTCCCGTCATTCCGGACAGTAGTGTCCGCATTGGAGCGTGGTGGATGGATAGCCTGAGTGGCATAGGGGTGTTTGTGCTGGTGGCGCAGGCGGGCAGCTTTGCCGAGGCGGGGCGCGTGCTGGGCGTGTCGCCGTCGGCGGTGGGCAAGAGCATTGCGCGGATGGAATCGCGCTTGAAGGTGCGCTTGTTTCATCGCAGCACCCGCCAGCTTGCGCTGACGCCGGAAGGCGAGAAATTCCTGGATCGCTGCCGCCGCATCTTGTGCGAGGTCGAAGCGGCTGAACTGGAATTGTCGGCGGCGTCCGACGCGCCGCAGGGCAGGCTGCGGGTGAGCCTGCCGCGCTATAGCGGCTTGTACGACGCCAGCATCGCCAGCTTCATGCGGCAATACCCCGCTGTGGAGTTGGACCTGGATTTCACTGACCGGATGGTGGACGTCATTGGCGAAGGCTATGACGCCGTGGTCCGCACGGGCGACATGGACGACTCCGGCTTGAAGCGCCGCCGCCTGGGGGCGTTTCGCCGGGTGCTGGCCGCGTCGCCCGACTATCTGCGCCAACACGGCACGCCCAAGCGCGCGGCCGACCTGCTGCGCCATGCCTGCCTGCATTACCGCTATCCGGCCACGGGCCGGTTGGAAAAATGGCCGTTCAAGCTGGGGCCGGACGCCCAGGCGCCCGAACTGCCCTTGACGCTGGTGTGCAACAGCGTGGAAACGCGGATTGCGCTGGCCGTGGGCGGGCAGGGCATTGTCTGCCTGCCGGACTTCACCATCCGCCGCGAGCTGGCGGCCGGGCAACTGCAACTGGTGATGGAAGACCGCACGCGCGGCGGCGGCACGATGTGGGCGCTATGGCCTGCAAGCCGTCACGCTTCGCCCAAGCTGCGCGTGTTCATCGACCACCTGGCGCAGCATTTGTTTCCGTAGGGGCAGGTGCTTGCCGGACAGGCGTCTGGTGTCGTCGGCCGAAGCCGGTTGCGCCACGCGCTGCTGGCCGCAGGCCGCCCAGGTTGCGTAGTATGTCGTCTGGGTGCACTGGCCGACGCGCCAGTCTGACAACGACCAAGACCATCCGGAGACCCTCGCATGCCCCTCGCCACGCCGACCGACGCCGCCAGCCTGAACCCCATCGTCGCCATGCCGGCGCATGCCTTGTCGGATGCGATCCGACGCCGCGAGCTGTCCTGTGTCGAGGTCATGCGCGCCTACCTGGCGCATATCGACAGCGTCAACCCGAAGATCAACGCCATCGTCGCCCGGCGCGATGCCGATACGCTGCTGCGCGAAGCCGCCGAGCGCGACGCGCAACTGGATGCGGGCCAATGGCTGGGCTGGATGCATGGCATGCCGCAGGCGCCCAAGGACCTGACGGCCGTGCGCGGCATGGTCACGTCGATGGGCTCGCTGGTCTACAAGGACCAGGTCACGCAGCATGATTCGATCATCGTCGAGCGCATGCGGGCCTCGGGCGCCATCTTCATCGGCCGCACCAACGTGCCGGAATTTGGCTTGGGCTCGCATACCTACAACCAGGTTTACGGCACCACGGGCAACCCCTACGACCCGTCCAAGACGGCGGGCGGCAGCAGCGGCGGCGCGGCGGCGGCGCTGGCCGCGCGCATGCTGCCCGTGGCCGACGGCAGTGATTTCGGCGGCTCGCTGCGCAACCCGGCGGCGTTCTGCAACGTGTATGGCATGCGGCCGTCGGCGGGGCGCGTGCCGTTCGGGCCATCGCCCGAAGTGTTCCTGAAGCAACTGTCCTATGAAGGCCCGATGGGCCGCACGCCCCGCGACGTGGCGCTGCTGCTGTCGGTGATGGCGGGGCACGACAAGCGTTCGCCCTTGTCGTTGCGCGACGACCCCGCGCAGTTCGCCACGGCATTGGATGCCGTCTCAGACTCCGACCCGCGCGGCAAGCGCGTCGGTTGGCTGGGCGACTGGGGCGGCTACCTGCCCTTGGAGCCGGGCATTCTGGACGTGTGCGCGCAAGGCCTGGCCACGCTGGATACCGTGGGCTGCGACGTCATCGACTACCAGGTGCCGTTCGCGGGCGACCGGTTGTGGCGCATGTGGCTGACTCACCGTCACCTGATGGTGGGCGGCCAATTCCATGCGCTGGTTCAAGACCCGCAGACGCGCAAGCTGGTCAAGCCCGCGCTGATCTGGGAAGTGGAAGGCCTGGATGGCATGACCGCGCACGAGGTCTATCAGGCCACGCAAGAACGCAGCGCCTGGTACCAGACGGTGTTGAGCATGTTTGAAGAGGTCGATTTCCTGGCGGTGCCGTCGGCGCAGGTGTTTCCCTTTGACGCCACGCTGGATTGGCCCAAGCACATTGCCGGTCGCGCCATGGATACCTATCACCGCTGGATGGAAACCGTGACGCCGTGGACGCTGGCGGGTTGCCCGGTGATCAGCGTGCCGGTGGGCTTCAGCCCGCAGGGGCTGCCGATGGGCATGCAACTCATCGGCCCGCCGCAGGGCGACCTGGATGTGTTGCGGCTGGCGCAAGCCTATGACCAGGCCTGCGACTGGGTGGCCGCCCACCCGCCGACGGCGTTGTGGCAAGCGGCCTGACCGCGCCTGCGGTACGCACTGTCACGGAAAAACACAAGATCCTGTAAGCAGGCTTTGCGTTTTTCTGACGGGTATCCCCAAATTTACGGGGATTTCCCTAGTTTTTCATGGCTCGCCGAACCCGCCTTTGCAATAATCAGTGCATTTCCCCACATCCGGTAATGGGTGGGTCGGGCGTCGTCGTGTTGAACCCCCACAAAGGTCTACCTGAATGAAGAATCTGACTCTGCGCCAACGCATCCTGGCCAGCTTCATGGTCATCCTGGCCATCATGACGTTGATGGTGGTGGTTGATTACCGGCGCCTGCTGCACATTGAAGACGAAGTGGTGATGATCAACACGGACGCCGTGCCGGGCATCTACTACAGCACGTCGATACGCGCGTCGTGGTTTGCCGGGTTCGTGGTGGTGCAGGACGCTTTCAACAGCGATTCCGATGCAGAGCGCCGCACGGTGCTGGAGGCGCTGCCCAAGAGCGACCAGCAGTTGGAAGAGAACATCGACTTCTACCGCCGCACGATCGCGCGCGAGGACGATCGCACGATGTTCGCCGATTTCGAGAAGGCCTTGCAGGACTACAAGCGCATTCGCGCCGATATTCTGGGGGGCGCGATGGCGGGCGATACGCTCGGGGCCAAGAACCGTGTCAAGAACGAATTGCGGCCTGCCTTCTACCTGGGGCGCGACATCCTGGCGAAGATGGTCGTGGAAAACAAGAAGCAGGCCGACGAGGCCGCCGTCAGCATCAGGAAGGCCGTGGATGCGGCCGAATACGGCATGTTGTTGTCGCTGGGCCTGGCGATTGCGGCGGCGATCGTGTGTGGGTTTCTGCTGATGCGCGCCATCGGCAACCCCATGCGCACCATCGTCAAGACCCTGGAATCGACCGGCAGCGGCGACCTGACCCGCCGCTTGGCCTTGGCGCGCAAAGACGAATTCAACGCCATTGAAACCGGCTTCAACGGCATGGTGGACGAACTGACCGGGCTGGTCGGCAAGACCCAGCGTTCGGCCGTGCAGGTGGCGACGTCGGTGACCGAGATTGCGGCCACGTCCAAGCAGCAACAAGCCACCGCGTCCGAGGTGGCGGCCACCACCACTGAGATCGGCGCCACTTCGCGTGAAATTTCCGCGACATCCCGCGAGCTGGTGCGCACCATGACCGAAGTGTCCAGCGCCGCCGAGCAGACCGCGTCGCTGGCCGGCAGCGGGCAGGTGGGCTTGGCACGCATGGAAGACACGATGCGCAACGTGGTGGGCGCGGCGGGCTCGGTGAACGCCAAGCTGGCCATCCTGAACGAGAAGGCCGGCAATATCACCCAGGTGGTTACCACGATCACTAAGGTAGCGGACCAGACCAACCTCTTGTCGCTCAACGCCGCCATCGAAGCCGAGAAGGCCGGCGAGTACGGCCGTGGCTTCGTGGTGGTGGCGACCGAGATTCGCCGTCTGGCGGATCAGACCGCCGTGGCCACGTATGACATCGAACAGATGGTGCGCGAGATCCAGTCGTCGGTGTCGGCGGGCGTGATGGGCATGGACAAGTTCTCGGAGGAAGTGCGCCGGGGCATGGCCGACATGCAGCAGGTGGGCGACCAGTTGTCGCAGATCATCCAGCAGGTGCAGACGCTGGCGCCGCGCGTGCAGATGGTCAACGAAGGCATGCAGGCGCAGGCGACGGGCGCCGAACAGATCAACCAGGCCTTGCAGCAGTTGAGCGACGCCGCCCAGCAAACGGTGGAATCCCTGCGCCAGTCCAGCCTGGCGATTGAAGAGCTGACGGTGGTGGCCAACGACCTGCGCAGCGGCGTGTCTCGCTTCAAGATCTGAATCCCGTCATGGCGGAACTTGCTCCCTCTTTCCAGCCCGGCGCCGCGGGTTCTGCCGCGCGGCGGCTGTATCTGCTGTTTCGCATCGGCGGCGACCGCTATGCGCTGGATGCGGGCGAGGTGATCGAGGTGTTGGGCTTGCGTACGCTGAAACAGGTGCCTGGCGCGCCCTCGTGGGTGGCGGGCATGCTGGACAGGCGCGGCACGCCGGTACCGGTGATCGACATGAGCGCGTTGGCGGGCCAGGGCGCCGCCGCCCGGGTCACCAGCACCCGCCTGGCGCTGGTGCATTACCGGCCGGCTGGGGCTGCGGCTAAGACTGCAACTCCGGCTGCCACTGCAACTGCGTCAGCAACTGCGGTTGCCCCCGGCGCGTCCGACCATGTGTTGGGGCTGATCCTGGAACACGCCACCGAGACCTTGCATTACGACCCGGCCGCGTTCCAGCCTTCGGGCCTGGACAACCCCAACGCCCGCTACCTGGGGCCGGTGCTGAGCGATGCGCACGGCATGGTCCAGGCGGTGGGCGTGAACGACCTGCTGGCGCCGTCCGTGCGCGCCATGCTGTACCCGGCCGACCCCGATGGCGAGGCCCGGCCATGATGCTCATCGATGAATTCAGCGCCTTGCTCAAGCGCAAGATGGGGCTGGACAGCGGCTCCATCGGCCAGGCCGCGGTTGAGCGCGCCGTGCGCCACCGCATGAACGCGGTGGGCGTGGCGGACGAACACGAGTTCCTGCGCCAACTGCACACGGTTCCGGGCGAAATGCAGCAACTGATCGAAGCCGTGATCGTGCCCGAGACCTGGTTCTTCCGGTATCCGGAATCGCAAACCGCCATGGCCGGCTTGGCGCGTGAACGCTTGTTCGCGGCCGGCGTGCCGGAAAGCCGGGTGCTGCGGATACTGAGCGTGCCGTGCGCAAGCGGCGAAGAACCGTATTCCATCGCCATGGCCTTGCTGGACGCGGGCGTGCCCGCCGCGCGCTTTCAGGTGGACGCCGTGGACATCAGCGAACGCATGGTGCAGTTCGCGCAGCGCGCCGTGTATGGCCGCAACGCATTCCGTGGCGACGACCTGGCGTATCGCGACCGCCACTTTGTTGAAGCGGCCGACGGCCATCAACTGAATGCGCAGGTCCGCGAGCGGGTCCGCTTTCAGCACGGCAACTTGTTCGACGGCAACCTGCTGGCGGGCGCGGCTCCGTATGACTTCGTGTTTTGCCGCAACTTGCTGATCTACTTCGACGGGCCGACCCAGGAACGTGCGGTGCAGGTGCTGCGGCGCTTCACGCGCAATGACGGCGTGATCTTTGTCGGGCCGGCCGAAACCAGCCTGTTGACGCAGCGCCGCCTGCCCGCGCTGCCGTTGGCGCGCTCGTTTGCCTTCCGGGCGCAGGCCTTGCCCGCGCCGCCCGAGCCCGCGATGCGGGCCATGGGCACGGCGGGGGCGATTGGGGCCAATGGGGCCACTCCGATCGTGCATGCCTGGTCGCCGCCCAGGCGGCCCGTGGCGCAGACGCCTGCCGCGCGCCTGCCCCTGGCGCATGCGGCAATCGCCCCGGCGCCCGGCAATGGCAACACCAGTGCGGCAATGGGCAACGCCAGCGTGGCCATTGGTGAATCCACCACGGCCATGGGCCACACCAGCGCCACGACCTCGCTGCGCCAGATTGCGCAGATGGCGGATCGCGGCCGCGTGCAGGACGCCTTGGCGCAATGCCGCGCGCACATAGACCTGCACGGCGTCAGCGCCGATGGGCTGCATCTGCTGGGCCTGCTGCAAGATGCGGCGGGCGACGCGCGCCAGGCGCAGGCGTCTTACCGCAAGGCGCTGTACCTGGACCCGACGCACCGCGAAGCGCTGCTGCATCTGGCTGCCTTGATCGCATCCGCCGGTGACATCGAAGGCGCGCGCCGCTTGCAGGCGCGCGCGGCGCGACAGGAGGCCCGACGTGATTGAGTCCCTTGCGCGCCTGTCCGACATTGACGACTGCTGGAACCGCATCGGTATCCGTGGCGACAAAAGCTGCGACCAGTTGCCCACGCATGTGCATTGCCGCAACTGCCCGGTCTATGCGGCCGCCGCCAAACGCATTCTGGACCGGTTGCCGCCACAACTTGATTCGTCCGACAGCGATATTGAGCAGCCCCGGCAAGACGTTCGCTTGTCTTCGCTGCTGGTGTTTCGCGTGGGCGCGGAATGGCTGTCGCTGCCGACACGGGCCTTGGACGAGGTGGCCGCCACGCGCAAGATCCTGACGCTGCCGCATCGCCGCGACCCGGCGGTGCTGGGCGTGACCAATGTGCGCGGCACCTTGACCGTGTGCGTGTCCTTGGCGCGCCTGTTGGGGCTGGACGCGGCGGTGGATGACCCGCGCGAGCGCCCCGGTGCCGCCCGCATGCTGATCTTCGGCGGCGCGGGCCGGGCCGTGGTGCTGCCGGTGGACGAGGTTGAAGGCATCCATGCCGTCAACCTGGACCAACTGGAACCGCTGCCGTCAACGGTGGAGGGCGCCAGCCTGAAGTATTCGCGCGGCGTGGCCCAGTGCGGCGGCCGCGGCGTGGGGGTGCTGGATGAAGCCCTGCTGATGCAAGCTTTGGAACGGAGCCTGGCGTGAACCCGGACGAGATGCGCGACGCCTCCTTGCTTGAGCTGTTCCAGCTTGAGACCCGCACCCAGGTGCAGGTGCTGAACAACGGCCTGCTGGCGCTGGAACACGACCCGACGTCGGCGGCCCAGCTTGAGGCCTGCATGCGCGCGGCGCATTCGCTCAAGGGCGCCGCCCGCATCGTGGACCTGCACCCCGCCGTGCGTATTGCGCACGCCATGGAAGACTGCCTGGTGGCCGCGCAGGAAGGGCGGCTGCGCTTGCAAGCAGACGATATCGACGCCTTGCTGCTGGGCACCGACCTGCTGCAACGGGTGGCCACGCCCGGCGCGGAGTTGGGCGGCGAGATCGATGACCTGGTGGTGCGCCTGAGCAACGCGCCGGCTGTCCCGCCCGCGCCGCCCCGTCCGCCCCGGCCGTCGGATTTTTTGCCGCCGATCCAGCGCTTCGATGATTTGCCGGCGTCGGCCCGTGTCCAGCAATCGGGCCGAACTGCGGCAACGACCGCGGCATCTACTGCGGCACCCACTGCGGGCTCGAGTGAACTTCCGACTGCTAACCCGACCCCGGGCCCGAGCTTGGCAGTGACGCCGCCGCCGACAGTACCCCCCGCCCAGCCGGCGACACGCCGCAGTTCCGATCAGGGCATCTTCGAAGGCGAGCGCGTGTTGCGCGTCACCGCCGACACGCTGAACAAATTGCTGGGTCTGTCCAGCGAGACGCTGGTGGAGTCGCACTGGGTTGGCCCGTTCGGCGCCTCCATGCTGCGGCTGCGGCGCTTGCAGGCGGGCGCGGCGCAGGCGCTGGACGGCGTGCGCGGCGCGCTGGCCGGCCAGCAGGTGGACGCCCGCGCGCAGGCGGCGCTGGACGACGCCCAGCGCATCGTTGAGCAATGCCAGCAGGAACTGGCCCAGCGCACCAACGAAGTCGATGAATTCGGCTGGCGCATGAGCCATCTGGCCCAACGCCTGTACGACACCGCGCTGGCTTGCCGCATGCGGCCCTTTGGCGACGGCGTGGGTGGCATGCCGCGCATGGTGCGCGACCTGGGCCGCTCGCTGGGCAAACAGGTACGGCTGGAAATCGAGGGCGACACCACGCAGGTGGACCGCGACATTCTTGAAAAGCTGGATGCACCGCTGATGCATCTGCTGCGCAACGCGGTGGATCACGGCATCGAAATGCCGATGGACCGCCTGGACGCCGGCAAGCCCTCGGAAGGCTTGATCAAACTGTCGGCGCGGCATTCCGCAGGCATGCTGGTGGTGGAACTGAGCGACGATGGCGCGGGCATTTCGTTGGACCGGCTGCGCGTGGAAGTCGTGCAGCGCAAGCTGACCACGGCCGACACCGCGGCGCGCCTGAGCGAAGCCGAACTGCTTGAATTCCTGTTCCTTTCCGGCTTCAGCACGCGCGGCGAAGTGACCGAGATATCGGGGCGCGGCGTGGGCCTGGACGTGGTGCAGACCATGGTGCGCCAGTTGCGCGGCGCGGTGCGCATTCATCAGACCAGCGGGCAGGGCACGCGCTTCGTGCTGGAAATGCCCTTGTCACTGTCGGTGGTGCGCAGCCTGCTGGTTGAGGTGCAGGGCGCCATCTATGCGTTTCCGCTGGCCTACGTCAGCCATGCCTTGCAGGTGCGCAGGGAAGACATCGAGCAGTTGGAAGGCCATCAGCATTTTCGGTTCATGGACCGGCAGGTGGGCCTGGTGTCGGCGCGGCAGATCCTGCGGGGCGGCGAGCCCGCGCCCGCGGCGGAATCCGTGGCGGTGGTGGTGGTGGGCGATCACGACAAGCGCTACGGCATTGCGGTCGACCGCTACGTGGGCGAGCGTACGCTGGTGGTGCAGCCGCTGGACCCCCGGCTGGGCAAGGTGCAGGACGTGATGGCGGGCGCCTTGATGGACGACGGCACGCCGCTGTTGATTCTGGACGTGGAAGACATGCTGCTGTCGGTGCAGAAGCTGATCGAAGCCGGCCGCCTGACACGGGTGGACGGCGCGGGCCAGGTCGCGCAGACGCGCCGCCGCAAGCGCGTGCTGGTGGTGGACGATTCGCTGACCGTGCGCGAACTGGAACGCAAGCTGCTGGTGAACCGAGGCTTTGACGTGGCCGTGGCGGTCGACGGCATGGATGGCTGGAACATGCTGCGCAGCGAGGATTTTGATTTGGTCGTTACCGATGTGGACATGCCACGCATGGACGGCATCGAACTGGTGTCGCGCATCAAGGCCGACGCCAGGCTGCATGGCCTGCCGGTGATGGTGGTGTCGTACAAAGACCGCGAAGAAGATCGGCGGCGCGGGCTGGATGCCGGCGCTGACTACTATCTGGCCAAGGGAAGTTTCCATGACGACGCGTTGCTGGACGCCGTCGAAGACCTGATCGGAAAGGCACTGACGTGAGAATCGGCATCGTCAACGATCTGCAAATAGCGGTTGAAACCCTGCGGCGCGCCATCGCGCTGGAACCGGGGCTGGAAGTGGCGTGGGTGGCGTCCAACGGCGAAGAGGCGGTGGCGCAGTGCGCGCGCGACCGGCCCGACGTGGTGCTGATGGACCTGATCATGCCCGTCATGGATGGGGTGGAAGCCACGCGCCGCATCATGGCCGAGTCGCCGTGCGCCATTGTGGTGGTCACCGTGGACGTGGCCCGCCACACCGCGCGCGTGTTCGACGCCATGGGCCACGGCGCGCTGGACGCGGTGGATACGCCCGTGGTCGGCGGGGGCGACCTGCGCAGCGCCGCCGCGCCCTTGCTGCGCAAGATCCGCAACATCGGCTGGTTGATCGGCCGTTACGGCAGCCGTCCCACCTTGACTCCCGTGCCCAAGGCGGCCGCGCGCGCGGATGCGCAACGGCTGCTGGTCATCGGCGCGTCGGCGGGCGGCCCGGCCACCTTGGCCCAACTGCTGCGTGATCTGCCGCTGGATTTCCCGGCGGGCATCGTGCTGGTGCAGCATGTGGATGCGTCGTTCGCCGCCGGCATGGCCGACTGGCTTAACGACCAGGTGCTGCTGCCCGTGCGGCTGGTGCGCGAAGGCGAGCGACCCTTGCCGGGCCAGATCCTGCTGGCGGGCACCGACGACCATCTGCACCTGCTGGCCGACGGCACCCTGCGTTACACGCCGGATCCCAAGGAAAGCCTGTACCGGCCGTCCATCGACGTGTTTTTTCATAGCGTGGCGCAGCACTGGCGCGGCACCGCCGTGGGCGTGCTGCTGACCGGCATGGGCCAGGACGGCGCGCGCGGCCTGAAGGCCATGCGTGAACGCGGCTGCCTGACCATTGCGCAAGACCAGGCCACCAGTGCCGTATACGGCATGCCCAAGGCGGCGGCCGCCTTGCAGGCGGCGGTGGAAATCAAACCGTTGGACCAGATCGCGCCGCGCGTGATCCAGGCCTTGGCCTGAGCGCCCAACATTGCCAGACATCAAGGAATAGCGATGCACCCTCCTATAGACAGCGCAGGCTCGGCGGATTTGAGCGCGCACGCGGCCATGGTGCTGCTGGTTGACGATCAGGTCATGGTGGCCGAAGCGATCCGGCGGGCGCTGGTCGTCGAGGGCAATATCGATTTCCACTATTGCTCGGACCCCTACAAGGCGCTGACGGTGGCCATCCAGACGCGGCCCACCGTCATTCTGCAAGACCTGGTGCTGCCGGGCGTGGACGGCTTGAGCCTGGTGAAGGAATACCGCAACCACCCGGTCACGCGCGACATTCCCATCATCGTGCTGTCCACCAAGGAAGACGCCGCCATCAAGAGCGCGGCGTTTTCCTCGGGCGCCAACGATTATCTGGTGAAACTGCCGGATACCATCGAACTGGTGGCGCGCATCC
>RCUJ01000432.1_pt1 | contig 24167 bp, 24 predicted proteins | sample 2166321 | NCBI WGS metagenome assembly RCUJ01 (sample SAMN09932808, study PRJNA488358) | compost metagenome | feature: garden; material: soil; isolation source: compost soil in an enriched community after 118 h of incubation | place: Germany: Experimental Botanical Garden Goettingen | collected... | reverse complement strand
GGCCTCGGCGCCATGGCCGCGGTGCTGATGCTGATCTTCCAGGACACCCTGCTGTCGCTGGTGGCCAGCGTGCAGATCACCTCCAGCGACATCATCCGGGTCGGCGACTGGGTCGAGATGCCGCAACTGAATGCCGATGGCGACGTGATCGACATCGCCCTGCACACGGTCAAGGTGCAGAACTGGGACAAGACCATCACCAGCATCCCGACCAAGCGCTTTATCAGCGACCCGTTCAAGAACTGGCGCGGCATGCAGGAGTGCGGTGGGCGGCGGATCAAGCGCAGCTTGCTGCTCGACCAGACCAGCATCAGCTTCCTCGGCCCGGAACAGATTGCCCGCCTGCAGCGCTTTCTGCTGCTCGGCCAGTACCTAAGCAGCAAACAGAGCGAGCTGCTCAGCTGGAACACTGCACTGGCCGAGGCCAGCCAAGAGCCGGCGAATACCCGCAGGGTCACCAACATCGGCACCTTCCGCGCCTATGTCGAACACTACCTGCGTCAGCACCCGGGCATCCATCAGGAGATGACCCAACTGGTCAGGCAACTGCACCCAACAGCGGATGGCCTGCCGCTGGAGCTGTATTGCTTCACCAACACCACCGCCTGGGGCAGCTACGAGAGCATCCAGTCGGATATCTTCGACCACCTGCTGGCGATCCTCCCCGAGTTCGGCCTGCGGGTGTTCCAGCACCCCAGCGGCGCCGACCTGCGCGCATGGCATGACGGATCGCCGGCCTGACGCGCCGGTTTGATTGCGCCTCGCGGGCGGCGCAATCACAGCGCGCAATCAATCCAAAACCTTACCCACCTCAGCGCAATTAAAAACCACTACAACAAGCTAAACGCGCTTTATCACCAATTTTCCAGCAATGCTTGCCAGCTTTAGCCCTAGCTGGTTAGGGTTGACGCCATGAACGCTAACCACCGCCTCCTTCTCCTGCGCCAACACGCCAGCCTCTGCCTGGTCGGCCAGCGACTGCGTGACTGAACCGCACCGCCTCACTTACCTCGATTTTGCCTGGCCACCCTCCTGCGGCCGCCGCTAAAAGGATTACACCATGAGCATGCTTAAAGACCCGTCCAGCAAGTACCGCGCCTTCCCGGCCATCGATCTGCCCGACCGCAGCTGGCCGTCGAAGACCATCAGCCAGGTGCCGATCTGGTGCAGCTCGGACCTGCGCGACGGCAACCAGTCGCTGATCGAGCCGATGGATGCGGCGAAGAAGATGCGCTTCTTCAAGACCCTGGTGCAGGTCGGCATCAAGCAGATCGAAGTAGGCTTCCCCTCGGCCTCGCAGACCGATTTTGACTTCGTCCGCGAGCTGATCGAAGGCGGCCATATCCCCGACGACACCTGTATCCAGGTGCTGACCCAGGCCCGCGAAGACCTGATCACTCGCACCTTCGAATCGCTGGTCGGCGCCAAGCAGGCCATCGTTCACGTCTACAACGCCACCGCGCCGAGCTTCCGCCGCATCGTCTTCAACCAGGACAAGGCCGGCGTGGTGAACATCGCGGTGAACGCGGCGCGGATCATCAAGGACCTCGCCGCCCGGCAGCCACAGACCCAGTGGACCTTCCAGTATTCGCCGGAGATTTTCACCTCCACCGAGCTGGAGTTCGCCGTGGAGGTTTGCGACGCGGTACTCGACGTCTGGCAGCCGACCCCGGACAACAAGGCGATCCTCAACCTGCCGGCCACCGTGGAAGTGGCCACGCCGAACGTCTATGCCGACCAGATCGAGTGGTTCGGCCGCCACATCAGCCGCCGCGACAGCGTGCTGATCAGCCTGCACACCCATAACGACCGCGGCACCGGCGTGGCCGCCAGCGAACTGGGCCTGATGGCCGGCGCCGATCGCGTCGAAGGCTGCCTGTTCGGCAACGGCGAGCGCACCGGCAACGTCGACCTGGTCAACCTGGCGCTCAACCTCTACACCCAGGGCATCCACCCGGGCCTGGATTTCTCCGACATCGACAACGTGCGCAAGGTGGTCGAGGAGTGCAACCAGCTGCCCGTGCACCCGCGCCACCCCTATGTCGGCGACCTGGTACACACCGCGTTCTCCGGCTCGCACCAGGACGCGATCCGCAAGGGCTTCAGCCAGCAAGACCCGAACGGCATCTGGGAAGTGCCTTACCTGCCGATCGACCCGGCCGATATCGGCCGCAGCTACGAGGCGGTGATCCGGGTCAACAGCCAGTCCGGCAAGGGCGGCATCAGCTATTTGCTGGAGCAGGAATACGGCATCTGCCTGCCGCGGCGCATGCAGATCGAGTTCAGCCAGGTGGTGCAGAAGGAAACCGACCGCCTCGGCCTGGAGATGAGCGCCGCGCAGATCCACCAGCTGCTCGACCGCGAATACCTGCAAGCCACCACGCCCTACGCCCTGAAAGGCCACCGCCTGCAGGAAGAGAACGCGACCTGCGCGGTCGACGTCGAAGTTGTCAGCGAGGGCGAAAGCCAGCACTGGCGCGGCATCGGCAAGGGCCCGCTGGAAGCCCTGGTCGCCGGCCTGCCGGTGGCCGTGGAGATCATGGACTACAGCGAGCACGCCATCGGCGCCGGCACCAACGCCAAGGCCGCGGCCTATATCGAACTGCGGGTGGGCGGCGGCCGCGCCCTGCACGGCGTCGGCATCGACGAAAACCTGACCACGGCGAGCTTTCGCGCCCTGTTCAGCGCCTTGAACCGGGCCCTGGCCCAAGCCGAGGCGCAGGCGGCCTGACACAGGCCGCAACAGCAAAACGCCGGGCATTACCCGGCGTTTTCGCTTCTGTAGGATGGGTTGAGCGCAGCGATACCCATCGCCCTGGGTATCGCTACGCTCAACCCAGGCTACGGTTTCAAATCGAATTCATCCGCATCCAGATAGGCCGGAAAGCGCTCGCGGTACACGGCCAGTTCCCTGGCGCTGAGCGTCACGCGGAACACACCGTCCGCATTGCCGGCGGCCAGCAGCGCCTCGCCCTGAAAATCCAGCACCTGACTGTCGCCACTGTAGGCATGGCCCTTGCCGTCCTGACCGATGCGATTCACCGCCGCCACATAACACAGGTTTTCTATCGCCCGCGCCGGCAGCAGGCGGTTCCAGTGCTGGCGCCGCGCCGCCGGCCAGTTGGCGGTGTACAGCAGCAGATCGGTGCTGTGCGGGTCGCGGCTCCAGACTGGGAAACGCAGGTCATAGCAGATCAGCGGACGGACTTGCCAGCCATTGAGTTCCAGCAGCACTTGCTCCGCGCCCGCTGCGTAGTGCTTGTGCTCGCCGGCCATGCGAAACAGGTGGCGCTTGTCATAATGCGCCAGGCTGCCATCCGGTCGCGCCCAGAGCAGGCGGTTGCGGTAGCTGCCGTCGGCCGCCTGGATGATCAGGCTGCCGGTCACCACCGCGTCGATACGCCTGGCCTGCTCGCTCATCCAGATGCTGGTCGGGCCGTTTTCCGGCTCGGCCAGGGCCGCCGATTCCATGCAGAAGCCGGTGCTGAACATCTCCGGCAGCACCACCAGGTCGACGCCGCGGGCCTGCTCCAGCAGGGTTGCGAAGTGCGCGCGATTGGCCGCCGGATCCTGCCAGGCCAGTTCGCTCTGGATCAGCGCCAGTTCGAGGTCGGGCAGAGTGGTTAAATCGCGCATAGTTTTTCCGCCGCCTGAGCCAGGGTTTCCTCGCGCTTGGCGAAACACAAGCGCACCAAGCGCAGATCCTTGGGCGGCCGCTGGTAGAACACCGACACCGGGATGGCCGCCACGCCGTGCTCGCGGGTCAGCCACTCGGCCATGGCCAGATCGTCCAAGTCTGGACAAATCAATGAATAGTCGAGCAACTGGAAATAGCTGCCGGACGCACGCTGAAAGCTAAACCGCGAACCCGCCAACAGATCGCAGAACAGGTCGCGCTTGGCCTGGTAGAAGGCCGGCAGCTCTTCGACATGCTCGGGATGCTCGGCCATGAAATCGGCCAGAGCCCATTGCAGCGGGGTGACGCCACAGAAGCTGACGTACTGATGGACCTTGCGCAGCTCCGCGCTCAAGGCCGGCGGCGCCACCACATAGCCGGTCTTCCAGCCGGTGACGTGATAGGTCTTGCCAAACGAGCTGACCACCAAGGCGCGCTGGTACAACTCCTCATGGGCCAGCACGCTGGCATGCCTGACGCCGTCGAATACCAGGTGCTCGTAGACCTCGTCGCTGATCAGGTAGATATCGCGCTCACGGATCAGCGCCGCCAAGCGGTCCAGCTCGGCCCGCGAGATCAGCGCACCACTGGGGTTGTGCGGGCTGTTGAGGATGATCAGGCGGGTCCTGGCGCTCAGCGCAGCAGTCAATGCCTGCCAGTCGATGGCGAAACCGGGCAAGGCCAGCGGCACATGCACGCAGCGTCCGCCGGCCAACTCGACCGAGGGCTCGTAGCTGTCGTAACAGGGGTCGAAGACGATGACCTCGTCGCCGGGTCGGATCAGCGCCTGGATCGCACAGAAGATCGCCTGGGTCGCCCCCGGGGTGATGGTCACTTCGCTGTCGGCGCTGACGCTACGCCCATAGCTGCGGGCGATCTTCGCCGCCACCTGTTCGCGCAACGCCGGCAGGCCGGTCATGGGCGCGTACTGGTTATGCCCGGCCAGCACATGCCGGCCGACCGCCTCGCGCAACGCCTGCGGGCCGTCGAAGTCGGGAAAGCCCTGGGACAGGTTGAGTGCCCCGGTTTCCATGGCGAGCTGCGACATGCGGGTGAAGATGGTGGTGCCGACGTTGGGCAGTTTGCTGACGATCATCGATGACGATATCCCTGGATCAAGCGCCGGGCGTGAGCGCTACTGATGCGGCAGGATAGCCCAACCCCCGGAAAGGCAAAAGGCACCCGCAGGTGCCTTTATCGAGCATTCAGTTGCAAGCCTAGCGCTTGTCCTTGCGCTTCTTCTCGGCCTTCTTGTGGTGGCTCATCAGACGGCGCTTCTTGTTCACCTGGCGGTCGGTGAGGGTGTTCTTGTTGCCCTCGTAGGGGTTCTCGCCGCCCTTGAACTCGATGCGGATCGGCGTACCGACCAGCTTGAGCACGCGCCTGTAGGTGTTCTCCAGGTAGCGCACATAGGACTTGGGCACCGCCTCGACCTGGTTGCCGTGGATCACGATCAGCGGCGGGTTGGCGCCACCGAGGTGGGCGTAGCGCAGCTTGATCCGCCGGTTGTTGACCATGGGCGGCGCGTGATCGCCGACCGCGTCTTCGAGAATCTGGGTCAGGCGGTTGGTCGGCCAGCGGGTGATGGCCGACTTGAACGAGTCCTGCACCGATTTGTACAGATGACCGACGCCGGTGCCGTGCAGGGCCGAGATGAAGTGGATGTCGGCGAAGTCGACGAAGAACAACCGGCGTTGCAGCTCGGTCTTCACGTAGTCGCGCTCGCTGGGCTCCATGCCGTCCCACTTGTTCAGGGCGATGACCAGGGCGCGACCGCTTTCCAGGACGAAGCCGAGCAGGTTGAGGTCGTGGTCGACCACCCCTTCGCGGGCGTCCATGACGAACACCACCACGTTGGAATCCTGGATCGCCTGCAGGGTCTTGACCACCGAGAACTTTTCCACCGCCTCGAAGATCTTGCCGCGCCGGCGCACGCCGGCGGTATCGATCAGGGTGTACTTCTCGCCGTCGCGCTCGAAGGGAATATAGATGCTGTCGCGGGTGGTGCCGGCCTGGTCATAGACGATGACCCGGTCTTCGCCGAGCATGCGGTTGACCAGGGTCGACTTGCCGACGTTGGGCCGACCGATGATCGCCAGCTTGATCCCGTCCTTCTCGCTCGGGCCGGGAATGCGCTTGGCTTCCTGGCCTTCGAGAACGACCTCTTCTTCCTCGCCCTCTGCAGGCTCGGTTTCATCCTTGGGGAAGGAACCCAGCACGGCTTCGAGCATCTGGGTGATGCCGCGGCCATGGGCGCCGGCAATCGCCAGGGACTCGCCCATGCCCATGCTGGCGAACTCGGCGCGGGCCAGGTCGGGGTCGAGGTTGTCGACCTTGTTGATCACCAGGAAGCTGCGCTTGTTGCGCCGGCGCAGGTGCTCGCCGATCATCTGATCGGAGGCCGACAAGCCGGCCCGCGCATCCACCATGAACAGCACGGCATCGGCTTCTTCGATGGCCTGCAGCGACTGCTCGGCCATCTTCGCGTCGATGCCCTCCTCGTCACCGGAGATACCGCCGGTGTCGATGACGATATAGGTACGGCCCTGCCACTTGGCCTCGCCGTATTGACGATCTCGGGTCAGACCGGACAGGTCGCCGACAATCGCGTCGCGGCTTTTGGTCAAGCGGTTGAACAGGGTGGACTTGCCGACGTTCGGGCGGCCCACCAGGGCAATTACGGGAACCATTAGGCTCTCCACTTCGTTATTTCAGAAAATACAAAAGCCGCTGCAGGGGCAGCGGCCGGAATTCACAGGGCGAAACGGCCAGCTACACCGCCTCGCGGTGCAGCAGAGCCAAGCCCGCTAGCAGTGGGTCACTTGATCGTCAGCGCGACCAGTTTGCCACTATTACCAAAGGCATACAGCCAGTTACCGACCACCAGCGGACGAGCACGCAGGCCATCGCTGTCGATACGCTCACGGCCAACGAAACGCCCATCTACCTGGCTGATCAGGTGCAGATAACCTTCCAGATCGCCGAAGGCCAGGTAGCTGGAGAACACTTCCGGTGCCGAGAGCTGGCGACGCGCCAAGGCATCATTGCTCCACAACGCCGAGGTGGAACGCTCGTCGATGCCTTCTACCGTGCCGCTGGCCAGGCTGACATAGACGTTGCCGAAGCCCTGGGCCACGCCGACCGAACTGGAAGCCTCACGCTGCCACAGCACCCGTCCGCTTTCCATATCCAGCGCCGCGACACGCCCCTGGTAGCTGACCGCATACAGGCTGCCACCCGACAGCAGCAGGCCGCCGTCGATGTCCACCACACGCTCGAGCTCGGAGCGCCCTTGCGGAACAGCCACGCGCTGCTCCCAGACCGGAAGACCGCGCTGGGCATCGAGGGCAATGACCTTGCCACTGGACAGCCCGGCAATCGCCAGACGGTTGGTCAGCACCGGACTGCCGGTGCCGCGCAGGGTCAGGACCGCCGGGGTGTTGTCAAACAGCCAGCGCTGGCTGCCGCTGTTGGCATCCAGGGCAATCAGCCGATCGTCCTGAGTCTGCACCAGCACGATGTCGCCGTTGATCGCCGGGGCTGCGAGTACCTCGCTGGCCACCCGCGCGCGCCACTTTTCCTCGCCGGAGCTGGCATCGAGGGCAATGATCTCGCCTTTCAGCGTGCCGACGACCACCAGGCCGTAACCGGCACCGACCGCACCCGAAACCGGCAGGTCCAGGTCCTGTTTCCAGAGCACCTTGCCGGTCATGCGCTCGAGCGCCATGACCAGGCCTTCGACATCTGCCGCGTAGATGCTGTCACCGTCGATAGCGGGTACCAGCATGTTGAAGGTTTCGCCCTGACCTTCACCGATCGAGCGGCTCCATTCTTTCTGCAATACCACTTCTTCTTCGAAGTCAGGCAGATCGGCGGGGGGTAGTTCCTTCTTACTGTTGCTGCTGCAACCCACAGCCAAAACGGCCAGGGCCAGCAGTGCGGCATTTTTCCAACGCATCACGTCACGCATCCCCTTTGGCCAAATCGTCGAGCTTCATTTGCAAGCCACCCACAGCAGCCTCTTCGGCAAGCGCTGCCTTGGCTTTTACATAGGCGGCATAGGCGTCATCGCTGCGACCCAAGGTCACCAACAGGTCGCCCTTGAGCTCTTCACGGCTGGCGAGATAGGCCTGATCGGCATCGCCCTCGAGCAGCTTGAGCGCCTCCTCGACCTTGTCCTGGGCAGCCAGAACACGGGCCAGACGCTGACGGGCCAATTCAGCCAGGGTGTCGTCCACCGGTTTGTCGACGATCGCCTGCAACTCGGCCGCAGCGTCGTCCAGCTTGCCGGACTCGACCGCCACCTTGGCGACGAACAGGCTGCCGTACTGGGCATAGTGACTGCCGGCAAAATCGCTCTTGAGCCTGTTGGCCAATTCGGCAACCTTGGCCGGATCGGGCTGGCCACTCGGGTTCAACGCGGTTTCCAGCAGCTGCTGATAAACCAGCGAGGCACCATGAGCCTGGCTGGCCTGGTATTTCTGCCAGGCCTGCCAGCCGAACACCAGCACCAGCGCCAATACGCTGCCGGTGAGCAATGGCTTGCCGTTGCGCTGCCACCAGTCCTTGATTACCGCCAGCTCTTCATCATCGGTACGCGAAACCACCCAGATACTCCTATTCGCTAAATCGCTTAACTGCCTGTCAGGCCTGCAAGGCGCAGGTCGCCAAATACTCGGCCAATGCCGCCCAGGCGATACTTTGCTGTTCACCCTGGCCCCGCAGCGGCTTGCAACCTACCACTTGCCGGGCCAGTTCGTCTTCACCCATGACCAAGGCGTAAAGCGCGCCGCTCTTGTCGGCCTTCTTCAGTTGACTCTTGAAACTGCCCGAGCCGGCATTGACCTGCAGACGCAGGGCTGGCAATTGATCGCGCAAGCGTTCGGCCAGGGCCAGGGCCGCCAATTCCGCCGGCTCGCCCAGGGCACAGAGATAGACATCGACCTGCCGGGCGATTGCTGCCGGCACTTTATCCAGGGTTTCGATCAACAACACCAGACGCTCGATACCCATGGCGAAACCCACGCCCGGCGTCGGCTTGCCGCCCATCTGCTCGACCAGGCCATCGTAGCGACCGCCGGCACAGACCGTGCCCTGGGCACCGAGCTGATCGGTCACCCACTCGAACACGGTCTTGCTGTAGTAATCGAGGCCACGCACCAGCTTGGGGTTGATCACATAAGGAATGCCAGCCGCATCCAGACGGGCCTTCAGGCCATCGAAATGCAGGCGCGACTCCTCGTCCAGGAAATCCGCCATTTTCGGCGCATCGGCCAGCAGCGCCTGGGTCTCCGGCGACTTGCTGTCGAGCACGCGCAGCGGGTTGCTGCTCAGGCGCCGGCGGCTGTCCTCGTCGAGCCGCTCGGCACGCGCCGACAGGTACTCGACCAGGGCCTCGCGGTACACCGCCCGCGCGGCGCTGGTGCCCAGGCTGTTCAGCTCCAGGGTGACCGCGTCGCGAATACCGAGCAGGCCCCACAGGCGCCAGGTCAGCACGATCAACTCGGCGTCGATATCCGGGCCGTCGATATTGAAGACTTCCACGCCGATCTGGTGGAACTGGCGGTAACGCCCCTTCTGTGGACGCTCATGGCGGAACATCGGGCCGATGTACCAGAGTTTCTGCGTCTGTCCGCCACCGGCCAGACCATGTTCGAGCACGGCCCGCACGCAGGCGGCGGTGCCTTCGGGGCGCAGGGTCAGGGAGTCGCCGTTGCGATCCTCGAAGGTGTACATCTCTTTTTCGACGATATCGGTCACTTCGCCGATCGAGCGTTTGAACAGCTCGGTGAACTCGACGATCGGCATGCGCATCTGCCGATAGCCGTAGCCATCGAGCAGACGCGCCACGCTGTCTTCGAAGTAACGCCAAAGCGGGGTCTGCTCGGGCAGGATGTCGTTCATGCCACGGATGGCTTGCAGGGGCTTGCTCAATTCATTTCCTTAACGGGTTAGCTGCGCACGATAAGCGCGGCGTCAGCAGCGACTTTCTCGGCCGCCTTCTGGCGTATCAGCTTTTCCAGCTCATCCACCAGGTTGTCGTTGTTCAGTTTCTGCGCCGGCTTGCCATCGATATAGATCAGGTTGCTCGGCGAACCGCCAGTCAGGCCGACGTCCGCTTCCTTGGCTTCGCCCGGACCGTTGACCACACAGCCGATCACCGCGACATCCAGCGGCACCAGCAGGTCCTCCAGACGGCCTTCGAGGTCGTTCATGGTCTTGACCACATCGAAGTTCTGCCGCGAGCAGCTCGGGCAGGCGATGAAGTTGATCCCGCGCGAACGCAGGCGCAGCGACTTGAGGATGTCGAAGCCAACCTTGATCTCTTCCACCGGATCGGCGGCCAGGGAGATGCGGATGGTATCGCCAATCCCCTCGGCCAGCAGCATACCCAGGCCCACCGCCGACTTCACCGTGCCGGAACGCAGGCCGCCGGCCTCGGTGATGCCCAGGTGCAAGGGCTGCTCGATCTGCCTGGACAGCAGCCGATAGGCCTCCACCGCCATGAACACATCGGAGGCTTTGACGCTGACCTTGAAGTCCGGAAAATTCAGGCGATCCAGGTGTTCGACATGCCGTAGCGCCGACTCGACCAGGGCCTGCGGGGTCGGCTCGCCGTATTTCTTCTGCAGGTCTTTCTCCAGCGAGCCGGCGTTGACCCCGATGCGAATCGGAATACCGCGATCGCGGGCGGCCTCGACCACGGCCTTGACCCGGTCGGCACGGCCGATATTGCCCGGATTGATGCGCAGGCAATCGACACCCAGCTCGGCCACCCGCAGGGCGATCTGGTAATCGAAGTGGATATCCGCGACCAGCGGCAGGCTGACCTGCTGCTTGATCTTGCCAAAGGCTTCGGCGGCGTCCATGTCCGGCACCGAAATGCGCACGATATCCGCACCGGCATCTTGCAGGCGACGAACCTGGGCCACCGTTGCGGCCACATCGTTGGTATCGGTGTTGGTCATGCTCTGCACGGCGATGGGGGCGTCGCCACCCACCGGCACCGAGCCAACCCAGATCTTGCGCGTCAGGCGACGCTTGATCGGTGATTCACAATGCATGTTACTGCCCACCCAACTTTATGCGCGCGGTTTCACCCGTGATATGGGGCGTCACATCGACCGCCTGGCCGTTGTAGCTGACTTGCGCGCCCCGGGCAAAGCCCAGGCGCAGCTCCAGCGGCGCCTTGCCGGCCAGCTGCAATCTCTCGCCCTTGCGCTTGAGCGCACTGAACAGCACCTTGCCATTGGCATCGGTCACTTGCGTCCAGCAGTCGGCGACAAAGCTGACATTTACCATACCCTCACCGGCAGCGACGGCCGGCGGCTCGACAATGCCGGCAGGCGCGGGACTGGCGACCTCGGCAGCGCTGGCCGGTTCGCTCTGCGCCACTTCTGCTGTCGACTCGATCACCGCGACCGCCGCCTGCTCGGCAGAGCTATCCAATTCAGGCGCCGCCGCCTCTTCGACGGTGGTGGGCGTCAGGCTCAGCTCAGTCGCGCCCTGGGCTGCCAGCACGGCCTGATCCTCGGGCTCATCCAGCGGATGGATTTGCGTCGTGCCATCGGCGCTTTCCACTTCAAACTGTTCGAGACTGGTAACGGGGGTCTCATCGGCATGCCGCTCGGCCTGCTCTTGCCACCAATAAAAGCCGACACCAGCAAGCACCACCAGCAAGGCAAAACTGACGAAACGCAGGATGCTTTGCGAATAACGCACCGGCTCTTCGATATGACCCAGGCTGTGTACATCGCTGCCCACGGCATCGCTGCCCGTGAACTGATCGAACTCCAGCACCAGGCGACTCTGGTCCATGCCCAAAAGCTTTGCATAAGCGCGAACATAGCCACGGGCAAAGGTATTACCCGGCAACTTATCGAAGCTTCCGGCTTCGATCTGGCTCAGGCGCAACGGCGTGAGATTGAGCTGGGCGGCCACTTCATCGACGGCCCACCCCCTGCTCTCGCGAGCCTCGCGCAGAGACTCACCGGGGTTGACGCGTCGGGCTGCTACAACTTCAGGATGCGCCGCTTTCATCATTGCTCCGACCGATATTGCTGATATTCCGGCGTACCGGGATAAAGACGTTTCAATTGCAGACCCAGACTGGCAGCCGTGTCGCGATCCTCGAAGATGGTCGCCAGGCTCGCGCCAAGCAACAGGCTACGCGCATTCTGCTCGGCCAGCTGGCTGTAGCTGTCGTAATAGCCGCGCGCCGGCACATATTGCTGCTCCTCGTAGAGCATCAAGGCCATTTCGAGCAGTGCCCGGGGCTGGCGGCTATTCAGCCGCAGCGAGCGCTCGAAATAGGCCTTCGCCTGGTCGCGCTGGTTGAGCTTGAGAGCCGTCAAACCGAGGTTCTCGAACACCCGGGAACGCTCGGGGTACATATTGTCCACGGACGCTTGCTGATAATGCTCCAGCGCTTCCTGGTAGCGCCCCTGCTCGAACAGGAAACCACCATAGTTATTCAACAAGCGGGCATCGCCACTGCGTTGCGATAACGCCTTGCGGTAGTGTTTATCGGCCAGCTTGTATTCCATTTCCTGCTGAAACACCAGAGCCAGGACCGCATGCGCATCGGCACTGGACGGGTCGAGATCGAGGGCTTTTTTCAGCGGCACCTTGGCCCGTTCGCCAGCGCCTTGCTGCAGATAGCCGATACCCAGCTGGATGTAGGCATCACGCGCCTCATCACGTCCCTTGCCGGTTCTCATCGGGTCGACATCGCCAGTCGACACACAGCCGGCCAACAGGCTGACAATTGACAAGAACAGCGCTGTACGCAGGGTCATGGGAATCCTCTCTTCAAGTTCGATTGGCGGCGGAACCCGGCGTTTCGGCCACGCCACTTATATCGCGCACTGCAAGCTCACGCACGGCAATGTAGCGCTCGCTACGGCGGGTACGATCCATCACCTGGCCGACCAACTGGCCGCAGGCCGCATCGATGTCTTCGCCGCGCGTGGTGCGCACGGTGACATTGTGCCCGGCTTTATGCAGCAGATCCTGGAAACGGCGAATGGCATTGTTGCTCGGCCGTTCGTAACCCGAATGAGGGAAGGGATTAAACGGGATTAAATTGATCTTGCAAGGCACATCTTTGAGAAGTGCGATCATCTGCTCAGCATGCTCGGGCTTATCGTTGACGTCCTTGAGCAGGGTGTATTCGATGGTCAGCACACGTTTCTCGCCGAGACGCGAGACATAACGCTGGCAGGCCGCCAGCAACATCGCCAGCGGGTACTTCTTGTTGATCGGCACCAACTGGTTGCGCAATTCATCGTTCGGCGCATGCAGCGACAGCGCCAGGGACACATCGATGACCTCGCCGAGCTTGTCGATCATCGGCACCACGCCCGAGGTGGACAGGGTCACCTTGCGTTTGGAGATGCCATAGCCGAGGTCGTCCATCATGATCTGCATGGCGGCGACCACGTTGTCGAAGTTCAGCAACGGCTCGCCCATGCCCATCATCACCACATTGGTGATGGCGCGATCGACCTTGGCCGGCACGCTACCGAACGACTTGTTGGCGATCCACACCTGACCGATCACTTCGGCGGCCGTCAGATCGCTATTGAAACCCTGCTTGCCCGTGGAGCAGAAGCTGCAATCCAGGGCGCAACCCGCCTGCGACGAGACACACAGGGTGCCGCGCGAACCTTGCGGGATATACACGGTTTCCACACAACTGCCCGACGCCACCCGCACTACCCACTTGCGCGTGCCATCGGTGGAAATATCTTCGCTGACCACTTCCGGGCCGCGGATTTCAGCGCAGGTCTTGAGCTTCTCGCGCAAGACCTTGCTGACGTTGCTCATGGCATCGAAATCATCGACGCCAAAGTGGTGAATCCACTTCATCAACTGACCGGCACGGAAACGCTTTTCCCCGATGTCCTCGAAGAACTGTTCCATTTCTGCCTGGGTCAGACCCAGTAGATTGATTTTGCCGGCAGCTTCAGTCATGGCTTCACCCTCGCACGCGTCGCCTTAGCGAATGCGCGCGCACACCTCGGTAGCGGAGAAGAAGTAGGCGATTTCACGAGCGGCGGACGCCTCGGAATCGGAACCATGCACCGCGTTCTCGTCGATGGAGACGGCGAAATCGGCGCGAATGGTGCCGGCAGCCGCTTCCTTCGGGTTGGTGGCGCCCATCAGCTCGCGGTTCTTGGCGATGGCATCTTCACCTTCCAGCACCTGGACGATGACCGGACCCGAGACCATGAAAGCCACCAGATCCTTGAAGAAGCCGCGCTCGCTGTGCTCGGCATAGAAACCGCCAGCTTCGCGCTCGGACAGTTGCACCATCTTCGAGGCGACGATGCGCAGGCCGGCTTTTTCGAAACGGCTGACGATCTCGCCGATTACGTTCTTGGCAACAGCGTCGGGCTTGATGATGGAGAAAGTACGTTGAACAGCCATGTGGAACTCCAGAAACGGTGGGTAATACGAAAAATTAAACCCGCGGATTATACGCGGGTTAAGGGGAAAGCATAAGGGCAGCGCCAAGCGGCAAGCCATAAGCCCAAGCAAGAGCCAAAGTAAAAACCGCCTCGCCTGCAGCTTATGGCTGCCTCACTCCGCCTCTTCGATCCAGGCGGCCTGAATGGCTTCTAGCACTTTCTCGCCACCGCGCTGCGGATCGTCGGAAAAGTCCGGCAAGGCCAACACCCAGCCATGCAGATCGACGAAATTGACGAAACGCGGGTCGACATCGGGCTTGCTTTCCGCCAACTGGATCGCGATTTCCAGCACATCGGACCATTTGAGGCTCATGACCTGCTCCTTTGCCGAGTTCTCAGTGCCCTTCGGACACTTGATTGATGGTGTACCTGGGGATTTCCACCACCAAGTCCTGCTCGGCCACCACGGCCTGACAAGACAGCCGCGAATTAGGCTCCAAGCCCCAGGCCTTGTCCAGCATGTCGTCCTCGAGCTCGTCGGAAGGCTCCATGGAGGAGAAGCCCTCACGAATCACCACATGACAGGTGGTACAGGCACAGGACTTCTCGCAGGCATGCTCGATGTCAATACCGTTGCGCAGCGCGACGTTGAGCACGGTTTCGCCCGGCTGCGCTTCGATCACCGCCCCTTCAGGACAGTGCTCGGCGTTGGGCAGAAAGATCACCTGCGGCATGCTTATTCCTCGATTTCATTAAGACTACGGCCAGCCAAGGCGGCTTTGACCGTGGCATCCAGGCGACGAGCGGCAAAGGCATCGGTCACCTGGGTCAAACGTTTGGTTTGCTGCTCGATGGCCAGGCCATCGCTGCCTGTCATCAGCTCGCGCAACTGCTGGATCTGCGCCTCGATAGCCAGACGCTCATCGGCATCCAGCAAACGCTCGCCATCGGCCTGCAAGGCGGCCTCTACCGCCTCGAGCAGACGCTGGGCATCCACCTGCTGCTCGCGCAACACGCGGGCGACCTTGTCCTCACCGGCATTGCGGAAAGAATCCTGCAACATGCGCGCGATTTCGCCATCGGTCAGCCCGTAGGATGGCTTGACCTGGATGCTCGCCTCCACGCCCGATGCCAGCTCACGGGCCGCCACGCTGAGCAGGCCGTCGGCATCGACCTGGAAGGTCACGCGGATCTTCGCCGCACCGGCGACCATCGGCGGAATGCCGCGCAACTCGAAGCGCGCCAGGGAGCGGCAATCGCTGATCAGCTCGCGCTCGCCCTGCAGCACATGAATCATCATGGCCGTCTGGCCATCCTTGTAGGTGGTGAAGTCCTGAGCGCGCGCCACCGGAATGGTGGTGTTGCGCGGAATGACCTTCTCCATCAGCCCGCCCATGGTTTCCAGGCCAAGCGACAGCGGAATCACATCCAGCAGCAACAGCTCCTCACCCTCGCCGCGCTTGTTACCCGCCAGGGTATCGGCCTGAATCGCGGCACCGATGGCCACCACCTGATCCGGGTCGATATCGGTCAAGGGCTCGCGCGCGAACAGCTCAGCCACAGCCTGACGCACCCGTGGCACACGAGTCGAACCGCCGACCATGACCACCGCCTCGACTTCTTCCAACTCGATACCGGCATCGCGCACGGCACGCCGACAGGCCTTGAGACTGCGGGCCAGCATCGGCTCGATCAACGCCTCGAAGCACTGACGACTCAACTGCCCTTGCCAGGCGCCATGACTGAGCCGGGCAACGTCGCAGGTGGTCAAGGCTTCTTTAGCCGCGCAGGCCGCCTGCAGCAGACTGCGCTGCTCGCCGGGATCGAGATCGGCAGACAAACCGGCCTGCTCGACCATCCAGCCAGCAATTGCATGATCGAAGTCATCGCCGCCCAGGGCGCTGTCGCCACCGGTGGCCAGCACCTCGAACACACCGCCGGTCAGGCGCAGAATGGAGATATCGAAGGTGCCGCCACCCAGATCATAAATCGCCACCACACCCTCGGCATGCTGGTCCAGACCATAGGCCACGGCGGCCGCGGTCGGTTCATTGAGCAGGCGCAACACATTCAGACCGGCCAGACGCGCAGCATCCTTGGTGGCCTGGCGCTGGGAGTCATCGAAGTAGGCCGGAACCGTGATGACCGCACCGACCAACTCGCCCCCCAGGGCGGCTTCGGCACGCTGGCGCAGCACCTTGAGGATATCGGCGGACACTTCGACCGGGCTTTTCGGCCCCTGCACGGTCTCGATGAAGGGCATGTGCGACTCGCCCTCGACAAAGCGATAGGGCAACTGCTCGCCCAACTGCTTGACGTCGGCCAGACCACGGCCCATCAGGCGCTTGACCGACAGCACGGTATTCAGCGGATCGGCCGAGGCGGCCAGCCTGGCGGCCTCGCCGACCTCGACACGATCGGCGTGATAGCGCACCGCCGACGGCAGTATGACCTGCCCCGCGGCATCGGCGATCGGCTCGGACAAACCACTGCGCAAGGCAGCGACCAAAGAATTTGTGGTACCCAGGTCAATGCCCACGGCCAACCGACGCTGGTGGGGCTGGGGGCTCTGTCCGGGCTCAGCGATCTGCAGTAAGGCCATGATTAATAAATGCTTATCTGTATAGCAGGCGTGCCAGGTTGGCGCCGCGAGGGTTAATCGTCGAGGCGCTCTTCCAACTGGCGAACCTCGTGGGAAAGCTTGTCGAGAAACTGCATGCGGCGCATCAGGCGCTCGGCCTCTGCGCGACGCAGCGCATCGTCCCAACAAACGGCAAAGCGCTCGTTCAACTCATCCTGAGCAATCTTCAGGCGGCGCTTGAACGTCGCCACGCCCTGCAAGTCGGCGCTGTCCTGTAGATCTTCCAATTCTTCACGCCAATGCATCTGCTGCAACAGGAAGTCCGGATCTTGCACCGTGACCTCCAGCGGCAATTCAGGCCCACTCAGCGCCAGCAGGTAACGCGCGCGCTTGGGTGCGCTTTTCAGCGTGCTGTAGGCATCATTGAGGTTGGCCGAATGTTCCAGCGCCAAGCGCTGGTCATGATCGGAGGCATCGGCGAAGCGGTCCGGATGGACATTGCGCGCCAGCTCGCGATAACGCACGGCCAGCTGCTCAAGATCCAGACGGAAGCTCGGCTTGAGTTCGAACAGGGCAAAATGACAAGGACTTCCCACAGACGCCTCAGATGTTGAAGCTTTCGCCGCAGCCACATTCGCCACGCACGTTGGGATTGTTGAACTTGAAACCTTCGTTCAACCCTTCTTTGACGAAGTCCAGCTCGGTGCCGTCGAGATACACCAGGCTCTTGGGATCGATGATCACCTTGACCCCGTGAGTCTCGAACACCTGGTCTTCGCTGTCGGCTGCGTCGACGAACTCCAGCACATAAGCCAGGCCCGAGCAGCCCGTGGTGCGCACACCCAGGCGAATACCCTCACCCTTGCCACGCCCTTCAAGCGAACGCTGCACATGCTGAGCGGCAGCTTCGGTCATGCTGATAGCCATCGACAACCTCCTTAGAGCAAACCTTTCTTCTGCTTGTAGTCACGCACGGCCGCCTTGATGGCGTCCTCGGCGAGTACCGAGCAATGAATCTTCACCGGCGGCAACGCCAATTCTTCGGCGAGCTGAGTGTTCTTGATGGTTTCCGCCTCGTCCAGGGTCTTGCCCTTCATCCACTCGGTGGCGAGGGAACTGGAAGCGATCGCGGAACCGCAGCCATAGGTCTTGAACTTGGCGTCTTCGATGACACCCTGCTCGTTGACCTTGATCTGCAAGCGCATTACGTCACCGCAGGCCGGCGCACCGACCATGCCGGTACCGACATCGGGGTCCTCGGCATCCATCTTGCCGACGTTACGCGGATTCTCGTAGTGATCAATGACCTTTTCACTGTAAGCCATGCTGGTATTCCTCTCTCATCAGGGGCTGCTCAACGGCAGCTTTAGTGTGCAGCCCACTCGACCTTGGACAGATCAACACCCTCTTTGAACATATCCCACAGCGGCGACAACTCGCGCAGCTTGGTGACCGCCTCGCAAACCTTCTGCGCGGCGTAGTCGACTTCGTCTTCGCTGGTGAAGCGGCCGAAGGTGAAACGGATAGAGCTGTGCGCCAGTTCGTCGTTACGCCCCAGGGCGCGCAACACGTACGACGGCTCCAGCGAAGCAGAAGTACAGGCCGAACCCGAGGATACCGCCAGATCCTTGAGCGCCATGATCAACGACTCGCCTTCGACATAGTTGAAGCTGAGGTTGAGGTTGTGCGGCACCCGCGAGGTCATGCTGCCGTTGACATACAGTTCCTCCAGGCCATCGACCTGGGCGAAGAAACGATCGCGCAACGCCTGAATGCGCTGGTTTTCCTGGGCCATTTCTTCCTTGGCGATACGGAAGGCTTCGCCCATGCCGACGATCTGGTGAGTCGCCAGGGTGCCGGAACGCATACCGCGCTCATGGCCACCGCCATGGGTCTGGGCTTCCAGGCGCACCCGCGGCTTGCGTCGCACGTAAAGCGCGCCGACGCCCTTGGGCCCATAGGTCTTGTGCGCCGAGAAGGACATCAGATCGACCTTGAGCTTTTCCAGATCGATTGCCACCTTGCCGGTGGACTGCGCCGCATCGACGTGGAACAACACACCGCGCGAGCGGGTCAGCTCACCGATACCGGCGATGTCGTTGATGGTGCCGATTTCGTTGTTTACATGCATGATCGACACCAGAATGGTGTCCTCGCGCAGCGCCGCCTCGACCATGGCCGGCGTGATCAGGCCGTCTTCGCCCGGTTCGATATAGGTCACTTCGAAGCCTTCGCGCTCCAGCTGGCGGGTGGTATCCAATACCGCCTTGTGCTCGATCTTCGAGGTCACGATGTGCTTGCCCTTGCCACTGTAGAAGTGGGCAATGCCTTTGATCGCCAGGTTGTCCGACTCGGTGGCACCGGACGTCCAGACGATCTCGCGCGGGTCAGCATTGACCAGCTCGGCAACCTGACGACGACCGTTCTCGACAGCCTCCTCGGCCTTCCAGCCAAACACATGGGAGCGCGATGCCGGATTGCCGAAGTTACCATCGACCAGCAAACACTCACTCATTTTCTGCGCCACTCGCGGATCGACCGGAGTGGTGGCGGAATAATCGAGGTAAATCGGCAATTTCATTAATCTTCTCCTAATCAGGTTTCTGGCCACGCGGGCCGGCACCCTACGTTCAATCGACGGTGGATGCTTCTATCTTGTCCAGGTGCGGCATCTTGCCATTGCTGCGGCGCTGATCCTGACTCTGCGCGATTTCCTGCACTTCGCGGCGCATCACCAGATCAGCCAAACTGATACTACTGAGGAACTCATGAATCCGCTGGCTCAGGTCGCACCACAAATGATGAGTCAAGCAGGTATCACCGCCATGGCAATCGCCCTGCCCTTGACAGCGCGTGGCATCGACCGACTCATTGACCGCGTCGATCACCTCGACCACCTGAATGCCCCGCATGTCGCGCGACAGCTGATAACCACCGCCAGGCCCACGCACGCTGGAAACCAAGTTGCCGCGACGCAGCTTGGCAAACAGTTGCTCGAGGTAGGACAGCGATATCCCCTGACGCTCGGAAATGTCCGCAAGGGACACCGGCCCCTGCTGAGCATGCAACGCCAGGTCGAGCATGGCGGTAACGGCGTAACGGCCTTTGGTGGTCAGTCGCATGGAGGGTTACCAGAGAGTCGCGATTTGCGGCGAGTATGCAATTCCCGAGTATTCAAGTCAACTATAAGACCCAGGAGCTTACTCGGGATTAAGCGCAAATCGGAGGCCGCGCAGCATAGCAAACCGCTCACCTTGACGCATCAAGCCCAGAGGTTGTGAAAATCCCGGGCGCCGTCACGAGAGCGGCCCCAGACGTTCGCGGCAAGGTGCGCTCGCAGTAGGCGAGCGCTTTTTCACAAGCCCTCAGACTTGCCATCCTGCTCCTTGCACACACCGACGAAGTCCTCATCACGCAGTGCCGGCAACTCCTTGGCGCGATAGTCGCTGCCCAGCTCGTTAAGCGCCCTGCACATGCCCTCCAGACGCCCATCGACCGCCTGCAAATGATCGAGCAACTGACCGATGGCGCGCGCCACCGGATCCGGCATGTCCTGACCGACACCATAGGCATCGAAGCCCAGCTTTTCCGCCATGGCCTGGCGCTTGGCTGCCTGCTCGTCATCCACCTTGGCGATGACCCGCCCGGGAATACCGACCGCGGTCGCCCCCGCCGGCACCTCTTTGGTCACCACCGCATTGGAGCCGATCTTGGCTCCCGCGCCCACCGTGAACGGCCCGAGCACCTTGGCGCCCGCCCCCACGACCACGCCATCTTCCAGCGTCGGATGACGCTTGCCCTTGTTCCAGCTGGTACCGCCCAGGGTCACCCCCTGATACAGGGTCACATCGTTGCCGATTTCGGCCGTCTCGCCGATGACGATGCCCATGCCATGGTCGATGAAGAAGCGCCGGCCGATCTTCGCCCCCGGATGGATCTCGATCCCGGTCAGCCAGCGCCCCAGATTGGACACCACCCGCGCCAACCACTTCCAACCGGAGGTCCACAGCACATGGGCCAGACGATGCAACCAGACCGCATGCAGCCCCGGGTAGCAGGTAACCACCTCGAACGCATTGCGCGCCGCCGGATCGCGATGGAATACGCTCTGGATATCTTCCCGCATGCGCTCAAACATCAGTTTTCCCCTGCTTATGGTGCTCACCACGCGCGGCCTTGACGGTTTCCGTCAGAACGCCACGCAAGATATTCATTTCCAGCTTACTGATACCACTGCGACCGTACAGGCGCCGCAGGCGGCTCATCAAGTGCCGCGGCTTGGCCGGATCGAGAAAGCCGATCTCGACCAGAGCCTGCTCCAGGTGCGCATAGAAGGATTCCAGCTCATCCGCCGTCACCGGCTGCGCATTGAGCATGGCCGTGGTTTCCAGCTTGGCCGTCTTGGTGGGCTTATTTTGCGCCGCCAACCACGCCATGCGCACCTCGTAGGCCAGCACCTGCACCGCCGCAGCGAGGTTCAGCGAACTGAACTCGGGATCCGACGGAATGTGCACGTGAAACTGGCAACGCTGCAACTCCTCGTTGGTCAGCCCGGCATACTCGCGACCGAACACCAGCGCCACCTCCCCCCCCTGCATCGACTGCTCGCACGCGGCCACCCCACACTCGCGCGGGTCGAGCAACGGCCAGGGAATGCGGCGGTCTCGCGCACTGGTGCCCAGCACCAGGCTGCAACCGACCAGCGCCTCCTCAAGCGTGCCGACCACCTGCGCCGCCTCGAGCACATCGGTCGCACCCGAAGCCCTGGCCACCGCATCGCCACTGGGGAAGTCCAGCGGATCGACCAACACCAGGCGCGACAGCCCCATGTTTTTCATGGCGCGCGCAGCACCGCCGATATTGCCGGGATGACTGGTATTGACCAGAACCACTCGAATATTTTGCAGCAACGCAAACGCTCACATGGGCAGCCAAGGGCAGCAAAGCTTACAGAACCACCCAGGGTAATGCCATGCAGGACACAGACGGCACTTCATCAATCAGCCTTTTCTGCTAATATTGCCGGCTTTCTTTAACAACCCAGGTGAATCGCCCATGCAGCCCATGCTGAATATCGCCCTGCGCGCAGCCCGTAGCGCCGGTGAAATGATTTTCCGCTCGATCGAACGCTTGGACGTCATCTCGGTCGACGAGAAAGATGCCAAGGATTACGTGACCGAGATCGATCGCTCCGCTGAGCAACTGATCATCCAAGCGCTGCGCAAGGCTTATCCGACCCACGGCTTCCTCGGCGAAGAAGGCGGCCTGATCGAAGGCAGCGGCGACGGCGCCGATTACCTGTGGATCATCGATCCGCTGGACGGCACCACCAACTTCATCCGCGGCGTGCCGCACTTCGCCGTCAGCCTGGCCTGCAAATACCGCGGCCGCCTGGAGCACGCGGTGGTCATCGACCCGGTACGCCAGGAAGAATTCACTGCCAGCCGCGGCCGCGGCGCCGCCCTCAACGGCCGTCGCCTGCGCGTCAGCTCGCGCAAGAGCCTGGAAGGCGCCCTGCTCGGCACCGGCTTCCCGTTCCGCGACAGCCAGCTCGACAACCTGGAAAACTACCTGGGCATGTTCCGCAACCTGGTCGGGCAGACCGCCGGCGTTCGCCGCGCCGGCGCCGCCAGCCTGGACCTGGCCTACGTGGCCGCGGGCCGTTTCGATGCCTTCTGGGAATTCGGCCTGTCCGAATGGGACATGGCAGCCGGCGCCCTGCTGATTCAGGAAGCAGGCGGCCTGGTCAGCGACTTCACCGGCGGCCACGAATTCCTCGAGAAAGGCCAGATCGTCGCCGGCAACACCAAGTGCTTCAAGGCAGTCCTGACGGCTATCCAGCCGCACCTGTCCGCCTCGATGAAGCGCTGATTGCGCGATCAATGAAAAACCGGCCAGCGGCCGGTTTTTTTATCGCCCAGAAAAAAGCGCCCCGCGGGGCGCTTTTCCATTTGCAGGGTTACTCGGCCGTTTCGGCCAAGACCAACTGCCCATCCCTGACCGGAATGCGAGCGCCCGGATCGCTGTCCATACGCACCCGCCCCTCTTTTCCATCCAGCTGATACCTGACGTCATAACCGACCACTTCCTCGCTGGTGTCGGTCACGGTACGGCAGCGATTTTCGGTGGTGGTATAGGTGGCGCCAGCCTGCATGTTTTCCTGCACCTTGTTACCGGCGTAGCCGCCACCGACGGCGCCGGCCACGGTGGCGATCTTCTTGCCAGAACCGCCACCCACCTGGTTACCCAGCAAACCGCCAACCACCGCACCGATCGCCGTACCGGCAATCTGATGCTGATCCTTTACCGGCTTCTGCCGGGTCACGGTAACGTCCTCACAGACCTCACGCGGCGTCTTGATCGTTTCCTTGATCGGCTGCACGGCTAGAACTTCCGCGTACTCGGGGCCACTTATCAGACTATAAGTTGCGACCGCGCCACCTGCCGTCACACCGACAGCACCCAGCACGGCACCAACGAGCATTGATTTGTTCATGAGAACTCCTGATTTTCGCTTATTCGGCGCATGGCGCCTGATCTCCGAGCATTGGACCGGGGCGATGTACAGCAAGTTCATTACCCGCGCACAGCGCCCGCTCAGCCAGACTCAGGGTCGCTCGTCGACCTCTTCGGTCGCCACGGGAGGAATCAGATCCTCGACCGTCAAGCTGAGCCAAATCAGTACCACGTTAGAGATATAAATCGACGAATAGGTACCGACCAGCACACCCACGAACAGCGTGATAGAGAAACCGAACAGGTTGTCGCCGGCAAAGACCAGCAAGGCACCAATCGCCAGCAAGGTCGAAATCGACGTAGCCATGGTGCGCAGCAGGGTCTGAGTGGTGGAGATGTTGATATTGTCGATCAGGCTCGTCTTACGCAGCACCCGGAAATTCTCGCGCACCCGATCGAAGACCACGATGGTGTCGTTCAGCGAATAGCCAATGATCGCCAGCAATGCCGCCAGCACGGTGAGGTCGAAGGTGATCTGGAAGAAGGCCAAAAAACCCAGAGTAACGATGACGTCGTGCACCAGCGAGACGAAGGCGCCCATGGAAAACTTCCACTGAAAGCGAAAGGCCAGGTACAGCATGATGCCGCCCAGCGCCAGAAGCATACCCAGACCGCCCTGGTCACGTAGCTCCTCACCCACCTGCGGCCCGACGAATTCGACCTTCTTCACCTGGAGCTTGTCGCCCGCCTGCTGCAACACAGCGGCAACCTTGTTGCCCAACTCTGGATCATCACCCTGCATGCGCACCACCACCTCGGTAGTGGCACCAAAGCTCTGCACCACAGCATCGCCATAGCCGGCGCCCGCCAAATGCTCGCGGACTTTGCCGAGGTCTGCCGGCTGCTCATAGGCCAACTCGATCTGCGTGCCACCGGTAAAGTCCAGACCGAAATTCAGACCTTTAATTGCCACACTGCCCAACGCGATAAGCGTCACGACCATGGTGGCGGCAAACGCAATATTGCGCACGCCCATGAAGTT
>RCUJ01000427.1_pt1 | contig 24336 bp, 30 predicted proteins | sample 2166321 | NCBI WGS metagenome assembly RCUJ01 (sample SAMN09932808, study PRJNA488358) | compost metagenome | feature: garden; material: soil; isolation source: compost soil in an enriched community after 118 h of incubation | place: Germany: Experimental Botanical Garden Goettingen | collected... | reverse complement strand
TCTACAAAAAAAGCAGCAAGTAATTTGCTGCTTTTTATTTTTAAATTATATAGGAAGAATTATTTAAACTCATTCAAAGATTTCTCGATAATCTCAAGACATTCTTTTATCTGTTCTTCGGTCATTACCAAAGGCGGAGCCAGTCTAATTTTGTTTCCGTGGGTTGGTTTTGCTAATAATCCGTTGTCTCTAAATTTTAAACAGATTTCCCAAGCCAAATCAGATTCTTCATCTGTATTGATTACAATTGCATTCAAAAGCCCTTTTCCGCGTACCAGCGTAATTAAGCTATTCTTTTCAGCAATTTTATTTAATCCATCTCTTAAAATAACGCCTAAACGTTCTGCATTTTCAGCTAGTTTTTCGTCTTTAATAACCTCAAGAGCTGCAATAGCAACAGCTGCAGCAACAGGATTTCCTCCAAAAGTAGAACCGTGCTGTCCTGGTTTAATCACATTCATGATTTCATCATTACATAAAACTGCAGAAACTGGATAAACTCCACCAGAAATCGCTTTCCCTAAAATTAAAACATCTGGCTGCACATTTTCGTGATGAACGGCCAATAATTTTCCTGTACGCGCAATTCCTGTCTGCACTTCATCTGCAATAAAAAGAACATTGTGTTTTTCGCAAAGTGCTTTCGCTTTCGCTAAATAACCTTCAGAAGGAACATAAACCCCTGCTTCACCTTGAATTGGCTCAACCAAGAATCCAGCAATATTTTTAGATGAATTTAAAGCGTTTTCTAAAGCTTCTAAATTATCATATTCGATTTTGATAAAACCGTCGGTAAAAGGTCCGAAGTTTTTACGAGCCGTTTCATCATTTGAAAATGAAATGATAGTTGTAGTTCTTCCGTGAAAATTATTCTCACACACAATAATCTGCGCCTGATTTTCAAGAATTCCTTTTACTTCATAAGCCCATTTTCTTGAAATTTTCAAGGCTGTTTCAACCGCTTCAGCACCAGTATTCATCGGAAGAACTTTATCGAAACCAAAATATTTCGTTACATATTCTTCGTAATTTCCTAATTTATCGTTGTAAAAAGCACGAGAAGTCAAAGTCAGTTTTTGTGCCTGCTCAACCATTGCATTCACAATTTTAGGATGGCAATGACCTTGATTTACCGCCGAATAAGCAGATAAAAAATCATAATATTTCTTTCCGTCAACATCCCATACATATACACCTTCTCCTCGTTCTAAAACTACAGGAAGCGGATGGTAATTATGAGCTCCATATTTGTTTTCTTTTTCAATCAAAACTTCTGATTTTGATGAAAGTGTTTTTTCTGTACTTATCATAATATGCTTTTTATTTCCACAAAAATATTAAATTTAAACAAATAACAATTCAAAAAACAATATTTTGACTTAAATATAACAAAATAAAAGTCAAAACTTAAATTAAATCACTTAGAAAAAGGCATATTTATTTTTTTGAGAAGTATGATTAGATGATATTTTATTAAAAAAAAGAATTACTTTTATAAATCGCAAAAAACTCAATTTTAAACGATTTTTACTGAATGGAATTATTAGACGAATTTGATATTAGTATTCTTAAAGAATTAGAAAAAGATGGAAGAATGGCTTTTTCTGCCATCGCCACAAATCTTAAAATATCAAATACAATGGTGCATCAGCGCATTAACAGAATGATTGAACAAGGTGTGATTGGCGGCATTAAACCTATTATTCAGGAAAAGAAAATTGGCTATGACTGGGCTTCTTTTACGGGACTTACACTAAACAAAGATTCAGATTCTGAAAGAATTATTGAAGCGCTTAAAGAAATTCCTGAGATTACCGAATGTTATTATGTAACAGGCTCTTTTACGCTTTATATAAAAATCATAGCTAAAAATCATGAGCACATGCGCCGCATTCTTTACGAAAAAATAGATGGAATCCCTGGCATTGACAAGACCGATTCTATTGTAGAATTGGGTTGCGCTTTTAAACGAAATATATCCTTATAAAAAAGAAAAAACATTCTTTCAAAGTATTGGTTACAAACCTCACAAGAATTTACTTGTGAGGTTTTTTTGTAACATAATATTTCTGATATTTGTTAAAAATTGAAGAAATCATGAAAAACTCCATAATCATTTTATTCAGTGCAATCTTATTTTCAAATCTTATGAATGCGCAATTAAAACCAGTAAAATATACAGAAGGAAGCCAGCAGCTAAACGGCTTATTTATAAAATCTGCTAAAAAAAGCAGTAACAATCCAGGAATCTTACTTTTACCGGCATGGCTAGGAATTGACAATGCTTCTAAAGGAATCGCAGAAGAATTATCTAAATTGGGCTATCATGTTTTCATCGCCGATATTTATGGCGAAGGAAATTATCCTAAAAATACTGGTGAAGCAGGAAAACAAGCTGGTTTTTATAAAACAAATTTCGAAGCGTATCAAAAACGTATTGACGCTGCTTTGAAAGAATTAGTTAAATCTGGTGCAAATGCCGATAATATTGTTGCCATAGGATATTGCTTTGGAGGAAGCGGTGTTCTTGAAGCTGCCCGCGGACATTTGAATGTAAAAGGTATTGCTTCCTTTCACGGCGGTTTAGGAAAAGATGCGAGTAGAAAAAATGAACCAATTGCTACAAAAGTTCTTATTTGCCATGGAGCTGACGATCCGTTTGTTTCAAAAGACGAAATTACAGCTTTTCAGCAGGAAATGCGTGATGGCAAAGCAGACTGGGAAATGATTTATTATGCAAATGCTGTTCACTCTTTTACAAATCCCGAAGCAGGAAATGATAATTCTAAAGGTGCTGCATACAATGCTGTTGCTGCAAAAAGGTCTTTTGACCATTTACAGCTTTTCTTAAACGAAGTCCTGAAAAAATAATCTTAAAAACTACCAGAACAAACCAATTAACATAGACCAATGTCACATAATAAAATTAGAGAAGACAAAACTTGTCTAAACTGCAGGCATGTTGTAGAACAAAAATACTGCCCGAACTGCGGACAAGAAAACAGCGATAGCCGAAAAACTTTCCATCATTTATTTGTTCATTTCTTTGAAGATTTAACGCATTACGAAAATGCTTTTTGGAAAACAATAAAAAATCTGCTGTTCAAACCGTCTACACTTACAAAAGAATACCTTTCGGGAAAACGTTTGTCTTATCTTGCACCGGTTCGACTTTACATTTTTATAAGTTTTATTACATTTTTGTTAATTGCTATGTTTCCAAACAATGTAGGTGAAAAAATTGATAAAAGTGAAGAAGCGCTTAACAAAGAACTCTCTAAGGCTACTGACAGCTTAAATATAAGCAGAAAGGACGACAAAAAATATTTCCATTTTAAAACGATGAAAGAAATTGATTCGATTCAGAAATATGGAAAAGAAAATGAGAAGCTGAATGCTTCTTCTTATTGGTTTACTGAAAAAGCAATACACGTCACGGAAAAATACACTAAAAAAGAGATTTATGAAAAATTTGTTGAATCGTTCTTTCATAATCTTCCTAAAATCCTCTTTATTATAATGCCATTTTTTGCTTTTTTCTTGTGGCTTTTCCACAGCAAAAAGAAATGGTATTATTTTGATCATGGCATTTTCACGCTCCACTATTTTTCTTTCCTACTACTGATTTTTCTCATCATGTTTATCATCGAAAGAATAATTGGGCTTTTTGGAGAAGATAGTCCGCTTTCTTTTATATCATCAATTACAACATTTGCAGGAACCATTTGGATGTGCTATTATTTTTACCCTGCACACCACCGTTTTTACGGCGAGTCAAGAATAGTGTCTTTTATAAAAAGCTTTCTATTGTTTATAATAAATTCTCTTTTTATCCTATTTTTACTCACTTTATACGTTCTTTATACCTTTATTAATTTACACTAACTATAAGAAATGAAAAAAATACTCATTTTATTTTTAATTGTTACTGCGTATTCTTGTAAAACGACGCAGTCGACAGCATCTAAAGACAATTCGGACCCTTCAAAATATATTAAGGCGATCAGCGAAAAAGATCTTAAAACAATGCTTTATACGATTGCTTCAGATGAAATGGAAGGACGCGAAACTGGTTCTAAAGGACAGAAAAAAGCAGGTCTTTACATGATTGAGCAATACAAAAAAAGTGGCATTTCTTTTCCAAAAGGAGCTTCAGACTTCTATCAGCCTGTTCCTGCTGCATTTATGAATGCAAGACGCAATCAAAACCTTCCTGATTCAGAAAACATCTGGGCTTATATTGAAGGTTCTGAAAAACCAAATGAAGTTTTGGTAATTTCTGCACACTACGATCACGTTGGCATTAAAGACGGCGAAGTTTACAATGGAGCTGATGATGACGGTTCTGGAACTGTCGCAGTTATTGAAATGGCGAAAGCTTTTGCTAAAGCTAAAAAACAAGGTCATGGTCCAAAACGTTCTATTTTGTTTCTTCACGTAACTGGCGAAGAACATGGCTTACATGGATCACGTTATTATTCTGAAAATCCATTGTTTCCAATCGAAAATACAATTGCCGATATCAACATCGATATGATCGGACGCCGTGATGTGGAGCATTCAAATACAAACAACTACGTTTATGTAATTGGTGCTGACAGATTATCTTCTGATTTACACAATGCTGTTGTAGCTGAAAATAACAAATACATTAAAATGGACTTAGATTTTAAATTTAATGATCCAAAAGATCCAAACCATTTCTATGAGCGTTCTGACCATTACAACTTTGCAAAGCACGGTATTCCAGCTGTTTTCTTCTTCAACGGAGTTCATGAAGATTACCACGGAAAAGGTGACGAACCTCAAAAAATTGAATACGACGCTTTAACCAAAAGAACTAAACTGGCTTTTGTCGTAGCTTGGGATTTAGCTAATAGAGAAAATAGACCGGTAGTTGATAAGAAATAGTTCTTTTTAAGATACTAAGGTGCTGAGATGCTAAGATTCTAAGGTTTCTTTTAGGAACGGTCATAAAAAAAGGATGAGTTTTACTCATCCTTTTTTTATGTTATATCTTGATTTACTAATTCACTCAAAGCTAAAAACCTTAGAATCTTAGCATCTCAGCACCTTAGCAACTTTTCTTAGTCATTCATAGAAATCAAAAACTCTTCGTTATTTTTGGTTTTCTTGAAACGATCGTTTACAAAATCCATAGATTCTACTGGGTTCATATCTGATAGATATTTACGCATAATCCACATTCTTTGCAATGTTTTCTCGTCTAACAATAAGTCATCACGACGTGTACTAGACGATGTAAGATCGATTGCAGGGAAAATACGTTTATTAGCTATCTTACGATCTAATTGTAATTCCATATTACCAGTTCCTTTAAACTCTTCGAAGATAACTTCGTCCATTTTAGAACCCGTTTCTGTTAATGCAGTTGCAATGATACTTAAAGAACCACCGTTTTCTACATTTCTAGCCGCTCCAAAGAAACGTTTTGGTTTTTGCAATGCATTGGCATCAACACCTCCACTTAATACTTTTCCAGATGCTGGCTGAACTGTGTTATAAGCTCTTGCTAAACGTGTAATAGAGTCTAATAAAATCACTACATCGTGACCGCATTCTACTAAACGTTTTGCTTTTTCAAGAACGATATTTGCGATTTTTACGTGTTCTTGTGGCTCTCTATCAAAAGTAGAAGCAATAACCTCTCCACGAACACTTCTTTGCATATCTGTAACCTCCTCAGGACGTTCGTCAATAAGAAGAACAATCAAATAAACTTCTGGATGGTTGGCTGCAATTGCATTTGCAATATCTTTAAGAAGCATTGTTTTACCAGTTTTAGGCTGTGCAACGATCATACCACGCTGGCCTTTACCTATTGGCGAAAACAAATCTATAATTCTGGTTGAAATAGAGCTGCCTTTTTCGGCTAATTTAAATTTTTCTGAAGGAAAAACTGGTGTCAAGTGCTCGAAAGAAACTCTATCGCGAACCACTTGCGGATCGTGACCGTTAATTTTTAATACACGAACCAAAGGGAAAAACTTCTCACCTTCTTTTGGCGGACGAACCACACCTTTTACAGTATCTCCAGTTTTTAAACCAAACAATCTGATTTGTGAAGTTGATAAATAAATATCGTCTGGAGAAGCTAAATAATTATAATCTGATGAACGCAAAAATCCGTAACCGTCAGGCATCATTTCAAGAACACCTTCGCTTTCGATAATTCCGTCAAATTCAAAATCTGAATCTCTGAAATTATTATTCTTTTTATTCTTGTGATTAGGGTTTTGGTTGTTGTGATTCCCATTTCCATTGCCATTCCCGCCTTGATTTTGATTCTGATTCGGGTTTTGATTTTGGTTCTGGTTTTTATTCTGATTCGGATTGATCTTTTTTACAGGAGCAGTTTGTGGAGTTTTCTCAGCTGTTTCGGCTGTTGGCTCAGAAGTAGTTGGCTCTGATGCAGCAGCTTCTGCGGTTTCCTCTGCAGGAACCTCTTTTACAGCCTCTTTCTCTTTTTTAAGAGCAACTTTTTTCTCGTATGCCGATTTGCTGAATTTTACAACTTTAGGCTCTTTTTTTGCTGCTGGTGATTTATTCTCTTGCGTTTCTACTGCCGCCGTTTCTGCAATTGGCTCAGCTGTATTTGCAGTATCGTTTTTTTGAACAGTTTCCTCTACTTTATCAAATTCTAAAACGGGAGTATTTTTGGTATTTGCTGCTTTTGTTTTGGCTGGAGCAATTCTGGCACGCTTTGGTTTATCTTCTTTAGCATCAGAAACTACTTCTGTTTGAGAAGCTTGAGCTGGCGCATTAGTGCTCTCTTGGTGTGCTAAAATCTGACTAATTAAAGTCTCTTTTTTGACACCAGTAATCTTTATTGTTTTAGCTAACTTAGCTATTTCTTGAAGCTCAGAAAGCTTCATTTCTTTTAATGCAGAAATATCAAACATGAATGTTCTATGAATTTAATTATTTTAAGGAATACTGTAAAAAGAATAGGTAGATAATTAATTTGAATTGACCGCAGTATGAAGTGCTTACGGTATTATGATGCAATAATACGAATAAAATTTTATCATACAATAGTATTTTAAAAAAAGAAAATATATTTTTGTAAAACATTTTTAGGCCATGATACAAAGAATTCAGACTGTATATTTATTTCTAGCTTTTGCTGCAACTGGCATTTTAATGCTTTTTGTTCCGCTTTGGACAACTAGTGCAGGAAAGCCTTTCTTTTTTATGCAGGATCAGCTTTATACTATTTTATTAGGTTTAACTACTATGCTTAGTATTATCAGTATTATTTCATTCAAAAAGAGACAAAATCAGTTTGTGTTAAACAGACTGAACATCATATTAAATTTAATTTTATTAGGATTATTTGTATATCGATCACTAAATTTATCTGGAGGGACTGAGGTCTCTGAGAAAGGTATTGGGATGTTCATGCCAATTGTCGCTATCGTGTTATTAGTTTTAGCTAATAAGGCCATCAAAAAGGACGAAGATCTTGTAAAATCTGTTGATCGTTTGAGGTAAACCTATAAACTTAGTTTATTTTGTGCGAAGAAGAACCCGAATTTTGATTCGGGTTTTTTTTTACCCTATTATATTATAAATCAAGCCTAAAGAGCACAATCCGAATGTGATTTACGTGATAAATTTGTATTTTCAAATTCAAATAATCATGACACCAAAAATAAGGATTCATCTTGCAGATGATCATCAGGTCTTAATTGATGGATTATCCAACTTACTTCAAACCGTTTCAAACTTTGAAGTAGCAGGAACTTCACTAGACGGCACCACTGTCTATAATGATGTTGTGAAAGACGAAGCCGATGTTTTAATTTTAGATATCAGCATGCCCAAAAAAGACGGCATTGAAACGCTGAAAGAATTTAACGAAAAACAACTACCTTGCAAAGTCATTATCTTATCCAGTTATGATGATCTAAAAATTATTAAAGAAGTCATGAAACTAGGCGCAAAAGGTTATTTGACAAAAAACTGCGCCGGCGAAAATATTATCGAAGCTGTTGAAGCCGTTTATCAAGGACAGGAATACTTTAGTGACAGCGTGAGAGAGAAAATCTTCAATACTTTTAGAGACAACCCAAAACTGAATTCAACTATAATCATAGAAAATCCGGTTTTAAGCCGACGAGAGATTGAAATCATTATTTTAATAGCTTTAGAATATAGCGGAAAAGAAATCAGTGAAAAACTTTTTATCAGCTCACATACTGTCGAAACGCATCGCAAAAATATTATGAAAAAGCTTAATATAAAAAGCACAATAGGTTTGGTAAAATATGCTCTCAAAAACAATTTGGTTAATCCTTAAAATTGCTTCTATGATTCGTCTAAAGTTCTTTGCTCCTCTCCTTTTTCTGTTTATTTTTGAAGGAAATAGTATTGCACTACCCCAAGGCTTGGCAAAAGTTCCGCAAACTGAAATCAACGGCAAAACTGCATTTAATAATCTTCCTAAATCAGAACAGTTACGAAACAAAAAAATCGTCAGTTTATCGATCATACTTACCGTTATCATTTTTCTTTTGTTTTATTTTTTATATCAGAATAACAAACTAAAACAAAAGATAAAACGAAAAAGACACCAAACAAAAAATCCTTCTTGATATTATTAATTCTGGCATTGATTCTCAAGAAGTAGAACACAAAAAAATTGCTTCTTTTCTGCACGACAATATTAATTCTCTTTTGTCCTCTGTAGGATTGCATTTAAACACTTATACAGCACAACACAATATTAAATCAGACGAAATACAAAAAGCAAAGTCTATTCTCTCTGAAGCACATGAACTCTTACGAGATATGTCTCACGATCTTGTCCCTTCGCTTTTGGTTCGTTTTGGATTAATTTACGCTTTAGAAGATTTATGCGAAAAGAATTCTAATTCTGCCATTGAATTTGAATTTTCAAGCTCCATTCCGTCAAGCAGAAGATATGTCGAAAAATTTGAAATGAAGATTTATTTCATTGTCAGCGAACTATTCAGCAATATTACCAAACATAGTAATGCCCAAAAGGCAAAACTTTCTTTGAACGAAAAAGAAAATCAATTAATCCTTCGTATTCACGATGACGGAATTGGTTTTAAAACCCAAAAACTAAATGATGCTGAAGGTTTTGGCCTAAACAGAATTAGGGCGAGAATTAAAAAATACAAAGGTTCTTTATCAATTGTTTCAAAAGAAAATCTGGGAACCAAAATAAAAATCCAGATTCCGTTGCCACATTAATTACTTCTCTCCTATTTCGATAATTTCTAGATCTTTAATTTTATCATCATCAATTACAAATCGAAGCATGGTTCTTACTTTATGAAAACCGCTTTTTCCGGCCGCACCCGGATTCATGTGAAGTAAATTGTGCTTTTTATCAAACATAACTTTCAAAATATGCGAATGCCCGCAGATAAATAATTTAGGAGGATTCAAAGCCAATTCTTCTCTAATATTCTGATTGTATTTTCCAGGATAACCGCCAATGTGCGTAATCCAAACTGAAACATTTTCGCATGAAAAACGATTATTTAACGGAAACTCTAATCGTGCTTTGGCATCATCTATATTTCCGTAAACGGCCCTTAAAGGTTTTAGCTTTTTAATAGCATCTGTAACACTCAAATCTCCAATATCTCCCGCATGCCAAACCTCATCTGCCTGAGCAACATATTTTAAAATAGTATCATCGACGTGGCTGTGGGTATCGGAAAGTAAGAGGATTTTGGTCATTTTTTTTAGAAAGATTCAAAGGTTTAGAGGCACAAAGGTACAAAGGTTTTCTGTAGAGGAGGCTGTCTCAAAAGCAAAATCAAGTTGTAGAGAATAGTATAAATTGAAAATTGCTTCGATAATTACAGAATAAAAAAAGAGGTTATTCCACCTAGAAGTTCAAAACAGAGCCTGTGGTTTTAACCACAGGAACACAATGAAATTCCTCCTCGCACGTTCCCATGGTTAAAACCACGGGCTATATTTGAATATAAATGCGTATAAATAAAACAACAGAGACTATCTCAAAAACAAAATTAAGTTTTAGAGAATAGCATAAATGGAAAATTTCCCCGATAGCTACCCATTAAAAAGAGGTTATCTCAACTTTTAAGACAGCCTCATTTCGTCCTATCTTCAAATTTAGTTATTTTCCAATCTTACATTAAACACATTGCAGTGCGTCTCTACAGATATACACAACGAAAAAACCTCTGCAACTTTGAGCCTTTGTCTCTTTGCAACTAAAAAAGAAAGAACTTAGAACCTTAGCATCTCAGAATCTTAGCATCTTTTAAAAAAACCTTTGTACCTTTGCAACTCTGAACCTTTGAACCTCTACAGTGAGATATTTTATTCAATTTGCTTATAACGGAACACATTATCATGGCTGGCAGATACAGCCAAACGCTTCTTCTGTTCAGGAAACTTTAAATAAGGCATTTTCGGTTTTATTAAACGAAACGATAAGCATTATGGGTGCAGGAAGAACAGATACTGGCGTTCATGCGAGCGAAATGTACGGGCATTTTGATACCGAAAAAACATTAGATATTCCGGTTTTGGTTTATAAACTGAATTCGTATTTACCAAAAGACATTGCTATTTTTGATATTATTTTGGTTCCCGATGATGCGCATTGCCGATTTGATGCAACCAAACGAACTTATGAATATCATATAAACACAGTAAAAAATCCGTTTTTACAGGAATTGAGCTGGTATGTTACGCAAAAACTGGATGTAAATTTAATGAATCAAGCGGCTCAATTATTATTGAAACATACCGATTTTCAGTGTTTTTCAAAAGTTAATACTGATGTAAACACATTTGATTGCACGATTTTTGAGGCCTATTGGAAACAAGAAAACGAAAAACTGATTTTTACCATTTCGGCAAATCGTTTCTTAAGAAATATGGTTCGCGCAATTGTGGGAACCTTGATTAATATAGGATTGCATAAAATCACATTGGCAGATTTTGAAAATATTATTGCCAGCAAAAGCAGAGAAAAAGCTGGGTTTTCTGTCCCAGCACATGGTTTATATTTGACCAATATTTATTACGATTACATTTAATAGCCCTGATTGAAGTGAAAAGCTTTTTTGAAAAAAAAATATAGTTTTTGTAATTTTTATGAAGCGACCAACGGAAGCTTTATAAAAATTAAACAAAAACATATTTTTGAGAAAAACTTGTAACGGAAAGCAGGAAACAGCTCCTAAAAATAAATGAAAGCAAAAGCATTCGATACCGGATTATTCAAACGGATTTTAAAATATACCCGCCCTTATAAATGGCGTTATTACGGCGTAATTGTTTTTGCAATTTCGCTGTCTATTTTTGCAGCCCTTCGTCCTTATTTACTTAAAGAAACGGTTGACGGGTACATTAAAACTCATGACAAAATGGGTTTACTAATGTATATCGTTTTAATGGGCGTGGTTTTACTAATGGAGGTTTTTTCTCAATTCTACTTTGTCTATTGGGCAAACTGGCTCGGACAGGATATTGTAAAAGATATTCGAACCAAACTTTTTCAGCACATTTTGAGTTTCAGAATGAAGTATTTTGATTTGGTTCCGGTTGGGCAATTGGTTACAAGAGCTGTTTCGGATATTGAGTCTATTGCTCGCATTTTCAGCCAAGGTCTGTTTATGATTATAAGCGATTTGATGAAAATGGTAGTGGTTTTGATTTTTATGTTTTACATGAACTGGAAACTGACTTGGATTGTAGTAATTGCTATGCCCATTTTGGTTTATGTTACGAGAATTTTCCAACGCAAAATGCAGGTGGCTTTTGAAGAAGTAAGAACGCAGATTGCCAACATGAACTCATTTGTACAGGAACGTGTAACGGGAATGAAAATAGTTCAGCTTTTTAACCGTGAAAAAATCGAAGCCGAAAACTTTAAAGAAATCAACAACAAACATAGAGTAGCTTGGATTAAAACGATTTTGTACAACTCGATCTTTTTCCCGATTGCTGATATTATTTCGTCTATTACTTTAGGTTTGGTCGTAGTTTATGGCGGATTTAGAATTTTGAATGGAGATCATTTTACGACTTTTGGAGATTTATTCTCCTATACAATGTTTATCGGAATGCTGTTTAATCCGTTAAGACAAATTGCGGATAAATTTAACGAGATGCAATTAGGAATGATTGCTGCCAATCGTGTTTTTGATATTATCGACACACAAGATCACATTCAGGATACAGGAACAATTGAAGCGCCAGTTTTTAATGGAAGAATTGACTTTAAAGATGTTCGTTTCAGCTATATTCCTGAAGAAGAAGTTATAAAAGGAATTGATTTATCTGTTTCTGCTGGACAGACTGTCGCTATTGTGGGTTCTACAGGAGCAGGAAAATCGACCATTATTAATTTATTAAATCGTTTTTACGAAATCAATAGTGGAACGATTTGCATTGATGGAGAAAATATCGAAAACTATACTTTAGCGTCTTTAAGAAAACAAATCGCTGTTGTTTTACAAGATGTGTTTTTGTTTGCCGATACAATTTACAATAATATTACTTTGCACAATCCTGCAATTACACGAGAGAAAGTAATTGATGCAGCAAAGAAAATTGGTGTTCATGATTTTATTATGAACCTGCCAGATAATTATGATTTTGATGTAAAAGAACGTGGCGTAATGCTTTCGTCTGGACAGCGTCAACTTATTGCTTTTTTACGTTCTTATGTGAGTAACCCAAGTATTTTGATTTTGGATGAAGCAACTTCTTCTATCGATACGTATTCTGAAGAAATGATTCAGCGTGCGACAGAAATGATAACAAAAGGAAGAACTTCAATTATTATTGCGCACAGACTAGCAACAATTGTAAATGCAGATAAAATTGTAGTAATGGATAAGGGATTAATTGTTGAACAAGGCACACATCAAGAATTACTCACCAAAACTGATGGCTATTACAAAAACCTCTACGATTCACAATTTTCGGTAGCAAATTAGCCTTGCAAAATCTTACAAACATTTAAATACAAAATAAGAAATCAAAAAAACACTCTTAAAAAGTGGATAAGATTAAAAATGAAAGGGTTGGACTTTTAATTAAAGTCGAACCCTTTTTTCATATGACCCAGAATTGATTTAAATGTTACTCCAGCCAAATCTGACGTTTTTTTCATCAGTAAAAAAGAAGTCAATAACTTCAAAAACTGGCTGAATCAGTAATTTAATAATTATTTAGCTATAAATTGACATTTGTTTTCTAAATTAAAAAACTGCAGTATTCTTAAATTGTGATTTAAAATCCGACTAAAAACTGCTGAAAACGCTTTAAAACGTTAAATTAGCGTTATAGAAATCATAAAATTGCCCTTTCACAATCAAGTAGATAGCAAAAATTTTTGGTTTATTCTTTATCTTTGAGAATATAGAAATCAAATGTAAAAGACAATGCCACAAAATAGATTTTATCCTGATGAAAAATTCAAAGAAATAGAAATAAATGCCTCATTACAATTAAGATACGCCATTTCAAATAGAGGTCGATTAATAAGCTTTACCGATGAAATTGAAAATGGCCGCATTCTTAAAGGAGGGTTAAGCGACGGATATCCAACTTTCCGTTTTAAGGTTAAAAAAGACGATAAAATCGTAAATAAATATCTTTTCTTATATAAGTTAGTTGCTCAATATTTTATTCCAAAAGATTCTGAAGAGCAAACCTATGTTTTGCATTTAGATTACAACAGAGCTAACGATGATGTACGCAATCTTCGATGGGCAACCAAACAAGAAATGATGGCGCACAGCCGCAAAAGTCCACGCGTTATTCAGGCAAAAAAGAACTTAATCGAACACAACCTAAAAGCAGACGGCCGAAAATTAACCACTACAAAAGTGATGTTAATCAAGAAAATCCTAGCAAGACCAGAACAAAAAACACGTCTTAAAATGATCGCAAAACAATTCGGAGTAAGCGAAATGCAAATTAGAAGAATTGCCAGCGGAGAAAACTGGGGACACGTGAAAATTTAATTGCAAATTGTTAATGGTTAATTATTAATTCTCAATAAATGTCTGTCAGGCTGAGCGAAGTCGAAGCCCGCACAATGCTCTTCGACTTCGCTCAGAGAGACAAAATTATAATAGCCACAGATTACACAGATTAACACAGATTTTTTTAAAATCATTTTAATCCTAATAATCTGTGGCTTATTTTTTTTCGCCAACAACCATCAACCACAAACCATCAACTATAAACTACAAACCACCAACAATTACTCACTAAATCACAAAAATCAATTCATAATTCACAATTTGCAATTCACAATTCCTTAAGTTTCTGTGAAAAGACCAAAATCTGTACGTGTAAAAACAAATTTTCAGACGTTCATATAAAATAAATCCTTAAATTCGCAATCACAAATAACAAAAGAAGAAATCGAAAATGAGTTTCGGAAATATAAACTTCACATTCGATTGTTAATACTAAAAGCAAAAAAAATGAAATACGACGTTATTGTTTTAGGAAGTGGTCCTGGAGGATATGTAACAGCGATTAGAGCTTCACAATTAGGCTTTAAAACTGCTGTAGTAGAAAAAGAAAATCTAGGTGGAGTTTGCCTTAACTGGGGATGTATCCCTACAAAAGCGCTTTTAAAATCTGCTCAGGTTTTTGATTACCTTAAACACGCTTCTGATTACGGATTGAAAGTTTCTGAATTTGATAAAGATTTCCCTGCTGTTATTCAACGCAGCCGTGGTGTTGCTGAAGGAATGAGCAAAGGAGTTCAATTCTTAATGAAAAAAAACAAAATTGACGTTATTGAAGGTTTTGGAAAACTAAAACCAGGTAAAAAACTTGACGTTACTGATAAAGACAATAAAGTTACAGAATATAGCGCTGATCACATTATCATCGCAACTGGTGCTCGTTCTCGTGAGTTGCCAAACTTACCTCAAGATGGTGTAAAAGTAATTGGATACCGTCAGGCAATGACTTTGCCAACTCAACCAAAATCTATGATTATTGTTGGTTCTGGAGCAATTGGAGTTGAGTTCGCTCACTTCTACAACTCAATGGGAACAGATGTTACTATCGTAGAATTTATGCCAAACGTAGTTCCTGTAGAAGACGAAGATATCTCAAAACAATTTGAGCGTTCTTTGAAAAAATCAGGAATTAAAGTTATGACTAACTCTTCTGTTGAGCGTATTGACACAACTGGAGCTGGAGTTAAAGCTTTCGTTAAAACTGCAAAAGGAGAAGAAGTTTTAGAAGCTGACATCGTACTTTCGGCAGTTGGAATCAAAACAAACATTGAAAACATCGGATTAGAAGAAGTTGGAATCGCTGTTGACAGAGATAAAATCTTAGTAAACGCTTACAACGAAACTAACATTCCAGGATACTATGCAATTGGAGACGTTACTCCAGGTCAAGCTTTAGCTCACGTAGCTTCTGCTGAAGGAATTAACTGTGTTGAGAAAATTAAAGGTTTACACGTAGACCCTATCGATTACGGAAACGTTCCTGGTTGTACTTACGCAACTCCAGAAATCGCTTCTGTTGGTTTAACAGAAAAACAAGCAAAAGAAAAAGGTTACGAATTAAAAATTGGTAAATTCCCATTCTCAGCTTCTGGAAAAGCAAAAGCTGCTGGAAATGCTGACGGATTCGTAAAAGTAATCTTCGATGCTAAATATGGAGAATGGTTAGGATGCCACATGATTGGTGCTGGTGTTACAGATATGATTGCTGAAGCAGTTGTAGCTCGTAAACTAGAAACTACAGGTCATGAAATCCTTAAATCTATCCACCCTCACCCAACAATGAGCGAGGCTGTTATGGAAGCTGTAGCTGATGCTTACGGCGAAGTAATTCACTTGTAAAAATATACAAAGTAGAGACGTTAATGTCTTTACGGAGTTATATATAATTTTTCAATTTATAAAATCCGATTTGTGAAAACAAGTCGGATTTTTTTGTTCACCATATTTAGAGCTTATCTAGTTTTTGTTTTCAAATGAATCTCAAAAATCATTAAATAACATTTCTCCCAAAGTACTAAAAAGATTACTTTTATAAATCATTATAAATATCCTTTTTATGGAAGAAACAAAAATATTCTACGCCGACGGAGAAAACCCAAAAATGATTGAAGCTTATAAAAAAGCCCAAGAAACCTTTAAATATTTCTGGAGAGAATTATCTTGGGAATACAGACGAATAATTCCAGGTTTGGATGTTGCTTGCGTAAAACTGGCTTTTACTCAGGAGATAGACGGCGAAACAATCGTAGAACACATGTGGATTAACGATGTAAACTTTGATGGAGAAACTATATACGGGATTTTAGTAAATGATCCCGACGAATTGACAAACGTAAATAACGGAGACGAAATTGCAATTCCAGTTAATCAAATTAGTGACTGGCTGTTTGCCATTAATGGCCAAACTTATGGCGCATTTACAATTCAAGCAATGCGTTCTGAAATGAGCGAAGACGAAAGAGAATCTCATGATGAAGCATGGGGATTAGATTTTGGAGATTTTAATGATATTTTGGTTGTTAATGAACAAAAAGAAAAACCTGAAAATCTAATTGAGCACCCAATGAGCAAAAACATGAAAGAAAGCCTTATTGAGTTTGTCACTAATAACCCCAATGAAGTTTCCAATCAAGACGAATTAGGCTATACTTTTCTGCATCGTGAAACTATTGCAGGAAATCAGACTTCTGTTGAAGTTTTATTGGAATCTGGCGCAGATAGAAATGCCAAAACAGCAACGGGCAAAACTGCTTTAGACTTTGCCAAAGAATTAAAATGGAATCATTTATTGCCATTATTACAATAGAAAACTTTAAAATCCGATTGTTAAAAAACAGTCGGATTTTTATTTTTACAAAACTCTCTTTTTTTCGAATCTATATCAAAACTATTCCCCTTTTCATCTGTTTAAAATTAAAGAATATGCTACTTTTGTAGCACCAAATCTAAACTGCCACAGAATGAAAAAATTATTCTTTACGCTTGCACTGCTAACCTCAGTTCTTATATCTGCCCAAACAAAAAATGAAACTGATTTTGCTACTCAACTAAAAAACTCTTTTTCAGGTTCCACAGACTGTGTTAACGACTTCGAAAAAATACTAAAACCAGCCGAACTTCAGTCTTTGAATGCTACATTAAACGGTTTCGAGAAAAAACACCTTTATAAAATTGTTGTGATCACGACTCCTTCTTATGCACCATTTCAATCCTTAGAAGAATATACATTGGAACTGGATAAATTTCTATCAAAAGACCCGCGATTAGACCCAACTCTTTTAATAATTTTAAGTAAAACATTAAGACAAATTCAGGTTATAAGTGTCGATTTTATAAAATACAAATTAAATACTGAAGACACACAAAACATAATTGCCACTTATTCTGTTCCCGAACTTAAAAAAGGAAACTATTATAAAGCTTTAGAACTTGCTTCAAATGAGTTCATAAAAAAATTACAACAATAAAATCAATAAATGTAGCAAAATCCGATTTGTATTAACAGATCGGATTTTTTATTTATCTTGTCAACTTCATAACAGAGTTTATAATGATCAATTACAACAACAAAATTTTCAAGCCTATCACCAACAGCGAAAACGGAGAAACTTCTACTGAAACTGCTTTTCTTTATAAACAGAAAGAAAACATTTTAACAGCAGAATATTCAGGTGGAAAAATCATAAAAGGGCATTTAATTGGATTGGTGGACAACCAAGGTAATATTGAGATGAGATACCATCAAGTAAATGAAAAAGGGGAATTAATGACTGGAATTTGCCATTCTAAACCTGAAATTTTAGAAAACGGAAAAATCAGACTTCATGAAACCTGGCAATGGACATCTGGCGACCAATCAAAAGGAAATTCTATACTAGAAGAACAATAAAAATAATCCTGAGATCTTTTATAACTTTATCAAAAATCAGTAACTCATTAAAAATCAATTATTATGAAATCGGAAATACAGACTTATAATAATTCACAGACAGCTGAAGATAAAGAAATCTGCAATCTTCTTTATAATATAATAGACAAGAACATAACTGAAGCCGAAAACAAAATCTGGCACGCGCATCCTGTTTGGTTTCTAGACGGAAATCCGATTGTAGGTTACAGTAAATTAAAAGGCTCTGTTAGACTGCTTTTCTGGAGCGGACAATCTTTTGAAGAAGAAAAACTACAAAACGAAGGTTCGTTTAAAGCAGCCGAAATGCGTTATACAAACGTTGATCAAATTAACGAAGAAGACTTAAAACGCTGGCTCAAAAAAAGCATCGAAATTCAATGGGATTATAAAAATATTGTCAAACGAAAAGGAGTTCTGCTTCGACTAAAGTAACCAATTAACCAAAAAACAAATAAAACACAAAAATGAAATTTTTTCCCCTAATCGCCTTTATTTTTTTAACCTCTACAACCTTTTCACAAACAAAAATGAGACCAGTAAACGAACTCATCGATCAGACAGATTCTGGATGGAAATTAGTAAAAGAATGGACAAGTGCTGCTAAAAACAAAGTAGAAATTCTTCCTGCAGATCCTCAAAAAGCCAAAGACGCATTGTATCACACCCAAGTTACAACCGGTTCGCCAATGGGCGCTATTGTATATAAAACTGGCGGCATTTTAATAGACAATGGCTGGATCAGAATCCTAGGTTCTGGAAGCGCCAAACTTAACCGCAGCCTTCCCGATTGGAACAAAGGAAAATCTTTTAAAGAGTTTGGAGAAGCTCCTTCTTACCTTTTAATTGCCGATGATGCTTTGGGCGGATTTTATATATTAAATGGCGGTGCATTTGGAACAGATCTTGGAAAAGTATATTATTTTGCACCAGATAATTTAGAATACGAACAGCTTGATATTACCTATTCTGAGTTTTTAGAATTTTGTTTTAATAATGATTTAGACAAATATTATGCGGGAAGCCGTTGGGAAAACTGGAAAAAAGACCTTGCTGCCTTACATGGCGATCAGGTTTTCAATTTTTACCCGTTTCTATGGACCGAAGAAGGAAATGATATCAACAAAGTTCAAAGAAAAATGATTTCTGTCGAAGAACAATACAATCTTAATCTAGATTTAAGGAAACAGTTTTAACATTAACCCAATCACATAATATTTTAATTTACAGATTTTTAGTTTTAATTTTATTACTGACATACTGTTGTCACAAACTCCTTTTACTTTTATAAAATAAAACTAAAAAGATGGAAACTAAAGACGGAAAATTAGCAGTTTATGCCCGAACAAGACAAGATTGGCGCAATTGGCTACAAGAAAATAGTCAGACAGAAAAATCGGTTTGGCTTATTTTATATCATAAAAAAAGTAAAACACAAAGCGTTAATTTAGTTGAAGCAACTGAAGAAGCGCTTTGTTTTGGTTGGATCGATAGTCTCTGCAAAAAACGCGATGCCGAAAGCTATTACCTCACTTTCTCGCACCGAAACCCGAAAACCAGTAAATGGAGCAAACCCAATATTGAAAGAGCCGAACGCATGATTCAGCAAAATTTAATGACAGAACATGGTCAGAAATTAATCGATATTGCAAAAGAAAAAGGGAAATGGATTATTGAATGATCTAGAAAATAAGATTTAATTTATATGACTTGCCCCTCCGGGCCAGACTATCCGTTATCTTCCCGATTAACAAAAACTAAGGCAAAAAACCTTGTTTTTCCAAATTGGAAAATATCGCCCCCATCCTTCAGCATCTCTATTTATAAAAAGATTTTGTCTTAAAATAATTTGTATTTTTAGTTAGACCAAAAACTCAACCTAAAACCTTATAAATTATGCTAAAACAACTAATCTTTCTTCTCATTTTTTGTCTCGGAATCCAATCACATTCACAAGAAACTGGTTTTACAACTCCAGATTATAAAGCCATCGAAAAAGAAATCAACGATAAAAATTCAAAGTTTTTCTATCCAAAATTAATGGAAAGGCTTATGAAAAACGATACTCTTTTATCACATGATGAATACCGTCATTTGTATTTAGGTTACGTTTTTCAACCCAAATACAATGCATTTTGGACATCTCCAGAAGATGAAAAACTTCGCCAGTATTATGTTAAAGAAAAACTCGAAACTTCCGATTATGACGAAATTATAAAACTAGCTAGCAATTCTTTAAATGAATTTCCTTTTGACCTACGACAGCTCAACTATCTTGCTTATGTTTATCATTTAAAAGGAGACGAAACAGCAGCAAAAATTACTTCCTTCAGATTTCATAGCATTATGAATGTTATTCTCTCATCTGGCGACGGAAAAAAGTGCGAAACTGGTTTTCATGTCTTAATGGTAGATCACGAATACATACTGCTCAATCTTTTTGAAATTGAATCTAAAGGACAATCACTTGTAGAAAATTGCGATTACCTAAGCTTCGAAAAAGGCGTTTATAATGTAGACGGCATTTATTTTAATATTGAAAAAATGCTCGAAAACGAAAAGAAAGCACTCAAATAATCTAATTTTCAAATATAAAACAGCAACTCCAACAAATTTAATGTTGGAGTTTTTTTTGATAAAAACTATTTATTTATTGTTTATCAATAAATTTTTATTATTTTAGCAGCATTACTTTTAATCTTGATTCTTATGGAAATTAAAATTGGAACACCGCAGATCCTGAAAATTTTGAATATTTTATCATGGATTATTTTTATTGGCTTATGTGTAGAAGCTGGAATGTATCTTTTTAATGGAATTTATACTATGACTATAAATTCATATAATGCACGTTTTCTTAACCTGTTAGATTTATACAATTACAGTTCTAGTTTTTACATTCAAGAAATATGTTTTATTAGCATTGTGGCAATCTTAAAAGCAATTATGTTTTATCTGATTGTAAAAATGCTGCATGAGAAAAAATTAAATATCGAGCAGCCTTTTACTGCAGAAATGGGGCGTTTTATATCTTACCTTTCGTATTTGGCTTTCGGAATCGGGTTGTTTTCTTTTTGGGCTTTCAAATTCAATAATTGGCTGGCTTCAAATGGCGTAAAACTTCCAACTTTAGAATCACTTAATCTTGAAGGTCATAGCATTTGGATCTTTATGGCAATTGTAATGTTTGTTGTGGGGCAGATTTTTAAAAGAGGAATCGAAATTCAATCTGAAATTGACTTAACCATTTAAACGAAAAATTATGCCCATTATAGTAAATTTAGATGTCATGATGGCAAAGAGAAAAATGTCATTAAATGAGCTTTCAGAAAAAGTAGATTTAACATTATCAAATCTTTCCATTCTAAAAACAGGAAAAGCAAAAGCCATTCGTTTTAGCACGCTCGAAGCAATCTGCAAAGTTTTGGATTGCCAGCCTGGCGATATTTTAGAATTTTCAGAAGAATAATTTCATTTCGATTTAATTTGTATTTTCGTACAGAACTGATTAAACTTTGAAACGATTATAAATCTAAAAAGTCTAAAAATGAATATTTTAATTGTTTACTCACATCCCAGTAAAAAGTCATACACTTTTCAGGTCTTGGAAAGATTAAAATCTGTTTTGGCTAATGAAAATTGGAATATCGAAATCTCAGATTTGTATGCTTCCAATTTCGAAAGTGATCTGTCTGAAGCAGAATATGAACGTGAAGGTTTCGCAAAAACACAGCTTCCGATTCCGCAAGATGTTTTAAACGAACAAGAAAAAATAGAAAAAGCAGACTGCATTATTTTCCTTTATCCCGTTTGGTGGAGCGATTGTCCAGCAAAATTAAAAGGCTGGTTCGATCGTGTTTATTCGGTTGGATATGCTTACGGACAAAATGAAACTTCGAGAAAAATGAAAACCATTCCGCTAGGACTTGTAATTTGTACAGCTGGCCATCCGAATGATTTTCTTAACGAAATTGAAATTGCCCAAAGCATGGAAAAAATAATGCTCGAAGACCGACTTGGAAAACGTTTTATCCAAAAGGAAATGATTATTCTGGGCGGAACTTTGGAACTCGAAAACGTAATGGCAAAACATTTCGAACTAATTAATCAAATTCCCGAGAAAATTAAAGCAATAAAATAATCCCTAAAAATAAACTAACCTCAAATGATACAAGACAATACAACCGAAAAATCAGTTTTTGAAGAAATTCCAACAGAAAAAATATATTCGGAAAAAGCTATAAGAATAGGAACATTTTTTGCCGGTCCTTTGGTTGCAGGTTATTGCATTGCAGAAAATTTTAAAGCGTTTAATGACTTTGAAAGAGCAAAAAATACATGGATTATTACAACTCTATCAATGATTGCGATTATTGGGCTCATTTTTATCATTCCCGATAACTTTCCAAATATTCTCTTCCCAGTACTTTATTCAGCTGTCGCTTCTTATTTCTTGAAAAAATTTCAAGAACAGAACATTCAAAATCATATTCAAAATGGCGGTCAAACTTTCGGCGGATGGAGAGTTACTTTGATCGGTTTATTGAGCATTCTTATATTTTTTGGAATTATTATGAGTGTAGTTCTATTAACAGAAAGTTCCATATAACTTTTGTAAAAAATATTATAACAAAACATTTCGAACTACGTTAATCACATTATTTTAAAAAAAACAATAGATTATGCCTTTCAACAAAATAAAAGTTTACCACTTATTTTGGATTGTTTCTATTCTAGTTTTAATTATTGGTTTTATAAAAAGTTTTTATCCCAACTCTTTTCTGGATATTAATATTCATGACACTTATTATATAATTCCCAATCTTGAAATTACGGCCAGTTTATTTTTTCTCTATTTCTTTATGGGCTCAGGTTATTGGTTAATTGAAAAAGTTTTCAAAAAACAGCTTACAAAACCTTTGACTGTAATTCACTCTATTATTTTGATTGGAAGTTTTATGATTTATTGGTTTCTTTTTCTTTATTATAAACTAATTGCAAATAATGATTTCTCTCTCGTTGATGATTCTTTAATGCTAAATTTAGTATTAATCTTAGAAATTTTTGTTATCCTTTTTGTTGCCACTCCTATTTACATTGCAAATTTTATGATGGCTTTCTTACGAAAAGAATAAGAACAGAGTTTGTCCGAAAAGCACCTCAAAATTGTCTTTTAAGCACCTTAATCAATTGATTTTTAGATTGTAATTTTACTTTACTAATTTAAAAATCAATTCATTATGAACACTCACGATTTTACCACAACAATAATTGTCAACCAAACACCAGAAGAAGTTTTTAAAGCCATACAAAATGTTCGCGGCTGGTGGTCTGAAGAAATTGAAGGAAAAACAGCAAACGAAGGAGACGAATTTAAATACCATTATGAAGATGTTCACCGCTGCAAAATAAAATTGATTGAAGTCATTCCGAATCAGAAAATTGTCTGGCTGATTGAAGAAAATTATTTCAGTTTTACCAAAGACGATACGGAATGGACTAATACAACAGCAATTTTTGATATTTCGAAAGAAGATAATAAAACCAAACTCATTTTTACACACGTTGGTTTGGTGCCAGAATACGAATGTTTTGACGTTTGCAAAGCTGGTTGGAGCAATTATATCGAGAACAGTTTGAAAAAACTAATCGAAACTGGCAAAGGACAGCCTAATGCAACTGGAAAACCTCAAATAGAAACAGAAAGAGCATTATCATCAAAAGAATAATTTTCTTACTTTCGTTATAGTAATAAAAAACGAAAGCTATGAATCCATTTTTAAGAAATACTTTGGCCGTAATTGCAGGTCTTGTTATCGGAAGCGTTGTCAATATGAGCATCATTTTAATTAGTGGTTCTATAATTCCAGCGCCAAATGGTGCAGACGTTACTACTACTGAAGGCTTAAAAGCAACAATGCATTTATTTGAGCCAAAGCATTTTCTTTTTCCATTTTTAGCCCACGCGTTAGGAACTTTTGCTGGCGCATTAACGACAGCTTTAACTGCAATTCATCACAAAACAAAACTAGCTTTTGGAATTGGAGCTTTCTTTTTATTTGGCGGTATTGTAACAATGTTTACGCTACCATCACCAATATGGTTTGGTTTTGTCGATTTAATTTTCGCTTACATTCCAATGGCTTATTTAGCTTCTAAAATTGCTGTAAAAAAGAAAACAAATGAGCGATAAAGCAACCATAAAACCAGCCAAAAAATGCTATGAGCATATTGGCGGTAAATTGGGCGAACTTCTTCTAGAAACATTTGCTGACAAAAAATGGATTGCCAAAAATAATCCCACAGAAAAACATTTTTATGTCACTGAATTAGGCGAAAAAGAATTCGTCAAACTTGGTGTAGATCTTAGTAAAATAAAATCGGAAGCCATTTAAT
>RCUJ01000426.1_pt1 | contig 24339 bp, 23 predicted proteins | sample 2166321 | NCBI WGS metagenome assembly RCUJ01 (sample SAMN09932808, study PRJNA488358) | compost metagenome | feature: garden; material: soil; isolation source: compost soil in an enriched community after 118 h of incubation | place: Germany: Experimental Botanical Garden Goettingen | collected... | reverse complement strand
GATAAAGCGCTCAAGCAAGGCGTTCAGGCGCTCGGGTTGATCCAGCGGCGTGGCATGCCCAGAATCTGCCAGCACAGCCAGCTCGGCATGGCGGGGCGGGGCGGGGCGAGCGGCGCTTGACGGAATCGGAATTCGGGTTTCACTTCAGTGCGTCCCGCCTGGGCAACTCCCTCCAGGTTCAGGAAGACGAAACGGAAAAAACCAACAACAAGACGGAGCACTGCCATGACTACTGTCACCCCGAGTGTCTGCTGGCTGGGCTTGCTCGCCCTGCTGGCCTGCCTGTTCGCCACCCCGAGCTGGGCCGACTCGCCCTGCAGCGAGCGCAAGAAAAGCCTGCTGCTGCCCGGCAAGATCAGCTGCAGCCATCAGTCGACCTGGATTGCCTCAGGTGCGCTGAGCAGCCGCCTGGTGATCTATCAGACGCCGGCCGGTACCCCGCCCGCAGGCGGTTGGCCGGTGGCCATCCTCTATCAGGGTTCGTTCTTTGCCTTGGACGACTTCGTCTATTACAGCAACGAGTGGCTGGGCAAGCTGTACAACGAGGGCAAGACGATCAAGACCCTGCTCGACCACGGCTACGCGGTGATCGCCCCCAGCGCCCCGGCCGACCTGTTCTGGCAGACCAATATCCCCGGCCTGTCGGGAGAGCTGTACCCAACCAGCACGGACTTCCGCTTTCTGAGCAACCTGTTCCAGGCCATCGACAGCGGTCATTTCGGCCCGCTCAACGGCCAGCGCAAGTACGCCACCGGGATTTCCAGCGGCGGCTACAACAGCAGCCGCATGGCGGTGTCCTTCCCCGGCCAGTTCAGGGCCCTGGTGGTGCATTCCGGCTCCTACGCCAGCTGCAGCGGGCCGCTCTGCTCGGTGCCGGACAACCTGCCGGCCGATCACCCGCCGACCTACTTCATCCATGGCTTCGTCGACACGGTAGTGCCCTGGTGGAGCATGGATATGTACTACGACCGCCTGCTCCAGCAGGGCATCCCCACCGGCCGCTACACCGAGCCCCTGGGCAACCACGAATGGTTCGACGCCTCGCCGGGCAAGGTACTCGCCTGGTTCAACGCCCATCCCTGAGCAAGCGGATCGGCAAGGCTGGCTGCTAGATCCGGCAGGCGGCCATGCCCCGCCGCAGCGTCTCGACCACCTGGGGCTGATCGAAGATCAGTTCCAGCCGCGAGTCCTTGCGCCACTCGCTGTTCTGCCAGTGCAATGGCTGGCCATCCAGGGCATTGGCCGCGAGCCAGCCGGCGTTGGTCTGCAGCACCAGCTTGGCGCGGCGCCAGGGCAGCGCTTGCAGCCACTGCTGCACCCGCATCAGCTCGAAACGCTGGCTAGGATGCCAGCGCCAGCCGATGCTCCAGGCCTCTGGCTGCTCCTGCACCTGGCAGATCGGCTCGGCGGGCGTACGCCAGATCTGCGGCATGGGCGCGGCGCTGACAGGCAGCCCATCCAGAGCCGTACCTGCTTCGGCCAGGGCGGCGAAGCCAGGCAGTTGGCTCAAAGGCAAAGCCGCTTGGGTCGTCCATTGCAGCGGGCGTGCGGGCAGTTGCGCCTGAACCCGCGCCTTGGCCCCATCGTCCAGCTTCTCGGCCTTGTTCAGCAGCAGCAAGCCGGCACTGCCCAGGGTGGCCTGCTGACTGGCGGGCAGGCCTGCGCCGGCGGCCAGGGCCGCGGCATCCAGCACCAGCACCGCCGGCTGCACGGCCAACACCCCGGTCCAGGGCGGCTCGCGCAGTTGCGCCAACAGTTGCAGGGGGTGGCCCAAGCCGGACGGCTCGATCAGCAAACGGTCCGGCCTGGCCTTGCGCAGCAGCCGGCTCAGGCCGATCTGGAAGGGTACGCCGTTGACGCAGCACAGGCAGCCACCGGCCACCTCGCCCATGGCCACGCCGTCGGCGTCGCTGTCGAGCAGGGCGGCGTCCAGGCCGATCAGGCCGAACTCGTTGATCAGCACCGCCCAGCGTTCGCCGGCCGGGCGCTGGGCCAGCAGGTGGCGGATCAGGCTGGTCTTGCCGGCGCCCAGGGGGCCGGCGATCAGATGGGTGGGGATATTCTTGAGCATGGGCCTATGGTGCGGGTTTGCCTGCCGGGAGAGAACCCCGAGCAGGGCGCAGACTGAATAAAAGCCGCATGCTAGAGTCGCCAGACTGTTTATTGGCCATGCCTTCGCCGCTCCTGCACAAGCCACCTGTACCTGGTCATTGCCTGTTTATCGAGGTTGTTAACGATGCGTGCCGTTCTACTGCTTGGTTTGTACCTGTTATCCGGGCTGGCCTGGGGCGAGGCCTGCGTGGTCCACAGCCAGGCCGAGCGTCTGGACGTCAAGGTCTGCCAGCAGAATCGCAGCATCCCGCCGAACCTGTTTCGCAGCGGCTTCTGCCAGCCGCAACTGCAGGGGCAGAAGGTCGAAGTCGCCTTCGTCGAGCAATGCCCGCTCGGCGCCCACGGCGTCTGTCGCAACGCCCGGGTCGGCGGCACACCCTACCAGCAGGACATTCACTACTACGGCGTAGCCAGCGACGCCGCCTACCTCAAGCCGTTCTGCGAACGGCAGAGTAGAGGCGTGTGGATGGCGCGCTGAGCACTGCCAAGTAGGGTGCTCCATGCGCACCGCTAACAACTCGGCTGACCCCTCGCCATCACTCCAGCCAATCCAGGGTCAGCAACAGGCGGCGCGCGCCTGCTGGCGGTTGCGGCGAACGGTGGATCAGCCCGCCACCCTCGTTACCGATCCATTTCTCGCCCTTGGCCAGCAGCACATGGCCGGCCGCGGCGCGTTCGATCAAGGCCTCGTCCGTGGGCTCTGCAGCCGGGTCGCCGAGGCGCTGACGGGCCATCACACCCTCGCCCAGCCACTGGCTGCCGACCCCGGCATAGCTGGTGATCAGGCGCAGCGGCACATGGTCGACGTGAAAGCGTGGGCACATGGCCTTGTCCAGCGCACGCAGGCGCAGGCCGATGCGCCTGGCGTCGAGCAGGCAGGCGAAGGCACTGACCAGCCAACCGACATCGGCGACAAAGGCCGCGTGGCCGGGCAACTCGCCATGGCCCTGGAGCAGGTCGTCAAGATCCACCGGGCTCTCCGAGTGCGCCAGCTCCAGCACCCTGGACTCTGCCAGCGGTTCCCCGCGGGCCAGTAGCTGCTCGGCGAAGGCAGCGATCGCTGGCGGCAATCGACGCTGCCAGAGAGCCAGGTTGACCCCATCATGCAACACCTCGCCGAGCACCTCGATCTGCCCGCCGGCGACCTGCTGCAACGGCTGTCTGAGTATGGGCGCGAGCATCAGGCCGCCTCCTCCTCGACCCAGGGGCCGAAGGGGTCGGGCAGCGTCCGCCAGGCATCCACGCCCAGGGCCATCTCGGCGTCATCCAACAGGCAGGCATCCAGCTCCGCGGTCAGCTGGGCGAAGTCGATGTTCTGGCCGATGAACACCAGCTCCTGGCGGCAGTCGCCGCTCTGCGCCTGCCAGTGCCGCATGATCGCCTGCAGGCCTTCGGCGTCGGTCGGCCACTGGCTCTTGGGCACGAAACGCCACCAGCGCCCGGCAAAACCATGGCGCATCAGACCGCCGGCCTGGGACCAGCTGCCGGCTTCCTGGTACTTGCTGGCCAGCCAGAAGAAGCCCTTGGAGCGCAGCAGGCGGCCATTGCTCCATTCGCGGTTGATGAAGTTGAAGAAACGTTCGGGATGCAGGGGCCGCCGCGCCCGGTAAGCCGTGGAGGCGATGCCGTACTCCTCGGTCTCGGGGATGTGCTCGCCGCGCAGTTCCTTGAGCCAGCCCGGCGCCTGGGCCGCACGCTCGAAGTCGAAACGGCCGGTATCGAGGATCTTGTTCAGCGGCACCGCGCCCAGGGCCATCGGCAGTATCTCGGCGTGGGTGTTGAGGCCACGGAGGATGGCGATCAGCTCTTCGCGCTCATGGCTGCCGATCAGATCGATCTTGCTCACCAGCAGCACGTCGGCGAACTCCACCTGCTCGATCAGCAGGTCGGTGATGCTGCGCTCGTCGTCCTCGCCGAGGGTTTCGCCACGGCTGGCCAGGCTCTCGGCCTCGTGGAAATCGCGCAGGAAGTTGACCCCGTCGACCACCGTGACCAGGGTATCGAGGCGCGCCAGATCGGCCAGGCTCTGGCCCTGTTCGTCGCGAAAGGTGAAGGTTTCCGCCACCGGCAGCGGCTCGGAGATGCCGGTGGACTCGATCAGCAGATAGTCGAAGCGACCGTCGCGGGCCAGGCGGCCGACCTCTTCCAGCAGGTCTTCGCGCAGGGTGCAGCAGATGCAGCCGTTGCTCATCTCGATGAGTTTTTCTTCGGCGCGGTTGAGGCTGACATCGCGCTGCACCTGGCTGCCATCGATATTGATCTCGCTCATATCGTTGACGATCACCGCGACCTTGCGGCCCTCGCGGTTCTTCAGGATGTAGTTGAGCAGGGTGCTCTTGCCGGCACCGAGAAAGCCCGATAGCACGGTCACGGGTAGTCGTTCAGTCATTGCAGGGGTCTCCATCATCGGTCGCGAAGGGGCTGATTCAATCGCTTGGCATTTTAATTGTTATAACATAACATTTATAACCACTGCCTAGCGCCGGATTTCTGATGAACGCCCTGACCCTGCCGGATATTGCCGGCCAAACGACTCACTGCCCACAAACCCTGGACTGGGTCGGCATGGGCGCAATCGCCCTGCCGCTGCTGCTTGCCGGGCAACGGATCAACGCCCGCGCCGACGCCGGGGTCAGCCTGGATGACGGCGGCGCGCGTGGCATTCACATGTCGCGCCTGTACCTGGCACTGCAGGTTCTGGAGACTGAACACCTCAGCCCTAGGCTGTTACGCCAGGTGCTTGAGCAGTTTCTCGACAGCCATGTGCAACTGTCGAATAGCGCCTATCTCGACCTGCGGGGCGAGGCCCTACTCAGCCGCCCGGCGCTAGTCAGCCCGCTCGCCGGCTGGAAGGCCTACCCCTTCGAAGTGCGTGCACGCCAGGATTCATGGGGGTTCCACGTGGAACTACAGGTTCGGCTCGACTATTCCTCGACCTGCCCCTGCTCCGCCGCCCTGGCCCGCCAGTTGATCCAGCAGCGCTTTAGCGAGGACTTCGCCAATCAGCCCCTCGACCATCAAGAGGTGCTGGCCTGGCTCGGCTCCACCCAGGGCATTCTGGCCACGCCGCATAGCCAGCGCAGTACCGCCACCCTGCAGGTGCGCCTGAGCCCGCAGGCCGATGAACTGCCCCTGATCAAGCTGATCGAGCGCGCCGAGCAGGCCCTGGGTACCGCGGTGCAGACCGCGGTCAAGCGCGCCGACGAGCAGGCCTTCGCCCTGGCCAACGGGCAGAACCTGATGTTCTGCGAAGACGCCGCACGGCGCCTGCACAGCACTCTGTTGCTGCAACCCGGGCTGAGCGCCTTCAACCTGCGCGTGGTGCATGCGGAAAGCCTGCACGCCCACGACGCCGTGGCCACCAGCAGCTGGAACTGGAGCCCGGCATGATCCGCTGCCAGCACCTGCAATGGGGGCCGAACGGCCAACCGCTGACCCCGCCGCTGGACTTGCACCTGCCCAGCGGCAGCCTGAGCGGGCTGATCGGCAGCAACGGTTGCGGCAAGAGCAGCCTGCTCAAGGTAATTGCAGGCCTGCAACAGCCGCTGCGCGGACGCCTCGAACTGGGCGTGCCGCGCCTCGGCGGCGTGGCCTATCTGGTGCAACAGCAGGCCATCGACCGGCAATTCCCGATCAGCCTGCAGAGCCTGGTCAGCGCCGGCTTCTGGCGCAGCCCGCTGAGCCGCCGCGAACGCCAGGCGCGTCTGCAACAGGTGCTGAGCGACTGGGGCCTGCTCGACCTGCAGCGACAACCGCTGCAGGCACTGTCCGGCGGCGAACTGCAGCGCGCGCTGCTGGCCCGCCTGAGCCTGACCGAGGCCCGGGTGTTGCTGCTGGATGAGCCCGAGGCGGCGCTGGACGATCACGGCCAGGCCCTGCTCTGGCAGCATATCCGGCGCTGGCAGGCCGAGGGCCGCACCCAGCTGCTGGTCAGCCATGACCTCGCCAGCCTTGGCCGGCGCCTGGACCACGCCCTGCAGCTGTCGCGCAGCGGTTGCCGCTTCGCGCCGATCCGCCAGCTGATCGGCCAGCGCCAGCCCTTGGGACAGGTGGCCTAGGGTGGAACTGCTGTGGGCACCCTTCGTCGAATTCGCCTTTATGCGCCGCGCCCTGCTCGGCGGCGTGGTGCTGGCGCTGAGCGCCGCGCCGCTGGGGGTGTTTCTGATCCTGCGCCGCCTCAGCCTGATCGGCGACGCCATCGCCCACGGCATCCTGCCCGGTGCCGCCATCGGCTTCTGGCTGTTCGGCCTGAGCCTGCCGGCCCTGACACTCGGCGGCCTGGTCGCCGGTCTCGGCATGGCCGGCCTGGCCGCCTGGATCACCCGCCACACCGGGCTGCGCGAAGACGCCAGCCTGGCGGCCATCTACCCGATTTCCCTGGCCAGCGGGGTACTGCTGCTGGGCCTGGCCGGACGCCAGCTGGACTTGCTGCACCTGCTGTTCGGCTCGGTATTGGCCGTCGATCAGAACACGCTCAACGGCATGCTGCTGGTCTCGCTCGGCAGCCTAGGGGGCCTGGCCCTGATCTACCGCTGGCTGCTTCTGGACAGCCTCGACCCGCTGTTTCTCGCCAGCGTCAGCCGCTTCGGCCCGCTGGCCTACAGCCTGTTCCTGACCCTGGTGGTGCTCAATCTGGTGATCGGCTTCCAGGCCATAGGCGCGCTGATGGTGGTCGGCCTGATGATGCTGCCGGCCGCCGCCGCGCGCTTCTGGAGCTGCCAGCTGCCACGCCTGCTGCTGATCGCCGCGCTGACCGGCGTGACCTGCGTCTGGCTCGGCCTGCTGCTGTCCTACTACGCCAACCTGCCCAGCGGACCCTGCATCGTCCTGCTGGCCGGGTCGGCCTATGCGCTTTCCGTGCTGTTCGGCCCGCTCAACGGCCTGCTGCGCGGGCAAACCGCTTTATCACCGTCCAATTGAGGAACAACCATGCGCGCCCTGATCGCCCTGCTGACCCTGAGCTTTGCACTCTCTGCAAACGCTGCAGAAAAACTCAAGGTGGTTACCAGCTTCAGTATTTTGGCCGACATTACCCAGCAGATTGGCGGAGATAAGCTCGAGCTGCGCAATCTGGTCGGTGCCGATGCCGACGCCCATGTCTACCAGCCCAGCGCCGAAGACGCCAAGGCTGTGTTCAACGCCGACCTGATCATCGCCAACGGCCTGGGCTTCGAACCCTGGCTGGATCGCCTGATCGCCAGCAGCGAAGCCCCCGGTACACGCATCGACGCCAGCGCCGGGGTGCTGCCGCTGATGCTCGATGAGGACGGCCACCAGGTGGCCGACCCGCACGCCTGGCAGAACCTGGCCAATGCCGAGATCTATGTGCAGAACATCGCCAAGGCCCTGAGCAAAGCCGACCCCAGCCATGCCGCGCACTACGCAGAGCGGCGTGAAGCTTACCTGGCGGAAATCCGCGCCCTGCTCGGAGAAGCCAAGGCCGGTCTGGGCCAGCTGCCGCCGGCCCAGCGCAGCATCATCACCAGCCACGACGCCTTTGCCTATCTGGGCCAGGCCTATGGCCTGAACTTCATCGCGCCCCAGGGGCTGAGCACCGAAGACGAGCCCTCGGCTGCCGAAGTGGCCGCGCTGATCCGGCAGATTCGCGCCGACGGCGTGCGCGCGGTGTTCGTGGAAAATATCCGCGACCCGCGCTTGATCCAGCAGATCGCCGCGGAAGGCGGCGCCAAGATCGGCGGCACCCTCTACTCGGATGCCCTGGCCAGCGCAGGCCCGGCCAGCAGCTACCTGGGCATGTTCAAGTACAACCTCGATACTCTACTGGCCGCGCTTCGCCCCCTGGCCACGGGCGATAACTACCGAAGTCCGGCAGAATAAGGCGCACGACAGTCGCCACTCCCCGCGAGGCTTGCCCATGACCACTCCCCCATCCATCGCCCTGCGCGACTACCGAGCCGCGGACCTTGAGGCGTTGGTCGAGCTGTTCGGTGCCTCGGTACATCGGCTCGGCGTCGCTGACTATGAGCAGGCGCAGCGCCAGGCCTGGGCGCCGGCGCACGCGGACCTGCAGGCCTGGCAAGTGCGTCTGGCGGCGCTGCAGGTCAGGCTGGCGGAGCACGGAGAACAGCTCGCCGGGTTCATCGGCTTCACCGCCAGCGGTCATATCGAGCTGCTGTTCAGCGCACCGCAGCATGCCCGCCAGGGGGTGGCGACGGCACTTTACCGGGATGCCGAGGCATGTTTGCGCAGCCTGGGCGTGACATCGGCCTTTACCGAGGCCAGCCTGACGGCGCGGCCATTCTTCGCCCGCCAGGGCTTTTCTGTGGAGCAGGCACAGACGGTGGCGCGCGGCGCTGTTACCTTGCAGCGCTTCGCCATGCGCAAGCCACTGCGCCCCTGAATGGCTGCGCGACAGCCGGAGTAGCCATGACTCATCTGTCCTGGACAGGACTCGCGCTGGTACTGCTGGCTGCCGCGGCTCTGGCCTGCTGGAACTGGCGCAGCAACCGCCGCCTCCAGCAGCTGGACCGGCGTGTCCGGCGGCAAAGCGAATTGCTCGAGCAAATCGACAGCGTGCTGGAAAACCCGCACCTCAGCGAAGCGGAACAGTTGGCCAAGAGCGAAGCCCTGCTGGCCAAGCTGCGGGAAAGCAACGAGTCCTGAGCGGCCGCGCGGCCATCCGGGCTGCCGGCGGATGGCCGCGCCACACGTCATCTATGCCTTAAGAGATATGGTCAAAGACCGGCCATGCGTGGCAGTGTGGGATAGCAGCCTGTCGGACGGTCCTACTGCGAAAGCCAAAGTCCGACAGGCTGCTATCGCTTCGCTCATTTTTGCCGTACGGATGGACTGTCATGGATATTGCCGAATTCGCCGACCTGCTGGCCGCTTCCAAGGCCCAGCCGGAACCGCAACGCTTGCTGTTGGTGTTCGTTAGCGCCGAACTGCCGGAAGATGCCACCGAAGAGGAACGCCAGCGCTATGCCGAGAACCAGGGCGGCTCGCTCCGACCGGTGCTGTGCGTCGACAAACTGCCGGACGAACTGGTGGATTTTGCCGGGCTGCTGGCCGAGTCCAGCCGTACCGGCGTGGCCTGGGATCTGGTGTTTGCCGCCGGTCTGGCCGGGCGCGCGGGCATGGTGCCGAGCAGCGACGAAGCCGAGCAACCGCTGAAGATGATGGTCGGGGCCATCGAATCCGGCAGCATCGGCAACTTCATCGCCTTCGACCGCGAGGGGCATGCGGTCAGTTTCTACTAGGAGGCTGGCCTGTAGTAGGGCGCGCGGGCCGTGCACACCACTGACAACCGGGCGCCTGGTGCGCGCGGCGCACCCTACGAGCCGCCGGGGTCATCGAAACGATGATTCTGCGGCTGCACATTGACAGGCCGATCGAGTCAGACGTTCGCCTTGCGACTGGCCGCAGATCTCGATGCCGGGGCAACGCTGGCAGCCGGTATCTGCTGCGCGCGCCGGCGCCCCCTTCCTGCGCCTGTCAAACCAGCGACCCGCTGCGCAAGTAGCAACGACTTAGTGCCAAGGTCGCCTGGCTCGCCGCGCACGCCCATGTGAAGGTCCCTGTACTGGTAAACCAATACAGGGAGGTCCGGGTGAAAGACGCAGAATTGTGCCGCTGGCTGCTGGAAGTGAACGAGCCCTGGGAGGTCAGCCGGGTTCGTGTCGATACCCACAGCCGCGAGGTGCATGCCTACCTGAGCAGCGGCAAGAGCTGGTTCGGTCGCTACCTCGGCGAACAGCCCCGTTCACGCTGGCGGCATACCAATATCGGCGCCTACAAGACCTACATCCATGCCAGCCTGCCGGAACAGGACGGCCAGGCGCCGCAAGCCTTCCTCGGTAAAGGCGCCAGCGACTTCACCCATGGCCTGGCCAGGCGGGTGATCCAGTGCCTGCAGGATGGTCTGCGCTATCGTCAGGTCTGCGCCCTGCTGGACATCGACATTCACCTCGCCTGGCAGATCAAGCATGCGATCGAGTCCGGCCAGTTGGCCGCGACCGATACGGAGCTGCTGGCGCGCCTGCAACTGGACGACTCGGCGGGGCAAACCGCCAGCACCATTCCCGCCGGCGACGACCGGGCATGGCTGCGTCTGCTGGCGCCGGATTGCCCGTTCGAGATCCGTCTGCTGAGCCTGAAACTGCTGTTGGCCCGTGCCCGCCAGGACTTCGCCAGGGCGCATGACCCGGATATGCAGGTCCTCAGGATCAATGAGCTGCGGCGCTTCTTCATCAAGCACGAAAAGCATCTGCAGCACGAGATCGCCCAGTTGAACAGCGACCGGCAGCAGGCCACGGAGGGCGACCAGCCATGAGCAACGGCACAGCGACAAGCGCACTGCTCGATCTGCGCCAGGCCGGCGCCTTGATCGAACGCGGCGAAACCCTGGCCATCGCCGGCCATATCGACTGTCTGGCAGCGCTGCCCAAGGGCAACTGGATCGGCGGCACCACCCCCTATTTCATGGCGAGCGAGGGCGGCACCTGTCGCCTCGACCGGGTGTTCGTCCAGCCGTTCGGCCGGCAGGTCGGCGAGATCGCCTGCTATGACCGTGAGCGGCTGCCGCACATGCTCGAAGACGCCCCGGAAAACGGCTTCAGCATCGTCATTCTGCCGGCCGCCAGCGCCGTGCTCGAGGACTATGCGCGCGAGGCCCCCAACTACCCCGACATGTACATCAAGCCGATTGCCGGCTGGGTCGCCGGCGTGCACCTGGATCAGCTGGGCAGCGCCCAGGCCCAGGTGATCGACGGGCGCAGCGGGCGCTGTTACACCGACCAGGCCATCGTCCTGCACATCCCCCTGCCGCCCGGCCAGGCGGCGCTGGTGCATGCGGTGAACCTGTTCACGCCCGGCGCGGGACCGGTGCTGAGCTTCGACGAGACCGGCTTTGCCGCCCGCGACTGCCTGATCGATGGCGTGCGCGGCAGCCTGCTCGAGCTGATCCGCGCGCGCGGCATCGACACCCGCCTGCCGCTGGTGGCCGACTACTGCGGGGCCATGATCAATGTCAGCATCCAGTCGTTGGAGTCCGAGCCGGGTCTGGTGTCCTTCTACGCGCCGGTGTTCGCCGGGGTCAACTACCGCTTCGCCGATGCGCTCGAGGACTACAGCGAGCGCTTCTTGCAGGCCATGCCCAGCGACGGCGGGCCCATCCTGTTCGGCTGCAACTGCATCCTCAACTACCTCTATTCGCAGTTGCAGGGACGCCAGACGGCGCGCCTCACCGGCCCCATCACCTTCGGCGAAGTCGCCTACCAGTTGCTCAACCAGACCGCGGTCTACCTGACCCTCGAGCACAGCTGAACCCGCGCGCAACGCGCTGCGGCGAACCAATGGCCGCGAACCGCCGGGGGCACGACCCGGCGGCGAAACAGTCGCGTGTCCGCGGCGGGACGGGTTATGGTTAGCAGGCCGATCATCCGGCACAATGCTCCCGGTGGCCGTCATATTCCAGGACGCGGACCTACCTTCTGCGCCCCCGCGAGCCCCTGATCGGCGTGCACCTGCGCAATCGGCGGTGGTCGGCCGCCCCACCCTCGAGAGACCCGCATGCAGATCGAGTTGATCGAAATCCGCGACCACCTGAGCCGCTACGCCCCGTTCGACGGACTGCCGAACGACGTCCTCGAGCAGATCGCCCAGCAGGTCGAGGTCGGCTACTTCAAGGCCGGCAGCGACATCCTCCGCTACGGCGAGCCTATCCAGGACCTGCACTACATCCGCAGCGGCGCGGTGGAGATCTACCGGCGCAACGGCGAGCTGTACAACCGCCTGGCCGAGGGCGAGGTGTTCGGCCAGTTCGGCCTGCTGCGCGGGCACAAGGTGCGCCTGCCGGCGCGGGCGATCGAGGACAGCCTGATCTATTTCATCCCCGGCCAGCTGTTCGAGCAGCTGTGCGAGGCGCATGAGACCTTCGCCGATTTCGTCGAGGCCGAAGGCCAGTCGCGGCTGAAGTCGCTGGAGGAACCCCAGGGCCATGCCAGCGAACTGATGAAGATCGAGGTGCGCAAGCTGGTCACCCGGCGCACCGTCAGCGTGCCGCTGGGCACCTCGGTGCAGGACGCGGCGCGGGTGATGACCGAGCACGGCGTGTCTTCCCTGGTGATCCTCGGCGCGCCGCCAGGCGCCGCCGGCAACACCGGCCAGACGATGGTCGGGATCACCACCGATCGTGACCTGCGCACCCGGGTGCTGGCCGAGGGCCTGGCCCTGGACACCCCGGTCGAGCAGATAATGTCGCCCAACCCGATCACCATCCAGGCCGACGATTCGGTGTTCGGGGCCATGCTGTGCATGCTCCGGCACAACATCCACCACCTGCCGGTGGTGCACCGCCAGCGTCCGGTCGGGGTGATCAACCTGGCGGACATCATCAAGTACGAGTCGCAGAGCAGCCTCTACCTGGTCAACAGCATCTTCAACCGCCAGTCGGTGGCGGAGCTGCAGGCTCTGGTGCCGGACCTGCGCGCCACCTTCCTGCGCCTGGTCAACGAGCAGGCCACCGCGCACATGATCGGCAGCGCCATGTCCGGCATCGGCCGCAGCCTGACCCAGCGCCTGCTGGAGCTGGCCGAGGAAAAGTTCGGGCCGCCGCCGGTGCCCTACTGCTTCATGGTCCTGGGCTCGATGGCGCGCGACGAGCAGTTGATCGTCACCGACCAGGACAACGCCCTGGTGCTCGACAACCGCTTCGATCCGCGGGTCCACGACCATTACTTCCTGCAGCTGGCGACCTTCGTCAGCGATGGCCTGGCGGCCTGCGGCTACAGCTACTGCAAGGGCGGGATCATGGCCAGCAACCCCAAGTGGCGCCAGCCGCTACGGGTCTGGCGCGGCTACTTCACCGACTGGATCGAACGGCCCAATCCGCAGACCCTGCTCAACAGTTGCATCTTCTTCGACCTGGACAGCGCCTACGGCGAGGCCGCGCTGGTCGAGAACCTCAAGGAGCTGGTGGCGCAGAAGGCCAGCCAGAGCCCGCTGTTTCTCGCCAGCCTGGCGCGCAACGCGCTCAACCGCACCCCGCCGCTGGGCTTCTTCCGCACCTTCGTGATGGAGAAGGACGGCCAGCAGAACAACATCATCAACCTCAAGGGCCGCGGCACCGCGCCGCTGACCGACCTGATCCGGGTGCATGCCCTGGCCGCCGGTTCCAAGGCACAGAACTCGCTGGAGCGCCTGGACGCCATCGCCACCACCAAGCTGCTCACCGAGGAGGCCATCACCCAGCTGCGCTACGCCCTGGAGTTCCTCTCCATCGTGCGTATCCGCCATCAGGCCATGGACCTGCAGGAAGGCCGCGAGCCGGACAACTACATCGAGCCGGAAAAGGTCTCCGCCAGCGAACGGCACAACCTCAAGTCGGCCTTCCAGGTGCTGAGCAATGCGCAGAAGTTCCTGCGCTTTCGCTACCCCGGACAGCTGCAAAACCGACCGCTATGAGACGCCTGCGCACTGGCGCGCCACCCGACTGGCCGGCACTTTTCGCCCAGCTGACGCAGAGCGCCCGCGACCCTCGCCTGGCGCGCTTCTACCAGGCCGGCACGGTAAGCGCCGACACCCCCCTGGAACAGGTGCCGCTGCTGGCCCTGGATGTCGAGACCACCGGCCTGGACAGCCGCCGCGACTCGATCGTCAGCCTCGGCCTGGTGCCCTTCGACCTGCGCCGCATTCGCTGCCGCGAAGCCCGCTACTGGGTGGTCAAGCCGATCTGCGAACTGAGCAGCCAGTCGGTCACCTTCCACCACATCACCCATTCGGACATCCACAGCGCACCGCGCCTGGCCAGCGTGCTCGACGAGCTGCTGACGGCCATGGCCGGCAAGATCATGGTGGTGCACTACCGCAACATCGAACGCGGTTTTCTCGACCAGGCCGTGCGTCATCTACTCGGTGAAGGGCTGCATTTCCCGGTGATCGACACCATGCAGTTGGAAGCCCGGCTGCACCCGCGCCAGCGCCGGCCCGGCTGGCTGCGGCAGATGCTCGGCAAACAGCCGGTATCCATCCGCCTGGCCGACAGCCGCCTGCGCTACGGCCTGCCGCCGTACCAGGCCCATCATGCCCTGACCGATGCCCTGGCGACCGCGGAATTGCTCCAGGCACAGACCGCCACCCACTATCCGGGCAGCACACCGGTGGGCGACTTGTGGAATTGAGCGGCACTCCGCGCTAGCTGTGGTAGGGGTTGGGCGGCACTCCGCTTTAGCCGCGAGCTCTTAGCCAGAGGGTCAAAAGCATCGCGGCTAAAGCCCCTCCCACAAAAAAACGCGCCCGAAAGCGCGTTTTTTGTATTAGCCAGCGGCGGCGGTCAGCGTGGCTCGCTCAACAAGCCTTTGACGATGGCCACGCAGCCCACCAGCAACACGATGGTGAACGGCAAGCCGGTGGATACCGCCATGGCCTGCAGGGCCACCAGGCCGCCGCCGAGCAGCAGGGCGATGGCCACCGCGCCTTCCATGATCGCCCAGAAGGCCCGTTGCGGCACCGGCGCATTGACCTTGCCGCCGGCGGTGATGGTGTCGATCACCAGCGAGCCGGAGTCCGACGAGGTGACGAAAAACACGATCACCAGCACGATACCGATAAAGGAGCTGATCTCGCTCAACGGCAGCTGGCCGAGCATGGCGAACAACTGCAGCTCCAGGGCCGCCTCCTGCACCCCGGTGAAGCCGTCGCCGAGCAGTTGGCCGATGGCGGTGCCACCAAAGGCGGTCATCCACAACACCGACACCAGCGACGGCACCAGCAGCACGGCGATGAGGAACTCGCGTACCGTGCGGCCGCGGCTGACCCGGGCGATGAACATGCCGACGAAGGGCGACCAACTGATCCACCAGGCCCAGTAGAAGGCGGTCCAGCCCTGGCTGAAGTTGGCGTCTTCGCGTCCGATGGGGTTGGACAGCTCGGGCAGATAGGCCAGGTAACTGCCCAGGTTGCTGAAGAAGCCGGTGACGATCGCCAGGGTCGGCCCCACCAGAATGATGAAGCCGAGCAACAGGATGGCCAGCACCATGTTGATTTCCGACAGGCGCTTGACCCCCTTGTCCAGGCCCGCCAGCACCGACATCAGGGCGATCGCGGTAATGCCGATAATCAGCAGCACCTTGCTGGTATCGTTCGCGGTAATACCGAACAGATGATCGAGGCCGGCAGCCGCCTGCTCAGCGCCCAGGCCCAGGGAGGTGGCCAGGCCGAACAGGGTGGCGAACACCGCGAGGATGTCGACCACATGCCCCGGCCAGCCCCACACCCGCTCGCCGAGCAGCGGGTAGAAGATCGAGCGGATGCTCAGCGGCAGGCCCTTGTTGAAGGAAAACAGCGCCAGGGCCAGGGCGACGATGGCGTAGATCGCCCAGGGATGCAGGCCCCAATGAAAGATGGTGGCCGCCATCGCCAGGCTCGCGGCCTCCTGCGCATTACCGGCGGCCGCGCCCAGCGGCGCCCAGTCGCTGCGCAGGCCATCTTCGCCGACGCTGACCCCGGCCATGGCCGAGTCCAGATGCGACATCGGCTCCCCCACGCCGTAGAACATCAGGCCGATGCCCATGCCGGCGGCGAACAGCATGGAAAACCAACCGGTATAGGAATAGTCGGGCGTCGCCTCCTTGCCGCCCAGGCGTACCTTGCCCAGCGGCGAAACGATCAGAAACAGGCACAGCAGCACGAAGATGTTGGCCGCGCCGATAAAGAACCAGGCCAGGTTGCTGGTCAGCCAGCTGCGAATGGCGCTGAACAGCGGTTCGACTTCGGCCTGCAGAGCCAGGGTCAGGACCACGAACAGGAGGATGGTCAGCGCGGAAATACTGAACACCTTGCCGTGGATATCCAGGTTGAAGAGGAACCTGCCCTGGATGTTGTCCTGACCGACCACATAGTCGGTATCGATCAGGTTGGCGGCCCCGCTCGGGGCCGGAATGCCACCCGGTATTTCCGCTTCTGGCTGTGGCGTCGTGTCATGCAAAGGGGTTTTTTCCATGTGGAGTGCTCCTTGAGGCATTTAACTCGCTGGCAAGCACAAGAAGGACGGATTCGCCCGACTTACAACTCATCGCGCCCGAAAAACGTTTCGGGTAGCGGCTAAGGGTAACAGGCAAATTCCAGGTTTTCCGGCCACGGGGCGTCACTCGCAGGCCAAATGCCGCCATCTGCAGACTCGGAACTTGGCGAATGCACCGCTGTTGGTGCCACACTGCAGGGGTAACAGACTCTCCGCCAGCCCGGCTTCAGCGCACAGGAACCCGCATGTCCCTGGATTTCGGCATCCCCCATCTGCTCGCCTACCTGATCGCCGCGATCCACGCCCTCGGCATGCTCGCCGCCGTGCATGCGGTGCTGACCGTGCGCACCGCCCAGGGAGCCCTGGCCTGGGCGATGTCGCTGTTCTTCATGCCCTACCTGACCCTGCTGCCTTACCTGGTGTTCGGCCGCAGCCGCTTCGATGCCTATATCAAGGCCCGGCGCCACGCCGACAGGCAGATGCACCAGGCCATGGCCGCACTGAACTGGCGGCCCTGGGTCGACGAAGCCCTGAGCGCCAGCGCCTCGCCGATCTACCAGCAACTGCGCGCCCTGCCCCGGCTGGGCCGGATGCCCTGCCTGGCGAACAATCAGGTGCAGCTGCTGATCGATGGCGAGGCGGCCTTCGCCGCGATCTTCGCCGCCCTGGCCAGCGCGCGCCGGGTGATCCTGCTGCAGTTCTTCATCGTCCGCGACGACCGGCTCGGCCGGCGCCTGCAAGACCTGCTGCTGCAGCGCGCGGCCGCCGGCGTGCAGGTTTTCGTGCTCTATGACGGCATCGGCAGCCACGCCCTGCCGCGCCATTTCAGCGAGAAAATGCGCAGCGGCGGCATCCAGGTCCGCGCCTTCACCACCGGCGGCGGGCTGCTCAACCGCTTCCAGCTGAACTTTCGCAACCACCGCAAGATAGTGGTGGTCGATGGCGAATGTGGCTTTCTCGGCGGGCTCAACGTCGGCGACGAATACCTCGGCCACAAGCCGCCGCTCGCGCCCTGGCGCGACACCCATGTCGAAGTGCGCGGGCCGGTGGTCGCCTGCCTGCAGGAGTCCTTCGCCGAAGACTGGTTCTGGGCCACCCGCCAATTGCCGCCGCTGTTGCTGCCCGAGGCCTACCCGGGCGACGGCATGCTCTGCCAGCTGATCGCCAGCGGCCCGGCCGATCCGCAGGAAACCTGCGCGCTGCTGTTCGTCGAGGCGATTCACAGCGCCCGCGAGCGGCTGTGGATCAGCAGCCCCTATTTCATCCCCGACGAGGCGCTGTTCGCCGCCTTGCGCCTGGCCGTGCTGCGCGGCGTCGATGTACGCATCCTGCTGCCGGCGCGGCCCGACCACCGGGTGGTCTACGCCGCCTCCAGCCTGTACGCCTTCGAGGCCTTGCGCGCCGGGGTCCGGGTGTTTCGCTACCAGCCGGGTTTCCTGCACCAGAAGGTCATGCTGATCGATCGGGAAGTCGCCGGCGTCGGCAGTGCCAATCTGGACAATCGCTCGTTCCGCCTGAACTTCGAGATCACTCTGCTGACCCTCGATCGGCGCTTCGCCGACGAGGTCGCGCGGATGCTCGAGCAGGACTTCGAGCAAGCGCGCGAACTGCTCGCCGACGACTACAAGAAGGTACACCGCCTGCAGCAACTGGCCATGCGCGTGGCCCGCCTGATCTCGCCGATCCTCTAGCAGCTCAGCGTCAGGAGGCTGCGCTGCTCGGGGCGGACAGCGCCAGGCTCAACGCGGTTGCAAGCCGCCGCAATCGGCCGACACCCAACGCGCATGGCTGTCCATGCTGCCGCTCTGGCCGCCGTAGGTGCCTTTGACCTGGGTGATGAACTCCCGGTCGCTGACAAAGCGCGTCTCGCCCTCGCCCTGCCCATCCGGGCAGCTGAAGCGGAACTTCCACAGCTCGGCGCTGCGCTCGGTGATCTCGTGGCTGCAACCTGACTTGGGGTCTTGCAGGGGGATGTCCTGGGCCTCGATCTGTTCCTCGCTCATGCAGATACGCACACCCTGGTCACCCAGTTGCACACCCTGCTTGGCCATCATCTGCTCCATCATCTGGCGCTGCTCGGGCGGCAGATTCTTCATCTGTTCGAGCATTTGTTGCATGTCCGGCAGCACCTGGCCATCGACCTGCATAGCGCTCGAGCTGATCTCCCACAGACCGGGCCGGATAGCCTGCGCCGTGGCCAGAGCGGGCAGCAGACACAGGGCCAGGGACAGACTTTTCAATACTGAGATGCGCATGGCAAGACTCCCGCGGGTAAGGCTGATCGATCCTGCAAGCGTAGACCGCGTCGGCGGCGCAGGCCGGCGTCGATGAAAACCCGGGGCGCACGGCGCACCCTACGGGGTAGGAATCCGAGCCCTAACGAACAAAACCCCCACCGGCAAAGCCAAATGGGGGTTCTCCTCTTTTCACGCCAAGGCTTGTGGCCCCGGGAGCGGACGCGGCCTTAACCCTCGTCCTGGCCGGCAGCAGATGCCGGGGAGCCCAGCTCACAGCTCCAGAGTTCCAACGCCGGCCGGGTCGCTTGTGGCGGGCCGAGCCAGTCGCTCATCGAGCGACAACGCTGGTTGAAACACAGTTGGTAATCCCCCGCCTCGGGGGTTCGCCCCAAGCGCAGCGGTTGCAGGGGCGCAAGCTGGCGTTGGTAATGCCAGCTGCCCTCACGCAGTTCGGCATCGGCAGGAATTTCCATGCCGGCACCAGACCCTTTGACCCGCGCCTCGCCGAGCAACAAGCCCTCTGGCGTCACGCGGTAATCCTCTTCCCAGCGGACCTTTTCGATCGTGTGTTGCCAGGCCAGGGTAAACCCCGGCACCGGCAGTTCAGCCCACACCACCCCGGCCAGGCCCATGCACAATCCGATCACGCCATCGTCGCCTGGGCATGCCGGCCACGCCAGAAGTGCTGGGCGAGGAACAGCGCCACCAGGGCGAAACCGATTTCATCGCTCATCGGCGTGGCCAGGATCAGGCTGGCGCCGGCGGCGAAGCCCAGTGCCCGCTCCCACCAGGCCATCTTGCAGTGCAGGAAACCGGTGAATACCGCGCCCCAGACGCCGATCGCCACCGCCGCCTTGAACAGCACATAGACGGTGGCCAGCCAGCTATCGCCTTGCAGCATCAACGCCGGTTCATACACCGCCATGAAGGGGACGACGAAACCGGCGATGGCGATACGTATGGCCCACAAACTGATCTTCAGCCCGGTTTCCTTGGCGATCGGCGCGGCCGCGAAACAGGCCAGGGCCACCGGCGGGGTGAGGTCGGCCATGATGCCGAAGTAGAACACGAACATGTGCGAGACGATCAGCGGCACGCCCAGCTCCAGCAGCGCCGGCGCGGCGATCGAGCTGGTGATGATGTAGTTGGGAATGGTCGGAATGCCCATGCCCAGCACCAGGCAGGTGAGCATGGTGAGGATCAGCGAGAGGAACAGGTTGTCCTGACCGATGGCGAGGATATAACCGGCGAAGGTCGAGGCCACCCCGGTCAGCGAGACCACGCCGATGATCACCCCGACCAGGGCGCAGGCGATGCCCACCGGCACCGCGTGGCGCGCGCCTTCGACCAGCGCATGCAGGCAGATCACCAGGGTGTCGCGCCCGCCCCGGATGAACCAGCAGATCGCCACCAGCAGCCCGACCACGCCGAACACCACGCCGATGCCGAGCTGGAAGAAGCCGGCACAGAGCAGGCCGAGGGCGATCCAGAAGGCCATGCGCAGGGCGAAGGAAGACACCCGCAGGATAATCGCCGAACCGAGAATGACGATGGCGGTCAGGGCCAGGCCGACCATCCCGGAAAACAGCGGCGTGCGCCCGGAGAACAGCAGGTAGATGAGGATGAACAGCGGGATCAGCAGGTACCAGCGCTCCTTCACCGCCGCCCAGGGATTGGGGCACTGGTCTTTCGGCAGGCCTTTCAGGTTGGCCCGTTTGGCTTCCAGATGGACCATCCAGAACACCGAGCTGAAGTACAGCAGCGCGGGGATCAGGGCGGCCTTGGCCACCTCGATGAAGGGCACATTGATGGTCTCGGCCATGATGAAGGCCACGGCGCCCATGATCGGCGGCATGATCTGGCTGCCCATGCTCGAGGTGGCTTCGACGCCGCCGGCAAATGCCGGCTTGTAACCGAAGCGCTTCATCAGCGGAATGGTGAACTGGCCGGTGGTGACCACGTTGGCCACGCCGGAACCGGTGATGGTGCCCATCAGCGCCGAGGACACCACCGAGACCTTGGCCGGGCCGCCGAGCTTGTGGCCGAACAGGCCCATGGCGAAATCGGTGAACAGCTTGATCATGCCCGCCTGCTCGAGGAACGAGCCGAACAGGATGAACAGGAAGATATAGGTGGCCGACACATAGGTCGGGGTGCCGTAGAAGCCCTCGGTGCCGAAGGCCAGCTGGTTGACGATCTGGTCCAGGCCATAGCCGCGGTGGGCCAGATCCCCGGGCAGGTACTGGCCGAGCAGGCCGTAGGCGAGAAACAGCCCGCAGATCAGCGGCAAGGCGATGCCCATCACCCGCCGCGCCGCCTCGAACACCAGCACCATCAGCACCAGGCCGACCACCATGTCGGCACTGGTCAGGTCGCCGGAGCGCTGGATCAGGTCCGCCTCGAACACCCACTGGTAGATGGCGGTGCCCATGCCGGCCAGGCCGAGCAGCCAGGCCAGCGGCTGCCAGGGTCTGTGCGTGCCGACCAGCGGGATGCTGAGGAATACCGTCAGCAGCAGGAAGCCGACGTGCACGGCACGCAGGATCTGGCTGGACACCGGATGAAAGGCCGCCGTGGTGATCTGGAAGATCGAGAACAGCAGCGCCACGTAAAACAGCGCTTTCGGCCAATCGCCCGGACCTGCCGCAAGGCCGTGATTTTGTTCAGTCATGGAGCTTATGCCCTCATTACAACGTCGATAAGGCGCAAGAGTCGCCAACAAAACCTGCCGTGCTCGGCACGCTGGTTTTATTCGCAGCTCTACCTACAGGATGGCGCATGGCTGGGGGATGGGTTAGCCGCGCGGCGGCGTAACCCATCGGGCCGCGGTGATGGGTATCGCTGCGCTCAACCCATCCTACGGTTACGTCCGGCTCAGAGTGCGCCGACTTCCTTGTAGAAGCGCTCGGCACCCGGATGCAGCGGGATCGGCAGGTTCTTCGCCGCGCCTTCCAGCTTGATGTCCTTGGCCGCGGAATGGGCGTTGCCCAGGCGCTCGAGGTTGTCGAACATCAGCTTGGTCATCTGGTAGGCCACTTCCTCGGACACGTCTTCATGGCTGACCAGGATGTTCTGGATCGCCACCGTCGCGATGTCGACATCCTGACCGTCATAGGTGCCGGCGGGAATCACGGCCGGCAGATAGGCCGCGTTGTCGATCTTGCCGGTGACGTCGGCCGGGATGGCGACGAAGTTGATCGGCAGGGTGGCGGCCAGATCGCGGATCGCCGCCATGCCCAGACCCGAGGATTGCAGGGTGGCATCCAGCTGGCGGTTCTTGATCAGCTCGACCGACTCGGCGTACGGCAGGAACTCGACCTTGCCCATGTCTTCATAGCTCAGACCCGCCGCGGCGAAGATCGCCCGGGCATTCAGCTCGGTGCCGGACTTCGGCGCGCCGACCGAGATGCGCTTGCCCTTGAGGTCGGCCAGGGTGGTGATGCCGGATTCCTTGTTGGCGACGATCTGGATGTAGTTCGGGTAGGTGCCGGCGATCGCCCGCAGCTTCTTCAGCGGCGCCTTGAAGCCGGCGTCTTCCACCCCGTTCCAGGCGTCGGCGACCGAATCGCCGAGGGCCAGGGCCAGTTCGCCACGGCCGCTCTGCAGCAGGTTGAGGTTTTCCACCGAGGCCTTGGTCGCCTGCACCGAGGTTTTCGCATCGGCGATGCCATTGCTGTAGAGCTGCGACAGGCCCACACCGATCGGGTAGTACACGCCGCTGGTGCCGCCGGTGAGGATGTTGATGAAGGTTGGCGCGGCAAATGCCGCGGTGCTGGCGGTCAGGGCCGCGGCAGCGGCGAGCAGGCTGAAACGCTTGGTCAATCGCATGGAGTATCTCCGTCGTTGTTATGGCTTTATGCAGCGTTTTTTCACTGTAGACGATGCACGACCGCCGCAGCGGATAGGCAAGTCCGGGTTCGATCAGACTGGACGAAAGTGGCGAATGCCCGCACCCGGCCGAAGCCTGACGCGCCAGAGGCGGCATAGCGGAGCTGGGCGAGACGCGCTCGCGGGGACATATGGCAGTGCATAGGCTCACCTCTGGTCTTTCTTATAATCGCCGACGCAAACAACGCGTCTGGCGTAGCAGAGCTATAGCAGATGCCGTGCCAATGGATGAAAGGCCCGTTCTAGAGCGGTTTCCTACTGTTTGACGATGCGTAACAGGCGGAAGTTCGCCTATGCGCAAAATCCAATAAGCGGAAACTTGCCGATTCGCAGGACGACTGGCGGACAGCTCTGGTAGCTCGGATGCCGGGCTTTCCCGGATTACGCTCGTGGCCAATCCAGCCTGCGAACCGTGGGAGGCGCTTCAGCGGCGAGCTTCAGCGGCTGTCGCGGCTGAAGCCCCTCCCGCCTTGGGCCACTCGTTCAGGTTCAGATGGTGGAAAAGGCCGGCGGTACTGGGTAGCCCGGATAAGCGCAGCCTTGTCCACCGATGGCAGCCAAGCCTTACTCCTCGTCGCCACTGCCGGCCGGGCGATAGCTGCTGCGCTGCAGGCCGTGGCGCTGCATCTTCTCGTTGAGGGTGCGCCGCGGCAGCTGCAACAGCGCCATGACCTCGGCGATATTGCCCTGGCAGTGCTGCAAGGCGCGGTGCAGGCAGTGCGCCTCGAAGGTTTCCATCTGCTCGGCGAGCGATTGCGCCGGCAACTCGCCCGCGCTGTCGACCGGGGTACTCAGGCCCAGGGCATGGCGCTCGGCGGCGTTGATCAGCTCGCGCACATTGCCCGGCCAGGCGTGACCGAGCAGGCGGGTCAACTCGGCCGGCGACAGCGGCGGCATGTCCCGGCCGTGGCGCTCGGCGGCCTCGCGGGCGAAGTGCTCGAACAGCAGGGGAATGTCCTCGCGGCGTTCGCGCAGCGGCGGAATGCGCAGGCTGGCGACGTTCAAGCGGTAGTACAGGTCCTCGCGGAAACGCCCGGCGCGCACCTCATCGAGCAGGTCCGGCTTGACCGCGCTGATCACCCGCAGATCGACCTGGATGCTGCGATTGGAGCCGAGGCGCTCCAGGCTCTTCTCCTGCAGCACCCGCAGTAGTTTCACCTGCTGGGCCAGCGGCAGGCTTTCCACCTCGTCGAGGAACAGGGTGCCGCCGTCGGCGTGTTCGATGCGGCCGATGCGCTTGCCCTGGGCGCCGGTGAAGGCGCCGCTTTCGTGGCCGAACAGCTCGCTCTCGAACAGCTGTTCGGGGATCGCCGCGCAGTTGAGGGCGACGAAGGGCTTGCCGGCACGCGGACTGAAATCGTGCAGGCAGCGGGCGACCCGCTCCTTGCCGCTGCCGGTGTCGCCGCGAATCAGGATATTCACCGAAGTGCCGGCCAGTTCGAGGATCTGCCGGCGCAGGTTTTCCATCGGCCGCGAGACGCCGAGCAGCTGCGCCTCGATGTGGTCCTTGAGGGCGAACTGCTGACGCAGCTGGCGGTTCTCGCAGACCAGCCGGCGCTTGTCCAGGGCGCGGCGCACGCTGTCGAGCAGGCGCTCGGGGGTGAAGGGTTTCTCGATGAAGTCGTAGGCGCCCTGGCGCAGCGCCTGCACCGCCATGGGCACATCGCCGTGGCCGGTGACCAGGATCACCGGCAGGTCGCGATCGAGTTCCAGCAGCTTGTCCAGCAGTTGCAGGCCATCGGTGCCGGGCATGCGCACATCGCTGACCACCACCCCGGGGAAATCGCGGTCGATCAGCGCCAGGGCCTGGGCCGCACTGGCGCAGCTTTGCACGCGAAACCCCGAGAGCTCCAGCCACTGCTGCACCGCCTCGCGGATCGCCGCTTCATCGTCGACGACTATCACTTGCCCGGTCATATCACCTCCTGATCAATCGGCGGCAGTGTAACTGCCTTGATATTTTGTAGGGTGCGCCGTGCGCACCAGCAGGCTGGTGGTATGCGTTAGCCGGTGCGCACAGCGCACCCTACACGACCGAGCACGCTTACGACGCCGCCGGCAGGCGCAGGGTAAACACCGCGCCCCGCTCGCCATTGCTCGCCTCCAGGCTACCACCCAGCT
>RCUJ01000425.1_pt1 | contig 24446 bp, 22 predicted proteins | sample 2166321 | NCBI WGS metagenome assembly RCUJ01 (sample SAMN09932808, study PRJNA488358) | compost metagenome | feature: garden; material: soil; isolation source: compost soil in an enriched community after 118 h of incubation | place: Germany: Experimental Botanical Garden Goettingen | collected... | reverse complement strand
GATATAAGCTTTATTTGGTTTTTACTAACCATAAAAAAAATGTACTTTTGAATTAAATATTAAAAAACACTTGAAAAATAATTCCACAAAAATAATAGCATTTCTTCTAATTGCAATATTAATTTGCGCTTGTAATGCCGTAAAAAGAGTTCCCGATGGAAAAAACCTTCTTGTAAAAAACAATATTTTAGTTAACGGAAAATCTACAAATGACGAAACTGCTTCCAACCAAATGTATCAAAAACCAAATGGTAAATTATTAGGTTACAAGCTTCGATTAAATTTGTACAATTTAGCCAATTTAAATCCAGATTCTACTTATCAGGCAAAATTCAAGAACAATCCTGGAAAATATGAGCGAATGTCTAAAATATTCTCTGCAAAACAGGTGGATCGTCTTGGACAATCTTTTTATTATAAAGGAATTCATGAGTTTCTAAAAAATACTGGAGAACCACCAGTAATAGTTGACACTTCAAAAACGAGAAAATCACTATTACGTTTAAAGTACTACTATTTTAACAATGGTTATTTTAATGTCCAAACTGATTATACAATTGATACTGTTGGAATAAAAAGAGCCGAAATTAACTATAATATCACTACGGGGCCTGCTTATAAACTGGATACTATCAAAACCAAAATAATGACGCCTGCACTGGATTCACTATATAGAACCAGTAACGATCCTTCTTTATTAAAATCTGGAAATCAATACAAAACTACAGATTTTGAGGAAGAAAAAAACCGCATTACAACTTACTTTAGAAATCACGGCGCTTATTATTTTCAGCCTACTTATGTGACTTTTGACATTGATACAATTGGCAAAAAAGCCAAAGCAGATGTCACTTTAATCATCAACAACAACAGTATCCAGGAAAGAGATTCGAGCCGCACAGAACCTTTTAAACTATATAAAATTAGTGATGTAAATATTTACACCGATTATTCTGCTGCCAATGCCAAGAAAAAACCGACAGACAGTGTAACTTACAACAATTTTAACCTTTACAGTTACAAAGGACTAAAATATAGACCACGTGCTATTACCGATGCTATTTTCATTTCAAAGGGAAGCACTTTTGCCGATTTTAGAACGACTCTTTCTTCTAGATCTTTAAATAATTTAAGAATTTTTAACTATCCATCGATTCAATATGAAGTAGACAAAAGAGATTCTACAGCTCAATCTCTTATTGCTAATGTTTATTTAACCCCAAGAAAAAAATATAGTTTTGGAGCCACTTTGGATGTAACACACTCTAATATTCAAGATTTCGGAATTGGAGCCAGTATTTCTGAGACGATTCGAAATGTGTTTAACCGAGCAGAAACTCTCGAAATTTCGGCTCGTTTAAATGTTGGATCTTCTAGAGATATGGCCAACCCAAACAACAATTTCTTTAACGTTTCGGAATATGGTTTGGATATGAAGTTGAATTTTCCAAGAATTTTACTCCCTTTTGGAACCGAGAAAATCATTCCGAAAAGTATGATTCCTTATACTTCTATATCTTCCGGTTTTTCAAAACAGCGAAATATTGGTTTGGATAAAGAAAACTTTACAGGAGGTATTTCATACAACTGGACACCAAAACGTCACAATTCGGCAAAACTTGAATTGTTGAATGCACAGTTTGTTCGCAACTTAAATCCAGACAATTACTTTAATGTATACACGTCTTCTTATGATGATTTGAATGGAATTGCACAAAATTACAATCAAGAAGCTTCAAACGTCGACGAACATGGAAATTTAATTGTACCGACAGGAACAACAGGATTCACTAATGATGTATTAACAGGACAAACTCCCCTAACACCTTCTGACTCTCAATATCAAGAAGTTGAAAGCATAGAAGAAAGAAGAGTTCGTTTAACCGAAAATGATTTCATTCTAGCAACAAGTTATTCTTTTACCAAAACGACTAAAAAAGATTTGGCCGATAATAATTTCTACCAATTTAGAACAAAAATAGAATCTGCCGGAACTTTATTGTCTTTGGTTTCTGAAATTGGAAATCTTCAAAAAAACTCAAAAGGAAACTACGAGATTTTCAACCTAGAATATTCAGAATATGTTAAAACTGAATTTGACTATATCAAACACTGGGATTTTGGAAAAGAAAAAGTTTTAGCAGTCAGAAGTTTCTTTGGAATTGCAATTCCGTTTGGAAACTCAAACTATATTCCGTTTTCACGAAGTTATTATTCTGGAGGTTCCAACGATAATCGTGCTTGGCAGCCTTATGCCTTAGGGCCTGGAAGTACAAATGCCGTAAATGACTTTAATGAGGCAAATATGAAAATTGCAGCGAGTGCCGAATATCGTTTCAAAATTTTCGGCGATGTAAAAGGAGCACTCTTTGCAGATGCTGGAAATATCTGGAATGTGCTCGATAATGTGATAGATCCGAAAGCAAGATTCGACAACTTAAACGATTTAGCTGAAATTGCTTTAGGTACAGGATTCGGTTTAAGATACGATTTAAGCTTTTTTGTGATTCGTTTAGATTTAGGCTTTAAGACTTATAATCCAGCACATGAGAAGGGAGACCGATGGTTTAAAGAATACAATTTTGGGCATTCAGTTTTAAATTTTGGTATAAATTATCCTTTCTAATGCTAATTAATTCTTATTTTTGCAACCTAAAAACTAAAAACAACTATAAAAAAAATTAAAATGGCACACAACATTAAACCAGGAGTAGCTACAGGAGATCAAGTACAAGAGATCTTTAATTATGCGAAAGAGAAGGGTTTTGCTCTTCCAGCAGTAAACGTTACTGGATCAAGCACAATTAATGGAGTTCTTGAAACTGCAGCGAAACTTAACGCGCCAGTTATCATTCAATTTTCTAACGGTGGAGCGCAATTCAACGCTGGAAAAGGATTATCAAATGCAGGTGAAAAAGCAGCAATTGCGGGAGGTATCGCAGGAGCAAAACATATTCATACTTTGGCAGAAGCTTACGGTGCAACTGTAATCTTACATACTGACCACTGTGCAAAAAAATTATTGCCTTGGATTGACGGTTTATTAGATGCTTCTGAGAAACACTTCGCAGAAACAGGAAAACCGTTATTCAGCTCTCACATGATCGATTTGTCTGAGGAGCCAATCGAAGAGAACATCGAAATCTGCAAAGAATATTTAGCTAGAATGAGCAAAATGGGAATGACATTAGAAATCGAACTTGGTATTACAGGTGGTGAAGAAGATGGCGTTGACAACTCAGATGTAGACAGCTCAAAATTATATACTCAACCAGAAGAAGTAGCTTACGCTTACGAAGAATTATCTAAAGTGAGCCCTAAATTTACAATTGCCGCAGCTTTTGGAAACGTTCACGGTGTTTACAAGCCAGGAAACGTAAAATTAACTCCAAAAATCTTAAAAAATTCTCAAGATTTCGTACAAAGTAAATTCAACACAGGACACAACCCAGTTGATTTCGTTTTCCACGGAGGTTCAGGTTCTACACTTGAAGAAATTAGAGAAGGAATTAGCTACGGAGTTATCAAAATGAACATCGATACAGATTTACAATTTGCATACACTGAAGGAATCCGTGATTATATGGTTAAAAACCTTGACTATTTGAAGTCTCAAATTGGAAACCCAGAAGGTGCTGATGCTCCAAACAAAAAATATTACGATCCAAGAAGATGGGTTCGTGAAAGCGAAGTAACATTCAATGCAAGACTTGAACAAGCTTTTGCTGATTTGAATAACGTGAATACACTATAATTTTAGATATCTGATTTTAGATTTTAGATTTCTTTCTGGAATCTAAAATCTAAAGTCTAAAATCTTAAATCTTAAATTTTAAAAAATGGCTTGGTTTAAAAGACAAGAAAAAGGGATTACGACCGCGACAGAAGACAAGATGGACGTTCCGAAAGGATTGTGGTACAAATCTCCTACTGGAAAAATTATTGATGCAGACGAATTAGCAAGAAACTTATTCGTAAGCCCTGAAGATGATTTTCACGTTCGAATTGGAAGCGCAACCTATTTTGAAATTTTATTCGACAACAACGAATTTGTTGAGTTAGATAAAAACATGACATCAAAAGATCCTTTGCATTTTGTGGACACAAAGAAATATGCAGAAAGATTGAAAGATGTAATGGAAAAAACTCACCTTAAAGACGCTGTACGTACGGGAGTAGGAAAATCTAAAGGAAAAGAACTTGTAATCTGCTGTATGGATTTTGCATTCATCGGCGGATCTATGGGAGCTGTTGTAGGAGAAAAAATCGCAAGAGGTATTGATCACGCTATCAAAAACAAATTGCCTTTTGTAATGATTTCTAAATCTGGTGGAGCTCGTATGATGGAAGCTGCTTATTCTTTAATGCAATTAGCAAAAACTTCTGTAAAACTAGCTCAATTAGCTGAAGCTAAATTACCTTACATCTCTCTTTGTACAGACCCAACAACGGGTGGAACAACTGCATCTTACGCAATGTTAGGAGATATTAACATCTCTGAGCCAGGTGCTTTGATTGGTTTTGCTGGTCCTCGTGTTGTTCGCGATACTACAGGAAAAGATTTACCAGAAGGTTTCCAAACTGCTGAGTTCTTATTAGAGCACGGTTTCTTAGACTTTATCACGCCTAGAAAAGAATTGAAAGATAAGATTAACTTATATATCGATTTGATTCAAAATAATGATATTCGATAGTTTTAAAACTACTTAAAATAGAAATCCCAAGAAATTCTTCTTGGGATTTTTTTTATATCTTTATTTTAAATCCGATTTTCTATGGGAAAAATTTTTATTGGTTTTGTTATTTGTTTTCTCTTTTTAAATTGCGCCAAGAAAGAAGAAAAGGTTGTTGAGAAAAATAAGCCTTACATCATATCTTATGAAGACGAAATGCTACAAAAACACTACGATTCATCAGCAGCACCTCCTCCATCAACAAAAGGATTTTTCTATGGAGAAAGCCAGTTAATAATTGACAAAAAAGGAAATTTATATTTTTATCAAAAAAGATACATTCAAATTTTATGTCGTTATGGTAGTGAAAAAGACACACTTCCACATTTTCTTGACTTACAACCAAAAGACATTGTCAAAATTCCGAAAAAATGTCTAAAAGATTTTCTATCAGAAAATCTTTTAACAAAAGAAAAAAGGAGACAAATTTTAATAATAGGCTCACAAAGCGATACAATTAAAAACCCTTACTTTCTGGATTTTTTAAAAAGTAACCTCATACAAACGTACTACATAAGAAGAACCACTCAAGAAGAAGATACCGTTTTAAAATACAAAACCAATAACGAGCATTATTATTATCCTGATTCAATTAAGTGGGACCAAACTAGAATAAAACTTCCAAAACGATAAAATCATATCAATTAAGCTTATCCTGCAAGGTTTTAAAAACCTTGTAGGTTTACCTTAAAATTTTGCTTTAGGAAAAAAAAATATTTAGCATTATAATTAATACCTACAAGGTTTTTAAAACCTTGCAGGAAGACATGTGAAAATTATATTCTTAACTTGCTTTCTTCAAATCCTTTTTCAGTTCTTTTTCAGCGATTTTAAAGACTAATTTTTCACGCCAGATTGCATAACGTTCTCTAAAAACTACTTTTATAGCGCTGTCAACTGCACCGTGCATAAATAAACTCCATACACTGGCAATTTTTCGAGAAATCGATGAATCCCAAGCACGAAGTGTTAGTGAAAAAGAACCATCTATATAACGCATCCAGTGCCACATTCCAGTTGGCATGAACAAAGTATCGCCGTGTTCCAGAAAAACCTCATAACCCTCTACTCCTTTTAGCGCAGGAAATTTTTCGAAATCGGGATTGGCAACATCATAATCTTCTAAAGCATAAGTGGTGTTTGGAAGACAATACAATCTTTTTTTCCATTTATTATCAAATAAGATAATGTGTTTTCTTCCGCCAAAATGAGTATGAAAAAGATGCGGCAAATCGATATCATAATGCAAAAAAGTAATTGCCTTAGAACCTCCAAAAAACATGGCTGGCATACTTTCTATAAAACCTCCCATTAATTCTTTGGGAACTTTTACATCATCAATTAATTCGGGTCTATGTTTAAAAAGATTGAAGAAAAAAATACGCAATTGTGTTGGTTCACGTTTTATCAAATCTAGATATTCTCCAAATTTCATACTCGCTATAGAAGCGTTGATCACTTTTGTTGGATCTGCCTTTGAATTATCTACAAGTTTAACCTCTATATCTCCAGCAATCTGCTTGAAATACTCTGTTGACCATTTTTCTCTTGCTGGCCAATCCTTAGTAAGTCCTTTTATAATTAAAGGCTTTCGTTTATCTAAATAATTCTTTTTGAAATCTTCTCTAGAAATAGACTCAACAGTATCGACAGGTCTAAGGTTAAAGCTCATATATTTAGCAATTTATGTTCTTGGTCTATCAAAAATATCTAATTATTTCGAGCCATCAAAATTTACAGTAAAATAACACAAAAACAATATTACATTCCAGTTCGAATTGCTTCAACTGGATCTAAATTTGCTGCCGAAACCGCTGGCAGAATTCCAGAAATCAAACCAATAAGAGCTGCTAAACCAGTTCCCAAAAGAATGTTTCCTAAACTTAAAACAAATTCAAAATCCAGGGCTTTTGTCAAGATCATCGCAATTCCCCAAACCATAAGAAGACCAATGATCCCACCAATAACTGACAAAATAACGGCTTCAAACAAAAATTGAAATAAGATAAATTTATTTTTCGCTCCTAATGACTTTTGAATTCCGATAAGATGGGTTCTTTCTTTTACCGAAACAAACATAATATTAGCAATACCGAAACCGCCAACTAGAAGAGAAAAACCGCTGATAACCCAACCTACAAAATTCATCTGACCTAAAATTCCATCAATAAAATCAGTAAAGCCAGAAAGCACATTAATAAAAAAATTATCCATTTCTCCTGCTTTCATTCCACGAATTGCTCTAAGTTTTTGAGCAATTTCTGCTTTGTACGCATCCATATCGACACCTTTTTCAGGCTTTAAAACTATAACTGGAGTCATAGAATCGCTGTCTCCATACATTCTTCTTAAAAAATTGGCAGGAAGATAGACCGAAGTATCATTACTATCTCCAAAAAAACCAGCACCCTGTTTCGCCATTACACCAATAACCGTAAAGCGCTGTCCGTACAAACGAATATTTTTTCCTATTGGATCACTTGTACCAAAAAGCCCTTCAGCTATATCATACCCCAAAACAATAACAGCAGTCCCTGAGTTCGATTCAGATTCATTGTAAAATCTACCTTTATCAAAACTCAATCCATCAATATCAACCATTTCGCTTGACGCCGGAATAATATTTACATCGCTAACTGTTTTAGAATCGTATTTTAAGCTTTCTCTGTTTACAAAAAGCTGATATGCTACTTGGTCGGTATTATTCATTGAATTTTTTAAACCAATATATTCATCATATTTTACATTTGGAAACTGTTCTCTCTTCCATTGCGGAATTTCAGACGGCCCAAAACAATATTTCATTAAATAAATCGTATTTTTATCTAAGCTACTCAAATCTTTAGTGATTTTTTTATCTAAAGAGTCAACAGCGGCCAAAACGGCAATGATTGAAAAAATACCAATTGTAACACCTAAGAGCGACAATAAAGTACGTAATTTATTATTTCGTAAAGCATTGATGGCAAAACTCAAACTTTCTTTTAATAATCTTAGATAAACGATCATATTTTTGTATTTTTCAATAAAGTAAAATTCAATAATTTAAATTCAATAACCTAATAAAAGTTAACTTACTCATCAGTAGATTTTTTTAGCATTTTGTTACACTAATTTTTTTTAATATAATATATAAAAAAACTACTTTTGCAGTCTCAAAATCATAACTACACAATGAGCACAACAAAAAAAATACAATCGGCATTAATTTCTGTTTTTTCTAAAGATGGATTAGAACCAATTGTTAGAAAATTACACGAACAAAATGTAACACTTTATTCAACTGGAGGAACTGAAGATTTCATCAAAAACCTTGGTATTCCAGTAGTTCCTGTTGAAGATATCACTTCTTTCCCTGAAATTCTTGGCGGAAGAGTAAAAACTTTACACCCGAAAATTTTTGGAGGAATCTTGAATCGTCAAGATAACGAAAGTGATGTTCAGCAAATGAAGGAATTTGATATTCCTCAAATTGATTTGGTAATTGTTGATTTATATCCTTTTGAAAAAACAGTTGCTTCTGGAGCAAGTGAACAAGATATTATTGAAAAAATTGATATTGGCGGAATTTCATTAATCCGTGCTGGTGCAAAAAATTTCAAAGACACTGTAATTGTAGCTTCTGTAAACGAATACAGCTTGCTTTTAGATTTGATTACAGAGCAAGATGGAGCAACAACTTTGGAAAACAGAAGATTGTTTGCTACTAAAGCATTCCACGTTTCATCTCACTACGATGGAGCTATTTTTAATTATTTCAACACAGACGAAACTATTTACAAAGAAAGCATTGCAAATGGTCAAGTTTTAAGATATGGTGAAAACCCTCACCAAAAAGGATTCTTCTTTGGAGATTTTGATGCTATGTTCAACAAACTTCACGGAAAAGAATTATCATACAACAACTTATTAGATGTTGATGCTGCGGTAAATTTAATTGCTGAGTTTAAAACTGACGGACCAACATTCGCGATTTTAAAACACAACAACGCTTGCGGATTGGCTTCAAGAAAAACAATTAGCGAGGCTTATTTAGCAGCTTTAGCTTGTGATCCTACTTCTGCTTTTGGCGGAGTGTTAATTTCTAACACAAAAATTGATTTAGAAACCGCACAGGAAATCAACAAATTATTCTGTGAAGTAGTTATTGCTCCAGCTTATGATGCTGAGGCAGTTACAGTTTTACAAGAGAAGAAAAACAGAATTATTCTAGTTCAAAATGACGTTGAATTGCCATCTCGCCAAGTAAGAACTTGTCTTAATGGTTTGTTAATTCAGGACAGAAATAATATTACGGATAATAAAGAGCATTTAAAAACCGTTACCATTACAGAACCTACTGCTCAAGAGATCGAAGATTTGATCTTTGCTTCTAAAATCTGCAAGAATACAAAATCAAACACTATTGTATTTGCTAAGAACGGAACATTGATTTCATCAGGTACAGGTCAGACTTCAAGAGTTGACGCTTTAATTCAAGCAGTTGACAAAGCAAAAGCTTTTGGATTTGATTTAAATGGAGCTTCGATGGCAAGTGATGCATTTTTCCCATTTCCGGATTGTGTAGAATTAGCTAAAAAAGCAGGAATAACGGCTGTAATTCAGCCAGGAGGTTCGATTAAAGACGAATTAAGCATAAATTATTGCAATGAAAATAATCTTGCAATGGTATTTACAGGAACACGTCATTTTAAACATTAATTTGTTTAACTTTGCGCATTAATATTTTATAAATTTTAAACCCCTAAAAAACTTATGGGATTTTTTGATTTCATGACCGAGGATATTGCGATAGACCTTGGTACCGCAAACACTTTAATCATTCATAATGATAAAGTTGTTATTGATAGTCCGTCAATCGTTGCACGTGACAGAATATCAGGCAAAATCATTGCTGTTGGTAAGGAAGCCAATATGATGCAAGGTAAAACACATGAAAACATCAAAACTATAAGGCCTTTGAAAGATGGTGTAATCGCTGATTTTGATGCTTCGGAAAAAATGATCAATATGTTCATTAAAAGTATTCCTGCATTGAAAAAAAGAATGTTTACTCCAGCTTTACGTATGGTTGTATGTATTCCTTCTGGTATTACTGAAGTGGAGATGAGAGCGGTGAAGGAATCTTGTGAGAGAGTAAACGGAAAAGAAGTTTACTTGATTCATGAGCCAATGGCGGCGGCAATTGGTATTGGTATTGACATTATGCAACCAAAAGGAAACATGATTGTCGATATCGGAGGTGGTACAACAGAAATTGCTGTAATCGCATTAGGCGGAATTGTTTGCGACAAGTCTGTTAAAATTGCGGGTGACGTTTTTACAAACGATATCGTGTATTACATGCGTACACAGCACAACTTATTTGTTGGAGAAAGTACTGCTGAAAAAATTAAAATTCAAATTGGAGCGGCTATTGAAGATTTAGACGGTCCGCCAGAAGATATGTCAGTTCAAGGTAGAGATTTGCTTACTGGGAAACCAAAACAAGTAGATGTTTCTTACCGTGAAATTGCAAAAGCATTAGACAAATCTATTCAACGTATCGAGGATGCAGTAATGGAAACATTATCTCAAACTCCTCCTGAGTTAGCAGCCGATATCTACAATACTGGTATCTATTTAGCTGGTGGAGGATCTATGTTAAGAGGACTTGACAAACGTATTTCTCAAAAAACAGATTTACCGGTTTACATTGCCGAAGATCCGTTAAGAGCAGTTGTACGCGGAACAGGAATGGCTCTTAAAAACATTGCCAAATTTAAAAGCATCTTAATCAAATAAGATTCAAAATAATAATCAATATACTTTTATAAGGGTCATATTTTCAACATTTGACCCTTGTAAAAACTGAAACCTTTAAGCATATCCTGAAACAAAATAACCAGACAAGAAATGCAGCAAATATTTAATTTCCTTATAAGAAACAGTAATCGATTGCTGTTTTTGCTGCTTTTAGGTATTTCGTTGACGCTCACAATTCAATCGCATTCCTACCACAGAAGCAGAGTAATCAGTTCGGCTAATTTTTTAAGCGGAGGTGTTTATGAAAGAATTAATCGTGTAAACGAATATTTGAATTTAAGAGCCGAAAACGATGAACTTGTATTAGAAAATGCAAGGTTAAAAAGTCTTTTGTTTAACAAAGAAGACACTACCAAAGCTCCATTACCAGATAGCATCAAAGGCGTAAAACCTGCTGACATCATTGTATCAAAAGTAATTCATAATACATACAATACTCACGAAAACTATATCACTTTGAATTCTGGAAACAAAGAAGGAGTCAAACAAGATATGGGAGTTATTAACAGCTTAGGTATTGTCGGAGTAGTAGACAATACTTCTGCAAATTACTCAACCGTTGTGAGCATCTTGAATATGAAGTCACATATCAATGCTAAAATCAAAAAATCTAATCACTTTGGTTCTTTAACTTGGGACGGAAAAAGTACAGGATTTGTTCAGCTAGAAGACGTGCCGAGATTAGCATCAATTAGAAAAGGTGATACCATTGTTACTGGAGGGCAGTCTGTTATTTTCCCAGAAGGAATCAATATCGGAACAGTAGACGTTATATACAAAAAAGAAGGCACAAGTTTTTATGTTATAAAAGTTAAGCTATTTAACGATATGACAAACTTAGGTCATGTATATATTATCAAAAGCAAGGACAGAGAGGAACTTATTAACTTAGAAAACAAAAACAAGGAAAAAAATGAATAGCGCTCTGTTAGTCAATATTTTTCGATTTATTATGTTACTGGCAGTTCAGATTGTTATCTTCAACAATATGAATTTCTTAGGATACATAAGTCCTTTTCCGTATATCTTGTATATCATTTTATACCCTGTAAACAGTAATAAAGCAGGATTAATTGTCTCTAGTTTTTTACTTGGACTCACAATGGATATGTTTTGTAATTCAGGAGGGGTACATGCAACCGCCTGTGTTATTTTAGCCTATTACAGGCCTTACATATTTAAATTTTCTTTTGGTTTAAGCTACGAATATCAAACTATTAAACTAAATGAATCTTTAACTCCAGAACGATTTTCATTTATACTGGTTTCAGTTTTAATGCACCATATTGTATTATTTGTTTTAGAAACGTTTCAATTCAAATTTATCTGGGACATTTTACTCCGAACTTTATTTAGTTCTATCTTTACTATAATCACCTCAATAATAATAATTTATCTTATTAAGCCCAATAAACGATGAGAAAAGTCTTGCTGCCCACTATAATTATTATTGCAGCGTCTTTGCTAGTGATTAGGATTTTTTACCTGCAGATTATTGATGATTCTTTTAAACTGAAATCTGAAAATAATGCGATAAAAAAAGTATATGACTATCCTGAAAGAGGTTATATTTATGATCGTAACGGAAAACTTCTTGTTGCGAATCAGGCTTCTTATGACATCATGGTTATTCCAAGAGATATAAAAAAAGGCCTAAATGTTGCCGAGTTTTGCGCCCTTTTAAATATTACTCAGGAAGAATATCATAAACGTATTGAAAAAGCAAAAGTCTACAGTCCAAGACTCCCTTCTGTATTTTTATCTCAGCTGAATAAAAATGAATTTGCCGCTTTTCAAGAAAAGATCAGAAAATATGATGGTTTCTATTTTCAGAAACGTTCTCTTCGTGATTATGAAGTAGATTACGGAGCAAATATATTTGGCTTTATTACTCAGGTAAACGAAAAACAAATTGAGAAGAATCCATACTATAACAGTGGAGATTTAATTGGAAAGCAAGGTGTAGAACAAAGCTACGAAGAGATTTTACGCGGAATAAAAGGGGTAAAATACATTCAAAAAGACAAATACAACCGAGAAATTGGCCCTTATAAAGAAGGAAAATACGATACCATCGCTGTAGCTGGAGAAGATATCAATTTAACTATTGATGCTGAACTTCAAAAATATGGTGAGCAATTGATGATTAATAAACGAGGAGGAATTGTTGCTCTTGAGCCTAAATCTGGAGAAATTCTAGCATTGGTTACCGCCCCTTCTTATGATCCAGGCATTTTAGTAGGGCGTCAGAGATCTAAAAACTATACCCTTTTATATCACGATTCTATTGCAAAACCTTTATACGACAGAGGGCTTTTAGCAGAGTACCCTCCAGGTTCTCCATTCAAAATCCTTACTGGTTTAGTTGCATTGCAAGAAGGCGTAGTAAATGAACAAACTACTTTCATGTGTCATCATGGATTTAGTTACGGTGGAGGCCGATTCATGAAATGCCACGGTTTTGGTCCACACCAACTGCATAACGGAATTTACAATTCTTGCAACACTTATTTTGGACAAGCCTATATGCTGACAATCAATAAGTACAAAGATCCTGGAAAAGCTGTAGATGTTTGGAGCAGTCATATAAAAAGTTTCGGTTTAGGACAATTTATGGGATATGATTTACCTATCGGAAAACGAGGAAATATACCAACTTCTAAAACCTATAAAAGAATTTATCCTAACGGTGGCTGGAGAAGCTCAACCATTGTATCGAATGCAATTGGTCAGGGAGAGGTTTTGATGACCCCTATTCAATTGGCAAATATGATGGCAACAGTAGCCAATCAGGGTTATTATTACACTCCTCATATCATTAAAAAAATTGAAGGCGAAAAGATAGACGAAAAGTTCACAACAAAACACGTGACTACGGTTGATCAAAAATATTTCCCGCCAGTTATCAGCGGATTATTTGATGTATACAATAAAGGTACAGCTTATGCTCTTAGAGTGGAGGGAATCGATATCTGCGGAAAAACAGGTACTGCCGAAAACTTTGCTAAAATAAATGGCAAAAGAACACAGCTTAAAGACCACTCTATATTTGTTGCTTTTGCCCCAAAAGACAATCCTAAAATTGCTATTGCAGTTATGATTGAAAATGGAGGTTTTGGAGCAACAGTAGCAGGTCCGATTGCGAGTTTAATGATTGAAAAATACCTAAGAAAGAAAATTACAAGAACCGACCTAGAAGTAAGAGTATTAAACAAAAGCTTACTTTCGGAATATGCTAAAGTAGGCGGAATAAGCGATGCTCTTAAAATAGAATCTGTACCAAAAGATTCTGTTTTACAAGCAAAAATTATAAAGCCAAAAGCACCAGTTACAACGGCACCAAAAACTGAAGTCAAAAAAACAGCAGTAGACACAACTAAGAAAAACTAAGAAGAGGATTATTTCAAATGAAAAATCAAAGTGTAAAAAATAATATTGATTGGATAAGTGTCTTTATCTACATTGCGCTGGTAACTTTAGGTTGGCTGAATATCTATTCGTCTTCTTTATTATCAACCGATGGAACATACCAAAAACAGCTTATTTTTATCTGCTGTACTATTCCATTGATATTTGTTGTTCTTTTTGTTGACGGTAAATTTTATGAAAAATATGCCAGTATCATCTTTGGCGTTTCCTTATTATCTCTTGCTGGATTATTCCTTTTTGGAAAAACCATTGCAGGACAGCGATGCTGGTATGCCATAGGAAGTTTTACTTTACAGCCATCTGAGTTTGCAAAAGCCGCAACTTCTCTAGCCTTGGCCAAATATTTGAGTGATACACAAATCAACTTAAAAGAAACTAACAGGCAAATTCAGGCTCTAGCTATTATGCTTTTGCCAGTTATACTGATTTTACCACAGCCAGACCCTGGAAGCGCTTTAATCTATAGTGCTTTCATCCTTGTTTTATATAGAGAAGGGTTGCCTTCTTGGTATGTATGGACAGCATTTATAACCATTGTTCTTTTCGTTCTTACTTTAGTTTTAGAACCGTACGCTGTTATCGCAATGGCTTTTGTCGTTTTGGCAATCATACATTTTAAAGGCAGAGCGGTGGATCGAAATATTATTTTAAGTGGAATTTTATTAATCCTAATCTCGGGATTTGTTTTCTCTGTTGATTATGTATTTGATAACGTTTTCAAACAGCATCACAGAGATCGTTTCAATATTCTACTAGGTAAAACTGTAGATATGAAAGGGATTGGATACAATACCAACCAATCTGAAATTGCCATTGGATCTGGAGGATGGATCGGAAAAGGTTTTCTTGAAGGCACACAAACCAAAGGAGGATTTGTTCCAGAGCAACATACCGATTATATTTTTACTACTGTTGGTGAAGAATGGGGTTTTGCAGGTTCTTTTGTTGTTATTCTACTTTTTGTGAGTTTATTGCTTAGAGTAATTTACTTAGCAGAAAGACAGAAGACAAAGTTTAGCCGAGTTTATGGTTATTGTGTGGCCGCAATTCTCTTTGTACACTTCTTCGTAAATATTGCGATGGTAATTGGAATTTTCCCAACAATTGGGGTTCCTCTCCCGTTCTTCTCATACGGAGGTTCTGGACTCTGGGGATTCACGATTTTGCTGTTTATTTTCCTTAAAATGGATGCCAATAAAGTGAACGAATGGTAAGTAAAATATTAACTTTTAAACCCTAAATTCCAATTTAAGACATCTCTATATTAAACTATAAACAAAAGCTGCAATTACGTTTTAAGAACTAATTGCAGCTTTTATGATTTTATATTTTGCTCCATTACTTCTTTTTACTGCCTAATAAAACATATCCATACATTAAGAATATTATAATGGGCTTAACAAAAAGGCAAAAAAAATCCGAAGTTTATAAGCTTCGGATTTTTTTTATTCTTTATTTGATTATATCTCTTCGTGTGATCTCTTTTTCAAAAGTTTTACTAAAACTGGAAATGTAGAAATGATAACAATAATGACAATGATATACTCAATGTGTTTCTTTAAATCTATTCCTTGTTTTAAGAAAACGCCGTATAAATAATGTCCTGCAAAAATTAAAATAAATGACCACAGAAAAGAACTTAAAACATTATAAAACATAAACTTTTTTTTGTCCATTGAAACGATTCCGGCAACAATTGGAGCAAACGTTCTGAAAATTGGCAGGAAACGCGCGTAAATAATTGCTTTACCTCCATATTTTTCAAAAAAGTCTTTTGATTGCAACAAGTACTTTTTCTTAAACCAGAATGTATCTTCTTTTTTAAATAAATAATAACCGCTTTTTGCTCCAAACCAATAACCAGTCATATTACCTAAAACCCCCATTATAGCAACTGCTGTAGCAAGCAGAAATACATTTACAAAATCATTTGGAATATAGGCAACATTTTCAATTAGGTCACGACTGTAAATACCCGCTAAGAAAAGCAAACTATCTCCAGGCAGAAAAAAGCCTGCAAAAAGTCCTGTCTCAGCAAAAACTATAAACAGAACGATAAACAACCCAATTTGAAAACCTCCAACGCTTAAAGTAATATAAAATTCAGGGTTTAGTAACTGAGTCCATTCAAAATTATTCATAAATGTGATTGGTTATTTTTTATAGTTCGTGAAAGTAACAATAATTTACCTTAACCACAATAAAATGCGGTATTTTAAACATAAATTAACTATTAAAAAAAGCCCAAACTAATTGTTTGGGCTTCTCAATTTATTATTCTCTTACATACTTGCAACAACTGTGAAGGTTATCATAATCTTCAGTTGTTGCCTTAACCTCCTTAGTATCATGACCTGCCTTTGCAATTGCTTTATTCAAATCAGAAGGAGAACATTTCTCTTCGTTCAGAATTACCGAAAGCTGATGCGAACTTACATCCCAGCTTGCCGTTTTTACTCCTGGAACACCATAAGCGGCTTTTTCAATTCGCTTCTTGCATTGCTCACAGTTTCCGTTTACTTCTGTTGTATATTTTAAGTTCTTGTTTTTCTTAGTTTGAGCTTGAGCTGAAAACCCGAAAAAAACCATCATTGCAATTAAAACTATTTTATTCATTGTATTTATTTTTATTGTTATTGAAATTGATTTTTGAAATTGTTATTTAATTTTAAATCTTAATCCTGCATAATACATCTGTCCAAAAATTGGAGCGTATGCTATTGATGCATCAAAATTAGGTCCAAAAGGATCATTTGCCCCTAAAATTGCTTTTTGCTGTTTGTAATTTCCAATATTCTCCCCTCCTACATACACTTCAAAAACCGATGAAAAAACACGAGTCACCTGAGCATTCATCACCGCATATGAAGGTGAAAAATCAGGAAATTGATCTTCTGCAGGATTTGATGCTGTATAAGGCAATTGCTGTTTTCCTGACCAATTATAAGTAAAATCAAACCTCCATTGCTTGTCATTATTCATCGTTGTTTCGTATTCTAAATTTCCTAAGAAACGATGTTTAGCTTGAAGCGGACGTTGAAATGTTCCTCTTAAATAATCCGTTTGAATGTCATAATATTTATAGGCGGTTCTTAAATTTAAGTTGTGAATCAATTCATAATTAAATTCTACCTGAAGGCTGTTTGCAAAAGAACTTCCTTTCAAATCATAAAACAAGACTTGTTGCGGACTTTGCATTACATCTACTACAGCTTGGTTTTGGAAATCGGTTCTATAAAGATCAAAACCTGCATCGGCGTTTCTATTGAAAAGGCGGAATTTCTGTGAAAAACTCACTCCATAATTCCATGCAATTTCTGGATTTAAACCGTATACTTTTCCACTAGAATCTAAAATTGAGAACGTTCTTGAACTAGCAAAAAGCTGTTGGTTTTCGGCAAAAATATTAGCAGAACGCTTTCCTCTTCCTGCAGAAAAACGAATTACTCCGTTTTTCCAAGGATTATACCTCATGTGCAATCTTGGTGTAACAAAAACTCCTAATCGGTTATGATTATCAACTCTTCCTCCTAAAATCAAACTGAAATTATCTGTATTATCATAAGTATATTCAAAGAAAGCACCAACTGAATTGTCAATTCTGCTTACATCTGTTAGATTTACAAATTCTTGATATTGATCATATGTAAAATTCAGACCAGTTGAAAATTTATGCATCGTATTATTGATAATCGAATTGAAAATCAAGTTAGAATAAAAACTATTTTGTTTGATATCGTATTGATTTAAACCATAGTAAGAATCTTGTTTATGACTATTAAATGCGTTTTGAAATCCGATACTTTGATAAGGCATATCTTTAAACACATATCCAATTTTTGTTGAAACATCAAAACGTTCTGTATTAATTTCAGAACCCCAATAATTGGTTGTACCACGATCACGATCTTTATCAAAGTCCACTTCTCCAGTTTGTTTCTTATCATTCATATATCTGAAATTGATAAAACTAACCAAACCGCTTTCTGGATCATAATATTGGTAACGATTTAAAACATTGATTTGTTTTCCTAGCGGATTATCCAAGAATCCATCATCATTCATATCGTTTTTAGCTACACGCGCATTTCCGTGAACAAACAAGCTTGTTGCCCATTTATCTGATAGTTTTTTATTGAAATGAGTGTTTAATTCAAAACGAGAATCGGTTGAACCATAAGCGTTCAAAAAGAAAGGAATATCATTTAAAGGCTTTAAAAGCTCAGTATTAATCTGGCCAGAAATACTCTCGTAACCATTTATAACACTTCCTGCTCCTTTAGTAATTTGGACACTTTCAATCCAAGTTCCGGGAGTAAACGACAATCCATAAGCTTGAGAAGCTCCTCGAACAGAAGGAATATTTTCTTCTGTAATCATTAAATAAGGACTTGTTAAACCAAGCATTTTAATCTGCTTAGTTCCTGTTAAGGCATCAGAAAAATTAACATCGATTGACGGATTAGTCTCAAAACTTTCAGCCAAATTACAGCAAGCTGCTTTTAGCAGTTCTTTACTGGTAATTACAGATGTATTGGCTGTTACTGTAAAGGACTTTTTAATTCCTTTTTGCTTTTTAGTGATTTTTACTTCTTGCAGATCTTCCTGTGAAAAGGCACAAACAGAAAACAAAAATGCCGCAAAAAGCATTATATTTTTTTGCATAAAAAATGATTTTAATGTTTAAATAGAACTACATTTTTGATGTTTTTTAAAAACAAAAACAATCAAAATGTAAATACAAAGTCTTAATCAAGACTTGCATTGCATCTTAACATTAAAATCAGGAATAGAAAATATACTGATGATATAATTTAAATAAGGGAGGCGCATTCGCATCAGCGTAATACGAAAGGACTTCTTTCTTTTTAAAAGTTGGAATTTCTAAAAAGATTAGAGGTTTGTAATCTTGTACAACAGCTGGGAAAGCAAATTGAAAAAAGAAGAATTTGATTGTTGCATTGTCTGATTTCTTTTCGAAATGAACAACTTTATCTTTACAGCAAGAGTTTTCTTTTTCTTTAGAACCGCAACATTTCTTTTCGACAACGGGTTCTGCTGTAGTTTTTAAGGAAACAGAAGCAATTTCTCCGCCACAATAGTGCACATCAAAAGCAAACCCAATATTGGAAACCAATAATAGGAACGCTAAAAACAGACCTGTGCACTTTTTCAAATTCATACTGCAAAGCTATTTAAAAACTGCCTAAAAAAACCAAAACAAATGTTATTTTTTAGTTTTTTGAATCTGATAATAAAATCCTGGAATAAATAATAACACTAAAATGGGCTGAATTAAAAATCGGCGCACATAAAAAAGTAGCCAGCCGCCATTTGGGAAATATTCTAGAATAATATAGAATCCTGCTAAAAATAAGACTAAAAATAAGCCGTATACAAACAGGCTAAACTTAAAAATGTCCCGATCCTTAAATAAGCCAAAAATTAACCAAAGAGATAGTGCCGAGTTTAAAAAATAACGAAGAAAAAGCGACCAGAAAAGTTTTAAAGTTTCTACTTCAGGATAAGGACTTGAATGAAAATCGGCCTTAAAATACTGGAGAAAAGGATCATAAAACAATTTTCTTTCAAATGTCCTAATCAACGCCAAACCTAATACAACAACAACTGCTATAAAGATTTTAAATTTATTTTCTTTTAAATTATTTAGCATATTTTGAAAATCTATTGATCCAGAAAATCCATAAAATAAAGACATACCCATAAATCAGCAAAGGAAAAAAGGTACCATGCAGAAATCGAGTATACTGAGGAAAATTATATACAAGCACAATCAAAAGCGAAATTCTAATGACGTTCAAAATATAAATAGATATGAGTCCTAAAACTATAAATAGAAGCGTCTTTTTAAAGCTTCCCGAAAAAGCGGCAACAAACGACACAAAAAGTACCATAACACTTACAGCATTACATCCTTCTGTTATACGTGCTATAAATTTGCCATTTAAGATAATCTCTTGCCAAGGATTTTGCGAACTTTTCTGAATTATAATATCATAATTAAAAAGCTTAAGCAGCTGTTCTGAATTTTGTCCTGCTAGTATTGTTATGGCATCAAGCTCTTCTGCATGGTAACTGTTTAAAAACAACTTATAAAGCAGTGTAAGAACAATATATGTCAGGAAAAAGATGCCTACAAAAATCAAGAATGGCTTAAACTGGACTAAATATTTTTTCAAGAGATTTTTTTTTCAAATTTATGTATTTTTTGAGTTCTGCTTTAAATACTTTTGCATAAAATTTTATATTATGACATTTCAAGAATTACAACCAAAAATAAGCGCAATTATCGCTGGCAATGAAACAGATAGAGACAGTAAATTATTGGCAGTATGCCAGCTTTTAAACCAAAACGTGGAATATTACAACTGGGTTGGATTTTATTTTGCCAATCATGACGCTAAAACTTTACATTTAGGACCTTACGTTGGCGCAGAGACGGATCATACTGTTATCCCGTTTGGAAAAGGAATTTGCGGACAAGTTGCAGAAAGCAATGCTAATTTTGTTGTACCAGACGTTAAGGCGCAAGACAATTACATTGCCTGCAGTTTAACTGTTAAATCAGAAATTGTAGTGCCTCTATTTGTGAATGGAGTAAATATTGGCCAAATCGATATTGACAGCCACGTTATTGATCCGTTTACAGAAGCTGATGAAAGATTTTTAGAATTTGTAAATCAGGAAGTTGCTAAATTATTCTAAAAAACGTTATATTTAGAATAAAAAATAGAACTGAATGAAAAGAAACATCTTCATCTTTTTGCTTCTGATAATTTCAGTTAATCTGCCTGCGCAAATTAATATGGTCTCTAAAAAAATCTTTTTAGACTCTTTAAATCGCGAATGCACGCCAGACAATTATGCTTATACAAGAGTAATTACCAATTATTCCCAAAAAAGCGTACGTTATGTTGTGACGGACTTTTATAAAAATGGCAGGAAGAAAATGACCGGTTCAACTCTGGATCGTGATGTTTTGAAAAAAGACGGAGAGTTTATTTACTACTATAAAAATGGGGCGAAAGAAACTGTAATCAATTATTCTGAAGATCACAAAAACGGCAAAGAAATTAACTGGTACGAGAATCAGAGCAAAAAGTGTGAAAAACAGAATCTTTGGGATTCGAAAACAAAAAAAACACAAACTTTGGTTCTTAATTCCTGGGACGAAAATAAAACACAAACCGTAATCGACGGAAATGGAGAATTTGAAGAAACAGATGGATTTGTAACTCAAAAAGGCGAAATAAAAAATGGTTTAAAACAAGGAGCCTGGCAAGGAAATGATTTATCCAAGAATATTTCGTTTACCGATAATTACGATAAAGGAATTCTAGTTTCAGGATTTAGCATTGATGCCAACAATATTAAGACTTCCTATTCTTCATTAAATGAAAAACAAACAGGCAAAAAAATTATAAAATCAAAATAAGATATCAATTGACAGCAAATTAAAAAGATTTCTTAATTTGATAATATGCAAAACATTGTCTATTTGTATTAAAAATATTACTTTGGCTTGATCTTATTTCCAAAAATATTTATGAAAAAAGTCTTACATATTTTATTATTTCTTTTAATTTCCTTAAAAGCATTTTCACAAAACGATATAACTGCTAATAAGTTAATCTATTTAGATTCTATGTGGGTACCCACTAATCAGGAAAACTATAAGTATACGAGACTTATTGAAGGATACTACTCAGATAAAGACTCTTACACCTATAAGGAATATTACAAATCTGGAAAGTTAAAATTTATCGCCACTACAACAGACAGAGATATTATGAAAATTGAAGGGCAAGCCGTTTCTTATTATGAAAATGGAAATAAAAAATATACTGTCAACTATGCCAATTCTAAAAAATCAGGAAAAGAATTTAACTGGTATGAAAATGGAAATATAAAATCTGAAGTTTACTATCCAGAAGATAAAGAAGGTAGTATTGAGGGCAAACTAAATAACTTTTGGAATCCCGAAAAAGAACAAATTGTGAAAGATGGAAATGGATATTACTCATATAAAAACGAAAACAGTGAAGAATCTGGAGAAATAAAAAATGGCGAACCCGAAGGTACATGGAAAGGAAATAATTCTAAGAGAAAATCAAGTTTCATTGAAATTTATAAAAATGGAAAATTAGTTTCGGGCATCACTACGGATTCTTTAAATACAAAATATTCCTATAGTACAAAATACCTTCAGCCAAGCCCTAAAAATGGAATAAATTCATTCTACAGTTATATTGGAAAATCTATGCTTATTCCTGCTGAAGCTAGAAATAAAGTTTCCGGAAAAATTTACATGACTTTTATAGTAGATGAAGAAGGAAATCTAGTAGACCCAAAAATAATCAAAGGGGTTGGTCACGGTATAGATGAAAATGCAATAAAACTCATTAAAGAAGCAAAAAAATGGAATCCTGGCAAGAACAGAGGTGTCCCAGTAAGAGCTCTCTATAAATTGCCAATAACAATAAAGACAAAATAAAAATTAAAGCCCTGAACGTAAAAGAGCCTTCAAATCGTTAAAAATGAAATTATTATCTCTTATTTTCAGATTCTTTTATTTTTTTTTGATTTTTCTATTTTTTTAATCTAATTTTGCACCCGTCTTACAAAAGTTGTATTGACATACATAAAAATCATTAAAATAATATTGGAATGTATTTAAGCAAAGAAAAGAAAGAAGAGATTTTCGCACAACACGGTGGTGCAACAAACACTGGAAGCGCAGAAGGTCAAATTGCATTGTTCACTTATAGAATTTCTCACTTAACTGAACACTTGAAAAAAAATCGTCACGATTACAACACTGAGCGTTCTCTTGTCCTATTAGTAGGTAAAAGAAGAGCTTTGTTGGACTACTTGAAAAAGAAAGATATCAACAGATATCGTGAGATTATCAAAGTATTGAATATCAGAAAATAATCAATATAGAAAAGAGGTGCGAAAGTGCCTCTTTTTGTTTTTACATTACAGCTATTTATAATAAGCACATTACAAGAAAAAAAGTTTGGTTTTTCATTGGGTTTTAGATAACAACAACTACACACAACAACAACTACAACACAACTAAAACCCATTGTATAATCAAAAAGGAAAAATTTATGATTCCACAAGTTTCACAAGAAATTATCGATTTAGGAGATGGAAGAAGCATCTCAATCGAGACTGGTAAATTAGCAAAACAAGCCGATGGTTCAGTTGTTGTACGTTTAGGAAACTGTATGCTTTTGGCAACTGCAGTTTCTGCAAGAACATCTAACCCAGGTGTTGACTTTTTACCATTAACGGTAGATTACCGCGAAAAATTTGCTGCTGCAGGACGTTTCCCAGGAGGATTTTTCAAAAGAGAAGCTAGACCAAGCGACAGCGAAGTATTAACTATGAGATTAGTAGACCGTGTATTACGTCCGCTTTTTCCAGACGATTACCATGCTGAAACTCAGGTTATGATTCAATTAATGTCTCATGACGACAATGTTATGCCAGACGCATTAGCTGGTTTAGCAGCATCAGCAGCATTAGCTGTTTCTGACATTCCATTTTACAACTTGATTTCTGAAGTACGTGTTGCACGTATCGACGGAAAATTAGTTATCAACCCAAGCAGAGAAGAATTAGAAAAATCTGATATCGATATGATGATTGGAGCTTCTTTAGATTCTGTTGCCATGGTTGAAGGTGAGATGAAAGAAATTTCAGAAGCTGAAATGGTTGAGGCAATTAAATTTGCTCACGAAGCAATTAAAGTTCAAATTATTGCTCAACAAAAATTAAGAGCAAAATTAAACTCTCAAGAATACAGAACTTACGAAGGTGAAGTTGAAGACGAAGCTGTTTACGCTAAAGTAAAAGCTGCTGCTTACGACAAATGCTATGCAATTGCACAAGAAGCTTCAGGAAAAGCAGAAAGAGGTGAAAAATTTGCAGCAGTAAAAGAAGAAGCGAAAGCTTTATTCACTGAAGAAGAATATGCAGAAAATGCAGATCTTGCAGGTTTAGTTGGAAAATATTTCTACAAAACAAACAAAGAAGCTGTTCGTAACGTAATTCTAGAAAAAGGAATTCGTTTAGACGGTAGAAAAACTACAGAAATCAGACCAATCTGGTGTGAAACTGATTATTTACCATCTGTACACGGATCTTCTTTATTTACACGTGGAGAAACTCAAGCTTTGGCTACAGTAACTTTAGGAACTTCTAAAGAAGCTAACCAAATCGATTCTCCATCTGAACAAGGTGAAGAAAAATTCTACTTACACTATAACTTCCCTCCTTTCTCTACTGGTGAAGCAAAACCATTAAGAGGAACTTCAAGAAGAGAAGTTGGTCACGGTAACTTAGCTCAAAGAGCTCTAAAAAATATGATTCCTGCAGATTGTCCTTATACAATTCGTATTGTTTCTGAAGTTTTAGAATCTAATGGTTCTTCTTCTATGGCAACAGTTT
>RCUJ01000423.1_pt1 | contig 24469 bp, 20 predicted proteins | sample 2166321 | NCBI WGS metagenome assembly RCUJ01 (sample SAMN09932808, study PRJNA488358) | compost metagenome | feature: garden; material: soil; isolation source: compost soil in an enriched community after 118 h of incubation | place: Germany: Experimental Botanical Garden Goettingen | collected... | reverse complement strand
ATTTTTTCTGATATTTTTCTTGTAGGAAGGTCGTTTTCGTCATTTCCAAACGGATCTTCAATTTCTTCGGCAATTAGCTCTAAACTCGCTAATACATAAAATATGAAAACCACAACAGGAGCTACCAGATAACCAAGACTTACAGAATATCCAAACGGAAGCGTCATGGTGTAAAAGAAGATGAATTTCTTTATAAAAGCACTATAAGAATAGGGAATAGGTGTGTTTTTGATACGCTCACATGCGCCACAAATATCTGTAAAAGCAACTAATTAATCATTTAATGTAATAAGTTGCTCTCCAGTTATTTTTCCAGCTTCATATAAATCATTGATTTTATGATACATTATTCTTTTCAGCTGATTTGGCTTGTGTTTATGATGATCAATTTCTAAGTCAACATCTTCAAAAAGCTGTTTGCTGGTTTCTTCGTCTTTTAAATGTATATTCAGAATATCGGCATACATCGGAATGTATTTTCTAAAAAACTTTCTGTCATTCTCGTCTTTTAAAATTGCCGAAAGCTTTATAGCCAGATTACGGCTGTTATTTACAAGTCCGCCCCAAAGTTTTCGACCTTCCCACCATCTGTCATAAGCTGTATTAGTTCTAAAAACAAGCAAAAGCGAAATTACAAATCCGAGCATTCCGTGCATAATTGGAATGTTATGAATATAATCGTTTTTGGTTACTTTAAAATACTGAAGTTCAAGATAACATACAATGGTAGCATAGATTCCAATTGCAATCATGATCGTAAACAGTTTTCGAACGGTATCCGATTTATGAAAATGAAAAATAAAGGTGAACCATTCTTTGGTATTATATGTTATCATCGAGGCTTGTTTTGAAGCAAATTTAAATTAAAAATCACCTACTGGACGCAAAATGAAAAAAAAAATTCTGCTCGTTGAGGCAGTATCGAAAAGAAAGCCTTTTTGAAACTCTTGATTCTTGTTAATTTAAAAAAATCCGCCTAATCTGCTAAATCTGCGAGAGAAAAATAGCTCGCAGATTTAGCAGATTAGGCAGATAATATTTGATTTTTAAATAGCAATACTTCTTTACGATACAAAGAAAGCCTTACTTGATTGAAAGGAAATTTAAAAATTAATATTTCCCGCTAATTCTTTTAGAGCAATTTCAGATAATTTTGCTTCGTATTGTGCATTACTGTAACGCACTTTTGCATTTACATAATTCAGCTGGGCAGTTCTAAAATCAAGAGTTGTAATGGTTCCGATTTTAAATTTGTCTAATGTAATTTCTAAATTCTGTCTTGCAATAGTTTCATTATTTTCTTCTAAGTCAATTAATTCAAGATTGGTTAAATACGTTTGGAAAGCAGTGCTTAACTGTGTATTTAAAATGGTATTTTGCTGTTCTATAGCAATCTGCGAATTTTCAATCTGTAATTTGGCTACTTTTTCATTTCGATGCTGATTAAAACCATCAAATATGTTCATAGAAGCATTAAAACCATAATTTAAACCTCTCGAAGAAGTTTCACTGGTAAAACCTAAACTAGACTGGCTTTCAGAAAAATTATATCCTGAAGTTAACCTTAAAGTAGGATAGCGGTCTGCTTTTACCTGTTTCAGTTGTAATTCGGCTATACGTTTATTGATGATTTGCGCCTCTAAACCGGGATTCTGTTTTTGAGCTAAATCCATTAAATCGGCCAAAACCAATTTATCATCCACTTTTACCTCGTCTATAACCTTGAAATCAATTTTTGGGTCGCGTGCCAAATGCTGATTCAATAAAATTTTACCATTAGCGTAAGCTTCTTTTTGTCTCAATAAAGCAACTTGATCTGAGTTTAAATCGACTTGTGCGTTTAAAACCTCCAATTTTGACGCTTTACCAATACTGAAACGATTTTTGGCTAAATTTAATCTTTGATTTGAAATAACGATAGTAGTGTCCAATGCCGATAATTGCTGTTGCATTTGAACTAAATCATAATAAGCAGAATTCACTTGAGCAATTTTCACCAAAATAGTTCTTTTAAGTTCTGCGTCGCCAAGTTTCTGAAGTTCTTTCAACTGATCAAGTTTTGCGAACATTTTCATTCCGTCAAAAACAGTCCATCCTAAACTAACGCCATAAGTTAAGCTGTTATTTTTTGCGTTATCAAGAGAAGTGCTTGTGCCGTCCTGACGTGTTTGAGACGAATTCATAATACTGTTATTATCAGTAACATTTGCAGTAGCTGTTGGCAACATTCCAGCATTACCAATTGTTACGTTCGTCTCGTTTATTTTGGAATTGTTTTTAGCAATTTTAATTTCAAAATTATTCTCCAAAGCTATAGTCATAGCTTTCTCAATAGTAAGAACTTCCTGTGCCTTTGACTGGAAAGTACAAAGGATAAGGATAAGTGTTGTACAGTATATTTTTTTGATATTCATATTCGTTTTCTTTAACCAAAAATCGATTTTTTGATTTCTATTTAATGCTGTCTCTTTCGTATTCGTCAATATGGTCAAACTCAGGATAGTGTTTTCTGGCTTTAGACCACATAAAATAAATGGCAGGAATTACAAAAAGCGTTAAAGCTAATGAGAAAATAGTTCCTCCCACAATTACAACTCCCATACCAATTCTACTCGTAGACGCAGCTCCAAGCGACATTGCAATAGGAAGTGCTCCTAATGCAATAGCTAAACTCGTCATTAAAATTGGACGTAAACGTGCTTCTGAAGCTTCTAAAATAGCTTCTAGTTTAGGTTTGCCTTGTTCTCTCAATTGATTGGCAAATTCTACAATCAAAATACCGTTTTTGGTTACCAGACCAATCAACATTACTGTACCAATCTGGCTGAAAATATTCCATGTCTGATTGAATAGCCACAATGAGAATAAAGCTCCAGCAACCGCCATTGGAACCGTTAAAATGATAATAAACGGATCGATAAAACTTTCAAACTGGGCTGCAAGAATTAAGAAAATCAACAGTAAAGCCAATCCGAAGGCGAAAGAAGTATTAGAACTACTTTCTACGAAATCTCGCGATTCTCCGGCTAAATCTGTAGTAAAGCTTTCGTCTAAAACTTTTGCTTTAATACGATCCATTTCTTCAATTCCGTCTCCCATACTTTTTCCTGGTGCTAAACCAGCTGAAACAGTTGCCGACATGTAACGGTTGTTGTGGTATAATTGCGGTGGATTACTTTGTTCGTATACATTTACTACGTTATCCATCTGGATCAATTCACCATTTTTATTTTTCACAAACATAGAAGTTAAATCTAGAGGTTTAGATCTGTCTTTTTGATCAAACTGTCCAATTACCTGATATTGTTTTCCGTTTTTAATAAAATAGCCAAAACGCTGTCCACTTAAAGAAAGCTGTAAAGTCTGTGCAATGTCAAGAATAGAAATCCCTAAACTTTCTGCTTTAGCTCGGTCAATTGTAACATTGATTTCTGGTTTGTTGAATTTCAGGTTTACATCTGTTGTCGAAAAGACATCGCTTTTAGATACCTCATTCATAAAAACAGGAATTTTTTCTCTTAACTTATCAAAGTTTGGAGCCTGAATAATGTATTGAATTGGCAACCCTCCTCGTCTGTTTACGGCAATTGTAGGTTGTTGAATTACTGCTATTTTAGCATCAGGATATCTTTTTGTCCATTTGCTTAATTTGTCTGCAATTTCTTTTTGAGATCTGGTTCTTTCGTCTGGTTCTTTTAATGACAGTCTCACAAAACCTGAGTTAGTTGCAGAACCTCCAGATCCTCCAGCAGTAATTACTAAACTAACTTTTTTTTCTGGGATTGAATCGTCAACAAGTTTTGAAATTTCTTGCATAAAACGATAAGTGTAATCATAAGAAGAACCTTCTGGCGTGGTCATACGCATGGTAACAGAACTTCTGTCATCATAAGGTGCTGTTTCTTTTGGAAGAATCGTAAAGAATAAATAAATAATTCCAAAACAAGCAATTAAAATAGGAAAGCTAATCCATTTTTTGTCCATGAATTTTGTCAGTGATTCAGCATAACTGCTGTTCATTTTTTCAAAAAATGGCTCAGTTTTAATATAAAATTTTGATTTCTTTTGTTCGCCTCCTTTCATTAAATAGGCATTTAACATTGGTGTTAAAGTCAAGGAGACAAAGGCTGAAATCAATACTGCCGTTCCAATTACAACTCCAAATTCTCTAAAGAGTCGGCCAACAAAACCTTCTAAGAAAATAACCGGCAAAAATACCGCTGCTAACGTGACAGAAATGGATATAACAGCATAAAAGATTTCATTAGAACCTTTAATGGCTGCTTCTATAGGAGACATTCCTTCTTCGACCTTTTTGAAAATATTTTCAGTCACAACAATTCCGTCATCCACAACAAGACCTGTTGCAAGCACAATAGCCAGAAGTGTTAGTACATTTATCGAGAAACCAAAAAGCCACATAATGAAGAATGTAGCAATTAACGATACGGGAATATCAATTAATGGTCTGAAAGCAATTGCCCAGTCTCTAAAAAATAAATAAATAATAATAATTACCAGAACGATAGATATTCCTAAAGTTTCGGCAACCTCCAATACAGATTTCTTTACAAATTGCGTATTATCAAGCGCAATATTAAGTTTAATGTCTTTTGGTAAATCTTTTTTTAAGGCCTCAAATTTTTTGTAGAATTCAGCAGAAATATCCAGATAATTAGCTCCTGGCATTGGGACGATTGCCATTCCAATCATTGGGAGACCAGAAGACATCAAAGAGGTTTCTATATTCTCTGGGCCTAATTCGGCACCGCCTACATCACTTAGCCTTACAATTTTATCGCCATCTGTGCGAATGATAATATTGTTGAATTCTTCTGGTTTAGAAAGATTTCCAACTGTTTTTACGGTTAATTCTGTATTGTTTCCTGTTAATTTACCAGATGGCAGTTCGACGTTCTGAGCATTTAATGCGTTTCTCACATCGGCAACTGTACACTTATAAGCATTTAGTTTTACAGGATCTATCCATAGACGCATTGCATAGCGTTTTTGCCCCCAAATTTGCACGCCACTTACGCCTGGAATAGTTTCCAAACGCTGAGAAATAACATTTTCGGCATAATCGCTTAATTCTAAAGAGCTTCTGCTGTCACTTTGAACCGTCATCGAAATAATAGATTCGCTATCTGCATCGGCTTTAGAAACAACTGGTGGGGCATCTATATCTTGTGGAAGATTTCTAATGGCTTGCGAGACTTTGTCTCGAACATCATTAGCAGCTTCCTCTAAATCCTTATCTAAATTAAATTCGATTGTGATGGTACTGCTTCCTTGGTTGCTGGATGAAGTGATATTTCGAATTCCATCAATCGCATTTACGGCTTTTTCAAGAGGCTCTGTAATTTGCGATTCAATAATATCAGAATTGGCACCAGTATAATTGGTACGAATGGAAACCTGCGCAGGATCAATAGATGGAAATTCTCTGACTCCTAGAAACGTATAACCAATAAAACCGAATAGTATAATTAATAGATTCAGTACTATAGTTAAGACAGGTCTTCTTATGCTTGTAGTAGATAAACTCATGTTTGATTTTAGATTGTAGAGTTCGGATTTTAGATTTTTGATTAGTAAGATTTAGCTTTTAACTCATAACCCAAAACTCATAACTCATAATTATTTTACTTTAACTTTAATTGGAGCTTCATCTTTTAAAGACATAACGCCACTTGTAATTAAAGTATCTCCAGGTTTTAATCCAGCTAAAATTAAAATGGAAGAATCTGTTCTTGTTGTTGCGTCAACCATTACTTCTTTTGCTTGGCCATTATTGGCGACAAATACTTTTTTACCGTCTTGAATTGGCACAATAGCTTGAGAAGGAACAACTATAGCATCTTTAATGATATTTAAAGGCAATTTGATATCTGCGAAAGTTCCAGGGAAAAGTTTTCCATCGATATTATCAGCAAGAGCACGAATTTGAAGCGTACGTGTTGCAACGGCAACTTCGGGTTCAATTGCATAAATTCTTGCATTATAGGTTTTGTCTGATCCAGAAACTTTGAAATCGATTACAGATCCAGATTTTACTTCAGATGCGTATTTTTCTGGAATCGAAAAAGTAATTTTTAATTTACTAGTATTTACCAGTTTTGCCACTAAAACAGTTGGTGTGATATAAGTTCCTGGAGAAATATTACGCAAACCGATTTTTCCAGAAAATGGTGCTCTCACAGATGTTTTAGAAATTTGTGCTCTAATTAACTGGCTTTGAGCTTGAGCAGAAGCAAGGTCGGCTTTTGTAACATCTGCTTCTTCTTGGCTAATTGCTTCTTTTTGCAATAGCAATTTTGCTCTTCTTGCATTCTCAGCAGCTAAATCTTCTCTTGTTAGCGCTTGTCTTAACTGTGCTTTTAGTTCAATATCATTTACCTTAAGAAGAACTTGCCCTTTTGTAACATTGCTGCCTTCGTTAAAAAATATTCCTTCAACAATTCCTGAAACCTCACTATGTATCTCTACTTGCTCGTTTGCTTCAATAGATCCAGATAATGCTAAATTATTGTCAAAAGTGGTAGTTTTTATTACGATTCCATTAACAGTTGTTGGAGATTTTTTGTCGTTAAATTTTTTTGAATCTTCGTTTTTGCCCTTGTTAGAAATAATTCTGTAGGTAACAAAGCCACCAATAGCAACAATTAAAAGGGTGTAAATGAGATGTTTTAGTTTCATAAAATAGAGGTGAATATAGATTTTAGGTTTTGTTTTTAAGCAAGCTCACAAATTTAACTTTTTGCTACGAAATGAAAAGCCGTTGGCTTTTATTTAACATTTGTATGTACAAAGGTTTGCATTTAGACTTCGTACAGACAAAAAGGTTTAATTAAAGTTTAATTTTTTTTGAAAAAATAAACAAAACAAATCAAAAAGTATCGTCTAAGATTTTTATGAAGGCTGATTGTTTCTAGGCTAACAGAAAAATTTCACAATTTGTCTGATTTTTTTTGCACTTTATCGATTTTATTTGTAACATTGATATGTTAAACAAAATGGTGGAATTTTAACAGAACGTTATGAGAATAGATTGCGTTATTGTTAAAATATGAAAATAGAAGTTGTTTTTTTTGGTTTTTACTACAAATAGGGAGATTATAGTATTAACAAGTGTTTATTCTTTGGTGTTTAAATAATAAAAAAAATGATTTTATGAAGAAAAAATTACTTCTAAGTTTATGGTTCACATTTTTACTTGCTGCGATTGGCTATTTGTTTTGGCAGAATGAATTTAAATATAGTCTTCCAACTCCAGTTCCGAAGAATTACCGCACTATTGCAATGGGATCTAAGATTGAGATTGGTCCGTGTTGTGCATTTGACAACAAACCAATTTTTATTCATTTCTTTAATCCCGAATGTCCTTGTTCGCGATTTAATGTGCCGCATGTAAGTGATTTAATTAAAAAGTATGGCGATCAGATCAATTTTAAAATAGTCGTTTTAAACAAACAAAAGAATTTTACGATAGCTGAAATCCAGCAAAAGTTTGATGCCAAAATCCCTGTTTATTTTGATGAGGCAATTGCAAAAAAATGTGGCGTTTTCTCAACTCCACAAGCAGTTTTGTTAGATCAGACACATAATTTGTATTACAGGGGCAATTACAATAAAACCAGATACTGTACAGACTCCCAAAGCAATTATGCCCAAATGGCGATTGATTCTCTTCTTAACCAAAAGGTGAATCCTTCTTTCAATGCTTTGGCCCTAAAAGCTTACGGGTGTTCGTTACCAAAATGTACTAAATAACTATTTCCAAAACCCAAAAACTAAAACCTATGAAAACAAAAGCTAGCTTAAATGAACAAGATTATCTGCACAATTTTATGTCTACAATGACACAAAAATCAGATACGATTATTAATTATGTACTTGCAGTATATTTTCTTCTTGGTATCGGACTTTCTTTTAAATATGACACTTTCGAAATTGGTGTTGGCGTTGGTACACTGAATCTTTTATTGTACTATTCGGCTAAATTTTTTATGAAAAACTCCAAATTTTATCAATATGTTTTATCTGTAGTTCTGGCTATTTTTATGGCGCAATATATATATCAAATGCATGGAATGTTCGAAATGCATTTTACGGTATTTATTGCCAGCACGATTTTGATTATTTATCAGAACTGGAAACTTCAAATTCCGCTTACTTTGCTGGTTGTGCTTCACCATGCAGGATTGGCGTATTTGCAAAACTATATTTACAATGATGCAAATGGACTTCAGGTATATTTTTCGCAAGTAAATTTTGATCTGGAAACCTTGATTATTCATACCGTTTTAGCAGCAGTTGTATTTTTAATGAATGGCTATTGGGCGTACTACTTTAAAGAGCATAGTGAAAATCATATTTCAAAAATTTCAGATGAATATGAGTTAGAAAACATGAAACTGGCTTCTGCAAAATACAGTTCAATGTCAGCGACAAAAGATTATAATGATTTTATTCATAGAACAACATTAGATCTAAAACTGCCAGTAAATTCGGTTTTAAAATTGATTGATGTTTCAAAAGGACACACAGACAATGATAAATTGCTTACTTATCTTGAAATGATGAGAGAAAGCGCCAAAAAAATTGACGATTTAGTTAATGATATTCATGTAAAATCGACAAACAGCAAGAATTAGAATTTAATCCAAGCCCCCAAAAACAAAACTAATATTTTTTAAACCAATTGTATGTTTAAGTATGATTTACCGACTGCAGTGCCTACGCTGCATAATCTTAAAAAAATAATTGAAGATTTTTTGAATGAAAGCATAACATTAGATTCGATTGAAAAAATTAAAGTCCAATCTGATTTTGAAATAGAGGTAAGAGAGATTTTTAAAAATTACCAAACAAGTTCACATGTTTACGATCTTGATTTTCAGTATAAAAAGCTAATACAGATTATGAACGATATTCGCCAGCTAAATCTCGCGGTCAATAATGAGATTCCAGAGTGGCTGGAGAATGAACTGGAGGCAGTTTTTCGCAAAATCAGAAATATTCTCCTTGTCTTGGAGATCGAGTCAAATTAAAAATGGTTTAAAGGATTCATTTCATACTTATTGAATTGTAAATTAATTTAAATGTAAAATTTATGGATGCGAGATTGCACCGTCCGACACCTTCTGATAGAGAAGTGGATTGGAATAAGAATAAAGTATTGCTAAGTAAAACAGATAAAAAAGGAACCATTTTATATGCTAATGAAGACTTTATAGATGTTTCTGGTTATGATGAATTTGAACTTGTCGGCCAGCCTCATAATATAGTTCGCCATCCGGATATGCCAAAGGTTATTTTTAAATTCTTATGGGACAGTATTAAATCCAGTGAAAATATTCATGTTATTATAAAGAACATGGCTAAAACTGGACGTTATTACTGGGTTGTAACCGATTTTAAAATCATTGCAGATACAGATGGTGAGATTGTTGGTTACTTTGGCACCAGAAAATCGGTTCCAAATGAGATTATCGTAAAGTTTATTGAACCTTTGTACAAGAAACTTTTACAGATCGAAGAAACCAGTGGTATGCACGCTTCTGAAGAATATCTGGTAGGTTTTCTAGAAGAAAGAAAGAAAACCTATATGGAATACATTGATCATTTGATTGCAACAGGAAAGGACGATAAAAACAAGATTAGCAAAGGCTTATTTAGCGGTCTTTTTGAAAAAAAGAATGATGTAAAAAAGAAATAATCAATTATATACTTCATTGTGTCTGATAAAATATTCATCCCCTTTAAATTTGTCCCCCCAGCAAAACTAAATCACCTGAATGATATTAAGGACGCAATGGAGTTTTTTTTTAAGCTTCTTAGTTGCTAAGGTTTCAAAGCTCAAAGATTTTAAGTTTAAAATCTTTGAGCTTTTTTAGTATTTAATATAAGAGGCTAGGATATAAACCTTAGTAGCGTAGGATCTTTGTTAACTAATATAATTCCAAATATTTTTTTTCTTAGTTAATTCGATGAAAATCGCTCTAAGAATTGCATTTTCTGGTTTTTGAAGTGCAGAATCTTCTTTTAAAATTTTCATGGCATAATTTCTAGCTAGAGACAAAATTTCCCTGTCTTTTACAATATCAGCAATTTGCAGGTTTAAAACACCGCTTTGCTGTGTACCCATTAAGTCGCCGGGACCGCGTAGTTTTAAGTCGACTTCGGCAATTTCGAAACCGTCATTAGTCTGAACCATAGTTTCCATTCTCGTCTTGCTGTCAGAGCTTAATTTATGTCCCGTCATTAAGATACAATAACTTTGTTCGGCACCACGACCTACACGTCCACGTAGCTGATGCAATTGCGAAAGCCCAAATCTTTCGGCACTTTCTATAATCATTACACTGGCGTTTGGAACGTTTACACCAACCTCAATTACCGTTGTAGCCACCATGATGTTGGTTTTTCCTTCAGAGAAACGCTTCATTTCTGTGTCTTTATCGGCAGGTTTCATTTTTCCGTGAAGAATAGAAATAGAATATTGCGGAAGCGGAAAATCACGTGAAATACTTTCGTAACCATCCATCAAATCTTTATAGTCCATTTTTTCAGATTCCTGAATTAGCGGATACACAATATAAATCTGTCTTCCTTTTGCAATTTCGTCACGAAGGAATTTCCACACTTTCAAACGATTTGTATCATATCGATGTACGGTCTGAATTGGTTTTCTTCCTGGCGGCAATTCATCAATAACAGAAATATCCAAATCACCATACAAACTCATTGCTAAAGTTCTCGGAATAGGAGTAGCGGTCATAACCAAAACGTGTGGCGGAATTTCATTTTTTTTCCACAATTTAGATCTTTGTTCTACACCAAAACGATGCTGTTCATCGATTACAGCTAAACCTAGATTCTGGAACTGCACTTTATCTTCCAATAGGGCATGAGTTCCAATCAAAATTTTAAGTTCGCCACTTTCTAATTCTTCATGAATAATCTTTCTTTCAGCAGTTTTGGTAGAACCGGTTAAAATTCGAATATTAATATTTAATGTTTTAGCAAATTCAGATAGCCCAAGAAAGTGCTGATTAGCCAAGATTTCTGTCGGTGCCATCAAACAAGCTTGAAAACCATTGTCGATAGCCAAAAGCATACTCATAAAAGCCACAATCGTTTTACCAGAACCCACATCACCTTGAAGCAGACGATTCATTTGGGCATTGCTTCCCATATCGGTTCTGATTTCTTTGATTACTCTTTTCTGGGCATTCGTTAAATCAAAAGGTAAATGATTCTGATAGAATTCATTAAAAAGCTCGCCCACTTTAGTAAATGGATGCCCTTTTATTTTATGTTTTCGAATGAGATTTTTTGTAATTAATTGCAACTGAATAAAGAACAATTCTTCAAATTTCAGTCTAAATTGAGCTTTCGCTAAAATTTCAGCACTTTTCGGAAAATGAATATTGAATAATGCAGCACGCTTAGGAATCAGCTTTAATTCTTCGATTAAAAAAGGTGGAAAAGTTTCGGTAAACAATGCTTGTGTTTCCAAGAAAAGCTGTTCCATCATTTTATTAATCGTTCGGTTCGAAATTCCTTTATTAGCCAAAGCTTCTGTCGAAGGATAAACGGGCTGCATAGCCGAACGTAAGCTTCTTTCGTGTTCGCTTAACAATTCAATTTCGGGATGCGCCATACTAAATTGGCTTCCGTAAAGAGAACATTTTCCAAAAATTACTAAAGTTTCATTCAGTTTTAAACTTTCGCGAATCCATTTATGTCCTTGAAACCAGTTTAGGTCAATTTGCCCTGTTTCGTCAACAAAAGTGGCAACGAGACGTTTTTTATTTTTGGCAAATTCAACGGTTTTGATATTGATAATTTTACCAATAATCTGAACTTCAGAGCCTGTATTCTGCAATTCGTTAATCTTATAATAACGCGTTCTGTCAATATATCGATTCGGAAAAAGATTGACTAGATCTCCATATTTATGAATGCCCAATTCCTTGCGAAGCAGCTGACCACGACTAGGCCCAACGCCTTTTAAGTATTCAATTGGAGTTTCTAGAAGATTATTAGACATTAAATTATTTTAGATTTTAGATTGCTGATTTTAGATTTGAAGAATTGGATTTTGGAATTTATTTAATTGGAATTTTTCGAAAAGCGAAGATAGATTTTAATTAGGAATTTTAAAAATGAATTATCGTTTTCAAGTGTTTGAATATTAACTTATCATTAAATTGCAAATGAGAGACGCAACCATTTTAAGAAAGTAAAATCTTAATAATAGTTAACCATCAAAAACTTTAAAAATGAAAAAAATTGGACTTTTAATTGCAATGTTTATTTTGCTTGTATCTTGCTCTAATGATGACAATGACAATAAACCAACCGAAAGCTATCATGGAAAATGGATTCTTACAGCAATGGGCAACAGTAATCCCGCAGTAAATTCGATTGATGTTTTAGAATGGGAGGAATCGTATACTTTTAATTCTAATAATACATTCTCTAAAACAAGAAAGAGAGATGGTAAAATTACAACCATTTCAGGAACTTATTCTGTCGTGAAAACGACAGATCAAACTCAGTTTGAATTAAATTATGCCGCAGAGAGTGATATAGTGGCATCTTGTGCTTCTAAGACAAAAGAAAGCTTATATATCATTAATAGTTTCGGAATTTTGTATGGAACGTGGAGTATATGTGATGGTCCAAGACTAGTATATGAGAAAAAGAAATAATTTTTTGAATGCTTACTAATTCAGATTATTTTAAGGCTCCGTTTCTAACGGAGTTTTTTCTTTTACAGTCAGTATTTTTTATTAAATAAAGATAATTGCTAGATTTGTTTACTGTTTAATATAAGCCCCCGTTATGATTAAAGAAGAAAATGTTCCTTTTGAAACAATGGTATTTTCTGGAATTACATTCAAAGTAATTAACCGACACGAAGCCCACAATATTATCGGAGATCTTACCGATTTTAGCAATAATAAAATCTACAATGTTTTTGAAGATACTTGGCGTTTTCCTGATTATGAAGAAAATCCAGTATTTCTATTAGCAGAAGACGATGTAGAAATGGATTTGTTTGAAATGGATTTCAGTACCGAAGAACATCCAGATATTTTCATTTTAGGGTTTATTTTTAAAGGAAATCTAACGGTTGCAAAGCTTATTAGTTCTTATGATACCGATAATTCTCCTGCTTTAATCGTTTTAGGGAAAACAACAACAGTAAATATTAATTTGTTTGGAAGCGTTCATTATTTGGGTGGAGGATTGCAATGCGATACACTTGCTGGTGAGTATAATCATGGTGAGCTTTTTGTAAAAGGAGACCTTACTGCTTGGCTGATTTATACTGATGATATGCTGTTTCATTTTGAGCGTTTCACCGATGTTCAGGCAATTATAAGTGCGGGCAGACCCGATGTTCTAATTTGTAGCAATGTTCAAGATACCGACGGATCTGTTATAACCGTCGAAAATTATCTGCCTTCAACTCATAAACTTTCTGATATTGTTGATGATGCTTTCATTGAAAATTCAAGTTACGGCGATGAAGTATTAGGCAATAACTATTTAGATGTTTTTAAAGAAGGGCTTTCAATTTTAGATTACGATAAAAAGGAGAAATATTCATATGCTAATTTTCGTAGTCAGTTTATTAATATGATCGAAGTTTTGTCTGAAACTGAAGAACAGAAAGAAAACGGGAAAATTGTTAGACATGTTTCTGGAACGACTTATTTGTTTATTCCGTTTGATTATGAAGGGAAGAAATACAGTCAGATTTCAGAAGAAATTTCGAATGGTTTTAACATCAGAATGCGTACTTTATGGTGTCATGAAGATGAAGAAATTATGATTATTCTGGAGTATCTTGATGAAAATGGAGATCCAAAATATCAATGGATGAATGACGAAAATGCTCCAGGTATTGAGTTTTTCTGTGTAAAACACGCGACATTAAAAACTTTTGAAATATTGACAGCAGAAGTAGTGGAGGAAAATGATGAAGATGAAAATGATGAATCTGAATATTCAGATTATGCCAATAGATTCTCATTGGAAGAATATGCCTCTCAATTTGGTAATTACAAAGTACCAGAAGATTTGGTAAAGCTGTATGAATTTGAGCAGGAGTATGGAGTTGAAACATATTCGGAATGTTTTGGTCTCACTATAACTGATGATAAAACAGGTATAAAAACATGGTCTGAAGAAGAAGAATTTTATAATAGTTTTATTGAATTTGCAGGTGCAAACGGTTCAGGAAGCTCTTATGCATATTGGATTATCGATAATGATTTGAATAAATGCCCAATTGTTGTTTTTGGAGATGAAGGTGGAGTTCATGTTGTAGCAGAAAACACTCAAAAATTAATTCAACTTTTGACATTAGATACCGAAATTTCTGTTGATTTTGATAAAGCTTATTTTTATCAAGATGAAGAATATTACGAAGAAAGCGAAAATAAAGAAGCGTTTCGCGAATGGGTCAAAGAAGAGTTTAATCTGGATGCAATAGAATCCAACGAAGAAGCCGACGAAATTGTAGAACAGGCACAAAGTAAGTACAAGCAAAATTTCAATAACTTTTTAGTGAAGTTTGGTATTGAAATAAGCGAAGAAGATAATGATGAATAGTAGTTTTTTATCTTTGAAGAAAAATTAGAAAAAATGAAAACACATTTAGCGCTTTTACGCGGAATAAACGTTTCTGGACATAATATGATGAAAATGGAAGCTTTGAAAGCAATGCTGGAGAATCTTGGTTTTCAAAATGTAAGAACATATCTGCAATCTGGTAATGTATTTGTAGATAGTGAAGAAGAAGCCTCAAAAATTGGTTTTATAATCAAACAGGAAATCTTTAAAGTTTTCGGTCACGAAGTTCCTATTGTTATGATTACCAAAGAAAATCTTGAATCGTGTTTTGCTAATAATCCTTTTTTAAAAGAAAAAGATATTGATACAAAAAAACTATATGTTGCATTCGTTTCAATGGCTTTGAAAAAAGAAAACATAAACGATTTAAAAATAAGTCAGTTTAAACCAGACGAAGCTAGTATCGATGAAAACAGAATTTTTATTAAATATGCTGTTGGCGCAGGAAAAACCCGTTTTGATCAAAAGTATATTGAGAAAAAATTAAATGTAATAGCGACAATTCGAAACTGGAATACGGTTACGAACTTGCTTAAAATATATAATGAATAATGAAAAAGTATTTTTGTTTAATGTTCTTTTTAGGACTAAGCTCTGTGGCTTTGGCTCAAACTTCAAAAACAGCCTCAGAAGATTTTAATGAGTTTTTTAAGAAATTCAATGCAGATCCTAAATTTCAAATTAGCAGAGTGATCTTTCCTGTAAAGTACAGGGCGAACAATGATGATTTTGAATTGTCAGATTATACGATGGCAAAAGAAGGATATAAAGTTCTTCATCTCAATAATAAAGCTGATGAAAAATATTTAAAACGCACATTTTTAGTAAAGAAAAATAAAGTCACTCTTCAAGAACGCGGACTTGATAACGGAATTTATATTGATTATATCTTTGAATTAAAAGATAACAAATGGTTCTTGAAAACTTGGGTTGACAAATCTACTTAATATTCAATTGGATTTTTTTCAAGTATAACGTGTCAGCATTATGCAAAGCTCCTTTTTTCATTCCGCCACCAAAAGGATGGATGAATTGTATGTTTTGAGGCTTGTAACCTTCTTTTTTTACAGGTTCATTTACGGCTAAAGCTGGTGCTTCAAAACCAAAAAAGGTAAACTGGTGATAGCGTTTTTCTTTTAATGAAAAATAACCGTTTGACTGACTTAAAGCTTCGCCAACTGTGCAATTTTCAATAGGCTGTTTCGTTTCTGCATCATAAATGTATCCTGTTATTTGAGGTCTTTTGCATCTGCTGACTAAACAGCTTTGGAGTGATAAAGAAACAAAAACAAGAAAGAAGAGCTTAATCAAAATTTTCATTTTATTTTTTAATTAAATCGCAATACCAAAAACCAAAATCGAAAGCAGTTTCATCATTGGTATCGCAAGCTGTATTTGATGAATCTTGTTTTTCTGGTTTTTCATACTTTCTATAAACAATTTCACCAATTTCAAAATTAATAGGATTTGAGAATATTGGACCATCGAACGTAAAAGTATGAAATTCGCCATTTTCACCACAAACATCAACATTGTCTGGTAAATCATTTATAAAATCCTGATCGATAATTCTGCCGACAAAACTTTTATCAAGATATTTTTCGTTTACGCAAACTACAATTGTTTTGAATCCAAGCGAAAGGAATTCCTGAATTAAATCATGTGTAGGGATTTTCCAAATCGGAAAAACGCCTGTTAGTCCCATTTTTGCCAATTGATTTTCCCTGTATTGACGTAAATCTTCCAGAAAAATATCTCCAAAAATAGAATGTGTAATGCCTTTTAGTTTTAGTTCGGTTAAAGTTTCGGTCATCACTTTTTCATACACTTCCATTGTAGGCATTTCGGGCACTTCTAGAATTTTTAACGGAATTCCGATGCTTTGCGCTTGTTCCTGTAATAATTCAACTCGAATTCCGTGCATGGAAATACGCTGATATTGCTGATTTACGCTTGTCAGTAAACATTCAATTTGAAAATCACTATTTTGTAATGTTTTATATAAGGCAAGAGCAGAATCTTTTCCGCTGCTCCAATTAAATAGGGCTTTCTGAGGTGTAGACACGATGATTTGGTTTTATATTGTAAACTTACAAAATTCGTTCTATTTCTAAAGGAAACCTTTGTAACTTTGGGATTTTGCCTTTAAAATCAGTTTCAATGAAATACATTTTTTTATTATTCACCAGTTTTCTATTTGCACAGCAAACTCAATACGTTGACTTTAAATCGGTTTCAGGACAATTATCTATAAACCCAAAAGATAAACTGATTTCAGGAACTGTCGATTTTCAATTTGAGATATTGCAAGAAACGGATACAATTTCGCTTGACGCTAAAAACATGGGATTTTCGAATGTAAAAGTTAATGAAAATGAAATCATGTTTATCAATACTAACAAAGAATTAAAGTTGGTTTTTCCTTTTAAAAAAGGGCAGAATCATTTGACTTTTAGTTATACAGCAAAACCAAAGCAAGCCTTGTATTTTGTTGATATGGATAATGATGAAGTGCAAATCTGGACACAAGGACAGGGCAGATACACAAGCAATTGGTTTCCCAGTTTTGATGATGTAAATGAAAAATTGATTTTCAATTTAAGCATTTCTTACGACAAAGATTATCAGGTAGTTTCAAACGGAGTCTTAAAAGAAAAAACAGCCAACGGAAATCTAAATCATTGGCAATATCAAATGGAAAAACCAATGAGTTCGTACTTGTTAATGCTGGCGATTGGGAAATTTGATAAAAAAGAATTTAAATCTAAAAGTAGAATACCTTTAGAATATTATTATGAACCAAAAGATGCAGATCGTTTCGAGCCAACTTACCGTTATTCGAAACGCATTTTTGATTTTCTTGAAAAAGAAATTGGCGTAAAATATCCTTGGAAAATCAACAGACAGATTCCTGTTAGAGACTTTTTATATGCTGGAATGGAGAACACTACTTCAACTCTTTTTGCAACACGATATGTAGTAGATTCAACAGGTTTTTGTGATCGAAATTATACCAATGTAGACGCGCATGAATTGGCGCATCATTGGTTTGGAGATTTGATTACAGCAGAAAGCAGTATGCATCATTGGCTTCAAGAAGGTTTTGCAACTTATTTTGCGCTGCTTGCAGAAAAAGACATTTATGGAGAAGATTATTTTTATTCGAAATTATACGACACAGCGCAGCAGATCAAGTTTGCATCTCGTACGGACACGATTCCCGTTTTAAATGCAAAAGCAAGTTCGCTTACATTTTATGAGAAAGGAGCTTGGACATTGTTTGTTTTACATGAATCTATTGGAGACAAAGCTTTCAAAAAAGCAATTAAAAATTACTTAAAAAAATACGCATATCAAACCGTAAACACACAGGATTTCTTTGATGAAATTAAAAAAGTTTCCGATTTTGATCTGGATAAGTTTCAGAAAACTTGGCTGGAATCAACCACTTTTGATACGCCAATTGCAAATGCTTTATTAAGCAAAAATAAAGCAATCCAAAAAAGATTAGAAATCGATAAATTGAAAAAAACACCTTTTGCAGAGAAAAAGGATATTTTGAAAACTACTTTAGAATCTGATGTTTATCAATCTGTAAAAGAGGCTGTTGTTGATCAATTAGAAAATGAGAAATACGAAGACAAAAAGTCTCTTTTGCTTTTGGCAATGCAAAGCAATAATATTAAAGTCCGTCAAAATCTGGCTGAATCTTTGACTAAAATTCCAGAAGATTTTAGAGCAAATTACGAAACACTTTTAGACGATAAATCGTATCAGACACAAGAAATTGCGCTTTATTGGCTATGGAGAAATTTCCCTGATCATAGAACGAAATATCTAGATAAATCTAAAAATTGGATCGGTTTTAACGATTATAATCTGAGAACTTTATGGCTTTCTTTGGCTTTATCTACGCCAAATTACAGTAATGATACAGATTCTTTGGTAAATGAGCTGATTGCATTTTCATCAACAAAATATGAAGCGACAACACGACAAAATGCTTTAGAAAAACTGATTGCTTTTAAAATTATTAACGATCAGGTTTTAAGTAATTTAGTTAGCGCTACTACGCATCATATGTGGCAATTTTCGAAGTTTGGAAGAGATACGATAAGACTTCTGTTAAAAAATCCTGAAATGCGTGCTTCTTTTAATAGAATTTTACCTAATTTGACACCCGATGAACAGTTCCAGTTGAATCGTTTGTTGAAAGAATAGAGAATAGAGAATAGAGAATAGAGAATAGAGAATAGAGAATAGAGAATAGAGAAAAGAATATAGAGAAAAGAATATAGAAAATAGATTAGTAGAAGTCTATATTCTTTTCTCTATATTCTTTTCTCTCAAATAAAAACCAAATAAAACAAAACCTACATTACAATTTATGAGAGCATTGGTTATTTCAGGTGGTGGCAGTAAAGGCGCATTTGCTGGTGGTGTTGCCCAATATTTGATAGAAGAAAAAAAACACGAATACGATTTGTTTTTAGGAACTTCTACAGGAAGTTTATTGATTCCGCATTTAGCTCTCGGCCATATCAAAAAAATCCATTCTGTTTATACCAACGTTACGATGTCGAGTATTTTTAATATTTGCCCATTTGTAGTGAAAACGAAAGATGGGGTTGATATTGTGACTATTAATCACTTTAATGTACTGCGTCAGTTTTTTAAAGGGAAACGCACTTTTGGGGAAAGCAAAGGGCTGAAAAAGTATATACAGAATAATTTTTCTCTTTCTGATTTTAATAAACTCAAAAAACTAAAAACCGACGTTGTCGTTACGGTTACCAATTTCACTAAAAATGAATCAGAATATAAATCGGTAAAAGACTGTACATATGAGGAGTTTTGCGAATGGTCTTGGATTTCCAGTAATTATGTTCCTTTCATGAGTTTGGTTGAAAAAAACAATTGCGAATATGGTGATGGCGGATTTTCAAGCTTAGTTCCAATTCGTGAAGCAATTAATAGAGGAGCGACGGAAATTGATGTAATTGTTCTTGAAACAGAGGTGAATACAACGAAAACAGTAATTGGTAAAAATCCGTTTTCCTTAATGATCGATTTATTCCGAATTGCTTTAGATCAAGTAGAAAAACATGATATTGCTATAGGAAAACTTATGGCAAACAACAAGAATGTAAAACTAAATTTATATTATACTCCCATAAAATTAACCGATAATGCCTTGATTTTTAATAAAGAAGTAATGAAAGAATGGTGGCAACAAGGCTATGAATATGCTCAGAATAAATCGGAAGTTATGAGTGATAATAAAATATTGATTTGAGATTTTAGATTGCAGGTTTTAGATTTTAGATTGCAGGTTTTAGATTTTAGATTGAATATTCTAAAATCTAAAATCTGCAATACTATTTTTAATACCAAAGTTCTGCAACTTCACTTTTAATAAAGCTTAACGCAGCATTACTTGGTGATTGTTTTTCTAATAAATCATTTAAGATTACTTCGCGCAATTTATCCGCATTATCCACTTTATCACTCATGGCAGCTTTGCGAATCATTTGAATTGTTGCATTTTTTGCAGTTGTAATGATCGTCCAACATTCTTCAGACATATATATTTGCTGAGTTAAATTATGCTCGAATTCCTGCTCAATCAGGTCAATTAAATAATTCTCGTAATCATTTTTATTTTGCGAAATAGGGGCAATTCTAATTAACAATTTCGTTAAGTTAATACGCTCTAAAAATAGAGTCATACGCTCATAAGCTTGTAAACGTACCGGAAGTGATTCTTTGTGAGCTTGTTTGTTTAGCAAAAAAGCACGTTTTCTGTCATTGTTTTTAATGTGCAGCTCAAAGAAACGATACGCTACAACTCCTGTAACTAAGGCTGGTAAAGTATAACTCGCAAGTTCTATTATTTTGTTGAAATCCATTGAAATAATTTTTAAGCAAAAATATACTTTTTGATCAAAAATCAGCTTTAAATTTATGGGAATAAACAAAAAGGAAGCTGTACTTTTGCAACTTGTTTTTTATTGCGATCGAAATATGTTTTTAATGGACTCATACATAATATTTTTTCTTTGTTTGGCGGCTTTTGCGGCTGGTTTTATTGATGCAATTGTTGGCGGAGGCGGATTAATCCAGACGCCGATGGGATTAATTTTACTGCCTAATCTTCCAGTTTCTACTGTAGTTGGAACATTAAAAATTCCTGCTTTTAGCGGAACTGCTTTTGCCGCTTTTCAATATTTAAAGAAAGTAGTGATTCAATGGAAACTCTTAATTATTATGATGTGCCTGGCGGTTCCGTCTGCGTTTTTAGGATCTACAATTTTGACTCTGGTCAGTAATGATTTTATGAAACCGCTTTTATTAGTGGTTTTATCTTTGTTGTTTGTATATACTTATGCCAAGAAAAATTTCGGACAGCACGTTGCCAAAAATCATTCTGCAGCAACACAAATAATGTACGCTGTTGTAATTAGCATAATTGTCGGATTTTACGATGGGTTTATAGGGCCAGGAACAGGGAGTTTTTTTGTAGTGGCTTTTATAGCACTTTTAGGCTTTGATTTTCTTCACGCTTCTGCGAATGCTAAAATGGTTAATCTGGCAACTAATTTCGGTTCGATTTGTCTGTTTATGACAAAAGGGAAAATTATCTGGACAATCGCAATTCCGATGGCAATTAGCAATGGACTTGGAGGTTGGCTTGGAGCCAAACTAGCGATAAACAAAGGCAACGGATTTATTAGAATTTTCTTTTTGGTTGTTGTGGTTGGGACATTGATTCGATTTGCCTACGATGTGTTTTTTAAATAAGGTTCTAAGATGTTAAGATTCTAAGTTTTCTCTCTTTTGACTGAAAAAAAACTTAGTATCTCACAACCTTAGTAGCTTAGCATCTCAAAAAAATTGTTTGAATCTAGCCCCGATTGAGGCGGTATCCTCGCAGCGGAGCGGAGAGATATAGTCGAAAGCGGGAAACCATGTTTAATAAAATGCCAATTGTCTGGCTTCAAAAAAAACAAAAAACTTAGCATCTTAGAACCTCAGAATCTTAGTAGCTAATTAGAGTATTAATTCTTATTTTTGCCTAAAAGGAGATAAATTACATGCAGAAATATATTGACCAGCTCAACGAAGCGCAAAGAGCGCCTGTTTTACAAAAAGACGGGCCAATGATTATTATTGCTGGTGCAGGTTCGGGAAAGACCCGTGTTTTAACGATTAGAATTGCTTATTTGATGCATCAGGGAATTGATGCGTTTAATATTCTGTCGCTGACTTTTACCAATAAAGCGGCAAGAGAAATGAAGCACAGAATTTCCGATATTGTAGGAGCTTCTGAAGCTAAAAATCTTTGGATGGGAACTTTTCACTCGATATTTGCGCGTATTCTTCGTGCAGAATCGGAACTTTTAGGATATCCTTCCAATTTTACCATTTACGATTCTCAGGATTCGGCACGTTTAATTTCTTCGATTATCAAAGAAATGCAGCTGGATCGTGATATTTATAAACCAAAACAGGTTTTAGGGCGTATATCAAGTTATAAGAACAGCTTGATTACGGTAAAAGCCTATTTTAACAATCCTGAATTGCAGGAGGCCGATGCAATGGCTAAAAAGCCTAGATTGGGAGAAATTTACCAGCAATATGTGGAGCGCTGCTTTAAAGCGGGCGCAATGGATTTTGATGATTTATTGTTGAAAACCAACGAATTATTGACTCGTTTTCCAGAGGTTTTGGCAAAATATCAAAATCGTTTCCGTTATATTCTGGTTGATGAGTACCAAGATACGAACCACTCTCAGTATTTGATTGTTAGGGCTTTGTCTGATAAATTCCAGAATATTTGTGTAGTTGGAGATGATGCGCAGAGTATTTATGCTTTCCGTGGAGCAAATATCAATAACATCCTGAATTTCCAGAAAGATTATGAAGGAGTGGTGATGTATCGTTTAGAGCAGAATTACCGTTCGACACGCAACATTGTGGAAGCGGCAAATACAGTTATGGAGCATAATAAAACCAAGCTGGATAAAGTGGTTTGGACGGCCAATGAATTTGGTCCGAGAATAAAAGTGCACCGAAGTTTGACCGATGCCGAAGAAGGCCGTTTTGTAGCGAGTACCATTTTTGAACAGAAAATGCAGAATCAGCTTCATAATGGGGCTTTTGCAATTTTATATAGAACCAATGCGCAGTCGCGTGCCATGGAGGATGCGTTGAGAAAACGTGATATTCCGTATAGAATTTATGGAGGATTATCATTCTATCAGCGTAAAGAGATTAAAGATGTTTTATGTTATTTACGTTTGGTTCTGAATCCTAAAGATGAGGAAGCTTTGATTCGTGTTATCAATTATCCTGCCCGTGGAATTGGAGATACAACGGTAGAAAAACTTACTATTGCAGCCAATCACTACAAGCGTTCGATTTGGGAAGTAATGGTGAATATCGATAAAATCGATTTGAAACTGAATGCTGGTACGAAGAATAAACTGAAAGATTTTGTAACGATGATCCAGAGTTTTCAGGTTATCGATCAGAATCAGGATGCTTTTTATATTACAGATCACGTTGCAAAGAAAACCGGTTTGGTTCAGGAATTGAAGAAAGACGCAACTCCTGAAGGAATGGCGAAAATCCAGAATATCGAAGAGCTTTTAAACGGTATTAAAGATTTTACAGAAGGACAGAGAGAAATTGACGGAGCAAGAGGCGCACTTTCTGAATTTATGGAAGATGTGGCTCTAGCAACAGATTTAGATAAAGATACTAATGATGAAGATCGTGTTGCTTTGATGACGATTCACTTGGCAAAAGGATTGGAGTTTCCGCACGTATTTGTGGTAGGAATGGAAGAAGATTTGTTTCCGAGTGCCATGAGTATGAGTACAAGAAGCGAATTGGAAGAAGAGCGCCGATTATTTTATGTAGCCTTGACTCGTGCAGAACATCAAGCATATCTGACGTATGCTCAGTCTCGTTATCGTTGGGGAAAACTGACTGACAGTGAACCGTCTCGCTTTATTGAAGAAATTGAAGATCAATATTTAGAATATTTAACTCCGGCAGAAACCAATTATCGTTATAAATCTCCTATTGATGGTGATATTTTTGGTGATGTAGATAAGTCTAAATTGAGATTAGCAAAACCAGTAGGAGGAACTCCGCCAGCTCATATTACCAAAAATGATCCTAAACTAGATTTGAATATTCGTAAACTGAAACCTGTTTCTGGAAATGCGCCATCTAACGGAAATTCGAATTTATTTGACAGCAAGCTTACGGTTGGAAATGTCGTTATGCATGAGCGTTTTGGAAAAGGTGAAGTGATTAATCTCGAAGGCGTTGGAGCAGACCGAAAAGCAGAAATTAAATTTGAAGTAGGAGGAATTAAGAAATTGTTGTTAAGATTTGCTAAATTAGATGTCGTAGGATAAATTAAAGTTTCAAGTTTCAGGTTTGGAAGTTTCAAGTTGATGAAACTAAAACTTGGAACATGAAACAAACAAAAACTTGAAACAAAAAGATATGGCAGAATTTATAAAAATATACCCAGATAAACCTAGTGAAGCGGCAATTGCAAAAGTTGTAAAAGTGCTTCAGAATGGAGGTTTGGTAATTTATCCGACAGATACTGTTTATGGTTTGGGTTGTGATATTACCAAGTCTAGAGCCTTAGAAAAAATTGCTAAAATAAAAGGAGTGAAGTTAGATAAAGCTAAATTTTCTTTTATTTGTCACGACTTGAGTAATTTATCAGATTATGTGCGTCAGATAGATACTTCAACGTTTAAAATTTTAAAGAGAGCACTTCCAGGAC
>RCUJ01000422.1_pt1 | contig 24487 bp, 13 predicted proteins | sample 2166321 | NCBI WGS metagenome assembly RCUJ01 (sample SAMN09932808, study PRJNA488358) | compost metagenome | feature: garden; material: soil; isolation source: compost soil in an enriched community after 118 h of incubation | place: Germany: Experimental Botanical Garden Goettingen | collected... | reverse complement strand
TAGAACTATTTAGTAAAAAGTATTTTTAGATAAATATAATTAAAAATCAGTAGTTTACATTTTTGTTAAATATTTTTTTTCATTGAATAAAAAAACTATTTTTGTGATATGTATGAACATATGAACAAAATACCGTTATTGGATCACGACAGCAAAATTCCGTTGCACAAACAAGTGGAGGAATTGCTGCGTGAACTAATCAAACATCCCGATTTTAAAAGCGGAGAGTTATTTCCAAAAGAAGTTGATTTGGCCAAGCGTTGGGGTATTTCCCGCAACACACTTCGTCAGGCGATTGCCATTTTGGTAAATGAAAAACTATTAGTGCGAAAGAAAGGTTCCGGAACACGGGTCTCCCAAAATAGAATTACCACCAATCTGAATAATTGGATGAGTTTTACTCACGAGATGGAGGATATGGGATTGGAATTTAAAAATCTTTCACTGAATGTGGAAATGGTTCCGGCCAGTGCCAAAGTAGCTAAGCATTTGCAAATTAATGAAGGTGATGAAGTCATGCTTTTGCAACGTACTCGAAGTATTGACGACAGTCCAATGGTATATTTCGAATCCTATTTTCATCCCCGTATTGGTCTTTCTATAGAAGAAAATTTTGAAATTCCATTGTATGAAATACTCGGCAATAAATATAATGTGGTTCCAGTTTATTCGCAGGAAGAACTCAAAGCTATTGCAGCCAGTAAACGAATCTCCGGCGTTCTGAAAATCGAAAAAGATCAACCTGTTCTCGAAAGAAAACGTGTGGTACTCGACACGGCCAGAAAACCAATTGAATACAATATTTGTTATTACCGAAATGATTGGTTTACCTATACAATAGAAATAAAACGCACGATTTAATTATAAAATGAAAAAGATTGGAATTGATGTGGGGGGAAGCCATGTAACTGTAAGTGTTATCGATAACATTACTAATGAAAAGCAACCACAGACATTATTACGAAAAGAAATCAATGCAAAGGAAAATCCTACAGCCATTATTTCGGCAATTGGGAGTTGCATAAATGAAGTTTTAAGTGATGGAACAGTTGTCGATGCTGTGGGAATAGCTTTTCCGGGGCCTTTCAATTATGACAAAGGAGTGAGTGTGATAAAAGGTGTGGGTGGAAAATTCGAACCGACATTTGGTGTTCACTTACAGCAGGCGCTGAAAAACTTTACGAGTTTGAGTACTGTTCCTTTTGTATTTTCCAACGATGCACATTGTTTTGCCGAAGGTGCCTATTTCCGTCATCAATTAAAAAGCAAAAGAACGGTCTTTCTGACTTTGGGAACTGGTTTTGGATCAGCTTTTATGGTCGATGGGGATTTGGTTGACAAACATCCTGATGTACCGCAAAATGGGGTGTTTTATGACAAACCTTTTCTCGATACGACTGCCGATGAGTGTTTTTCAACCCGTTGGATTTTGGCCGAATACAAGCGACTTTCAGGAGAAACAATAGGATCGGTAAAAGCTATTGCAGCTTTAAACACGGAGGGCTCCAACGCTGTTTTCAGAAATTTTGGTGACAATATGGGAACTTTCCTTTTTCCTTGGTTCCAGAAATTTGGTTGCGAAGAACTCGTTATCGGAGGAAATATTTCGAAAGCCAGAGCCTTGTTTTTGCCAGCTTTGGAAGAAAAATTGAATTCATTAAAAATTAAAGTTAACATCGTTTTCTGTGATGATGCTGAACAAAGCATTTTGAGGGGAGCAACAATTATAGCAGATAAGAAAAATAAAATACAAATGGAAAAAACGATTCAGTCCAAAAGAAAAACCACACAAGCTTTACTGCCGGTAAATTCGGTTGTAAAAAACAATTCAGAATACAATATTTTTCCTTCTTTCCATACCAATTCAGATGTTTTTGTAGGATTTGATTCCTTGGCGAATGCCATTGCCAAACAAAAAACGGTAGTTATTGACGGATTTGGTGGTGTTCTTTGGGAAAATTTTAGAAGTCATTTGAATTCGGCTTTGACCGAAAAAAATATAAATGTGCTTTGGTACGACATCGATTCCTGTTTGAAATCGTCAGCCGAAATTGACGAAATGATCAAACCGAATATGAATGGTGATGATTTGGTTTTCGGAAAAAGATATTTGGGAGAACTTTCGGATTTCTTCGATACCGAAAAATTGAATCTGTTGCAACCGGACACAGCAGCCGATGTTTGTATCGTGTATGGAACGGGAGCCTCTTTGGCCAATTGGGAAGGACAACAGATTTATGTTGATGTTCCGAAAAACGAAATTCAATACCGAATGAGAGCCTGTTCGACCAAAAACATTGGTTGTACCGATACTTTGGCGTATTCGCAAATTTACAAGCGACTTTATTTTATCGAATGGCCGGTTTTGAATGCACACAAGGAGCGCTTGTTACCAAAAATTGACCTGATTGTTGATGAGCAACGTATTGATGAAATCACTTGGATGCAAGGAAATGATTTCAGAAAAGCATTGGATTCGATATTGGAAGGCCCGTTGCGCGCCCGTCCTTGGTTTGAAGCCGGAGTTTGGGGAGGACATTGGATGAAAAATCACATTGAGGATTTGAATCAGGACGAAGTGAATTACGCCTGGTCTTTTGAATTAATCACTCCCGAGAACGGAATTGTTTTTGAAGGAAACAACAACTTATTGGAGGTTTCTTTTGACTTTTTGATGTTCCGTGACAACAAAAAAGTATTAGGAAAAGCAGCTGACCGCTTCGGAAATGATTTCCCGATTCGTTATGATTACTTGGATACTTTCGACGGAGGAAATCTTTCGGTGCAATGCCATCCGCGTCCGGAATACATTAAGGAGAATTTTGGAGAAGCTTTTACGCAAGATGAAACCTATTATATTTTGGACTGTACAGACGATGCCAACGTGTATTTAGGTTTTACGGAAGATATTAATCCGAAAGAATTCGAAAACGCTTTATTGGACTCCCAAAAAACAGGAGAGCCGATTGAAATTGAAAAGTATGTGCAAAAATTTAAAGCCGAAAAACACGATTTATTTTTGATTCCAAACGGAACCATTCACGCTTCAGGGATCAATAATATGGTTCTGGAAATTAGTAGTACGCCCTATATTTTTACTTTCAAAATGTACGATTGGGTTCGTCCGGGATTGGATGGGAAACCACGTCCTATCAATGTTGAACATGGATTGAAAAATGTTTATTTCGACAGAAAAGGAGAAAGGGTTGCCAATGAATTCATTTCAAAACAAAAGGCAGTTCAAGTATTTCCGAATGGTAGAAAAATGAATTTATCTACTCATGAGGAACATTTCTATGCGGTTGACCGTTACGAATTTACAGGTGAAATCGAAATTGAAACATTAGGACAATGTCATATCTGTATGTTGGTCGAAGGCGATATTGCTGAAGTGTCCGTGGGAGAAAACAGCCAAACATTCAAATATGCCGAAACTTTTGTAATTCCGGCAAATGTTCCAAAATACAAAATCAATTACAAAGGCGATAAAAAAGCATTTGTGGTGGTTTCGTATGTAAAAGACGGCTGGTGTTAAGAACTATCGAAGAACCAAATAATAAATACCATACCGCTCTTTTACCTCAGACTAATGAGAAAAAGGATTTGCATTAACCGACTAAAACTATTTTAATTTAAGAACCAAAGGAATTATGGAAAGAAAAGGAACAAATTATTTTATATCGCTCATAACGCTTATTGCAGCGTTAGGAGGTTTTTTATTCGGTTTTGATATGGCTGTAGTAAGCGGAATTATCGAACCATTGAAATTGCAATACGGATTGTCATCTGGGCAAGAAGGATTATTTGTGTCCTGCGCTTTATTGGGTTGTATAGTGGGAGTTGCCTTTTCGGGTTACCTCAGTGATAAAATAGGAAGAAGAAAAGTATTGTTTGTTTCTGCCGTATTATTTTTAATCAGTGCCGTTGGTTTTGCCTTTTCGGAGGACTATTCCCTATTGATTTTCTTCCGCATTCTTGCCGGTATGGCTGTGGGTGTGGCTTCTAATGTTTCACCACTTTACATCTCTGAAGTGGCGCCTTCGCAAAAACGCGGAAAGTTGGTTGTATTCTATCAACTTGCGATAACCGTAGGGGTTTTGGCAGCTTATATCAGTAATTTATTTTTACAACGATATGCAACTGCCAATGCAGGTGAGGGAGATGGTTTGATACATTGGTTATTTGTTGAAAATGTTTGGAGAGGAATGTTCATAGTGGGGGTTATTCCCGCGGCTGCATTTTGCTTGTTATTGGTAATAGTTCCCGAAAGCCCACGCTGGTTGGTGCAATACGGAAAAAATGTACAGGCCTTGGACATTCTAACTAAAATAAATGGAGAAGAAACAGCCCGTTTAGAGTTGGCTTCCATCAAAGAAATGGCCGGTCAAAAATCGGGTGGTTATAAAGAATTGTTGCGATTACCACTGCGTAAATTATTGGTTTTGGCGATGGTACTTACTGCTTTATCACAATTTAGCGGTATCAATGGCGTAATTTTTTATGGTCCTACAATTTTAAAGTCGGCTGGAATTGTTACCAGTGATGCATTGTTTTATCAGGTGATATTAGGGGCGGCGAATGTGCTTTTTACCTTTATCGCCATTTCAAAAGTGGATACTTGGGGACGCAGACCATTATACATTGTAGGTTCGCTTTGTGCCGCATTTGCATTGGCATTGACCGGCTTTTGCTTTATGATGAATATAACGGGCTGGTTCATGCTGTTTAGCATCATTTTATTCCTTTTGTTTTTTGCCTTTTCTCTTGGACCATTAAAATTTGTTATCTCGACTGAAATTTTCCCAACACATATCAGAGGAACAGCTTTGTCTATGTGTATAATGACCATGTGGGTTTCGGACTATGTAGTGAATTTGTTGTTTCCAATGATGAGAGATGGATTGGGAATAGCGACTACATTCTTTATTTTCTCTTTCTTCTGTATCCTTTCTTTTATTTATGCAAAAAAGAAATTGTTTGAAACCAAAGGAAAAAGCCTAGAAGAAATTGAGAAAGAATGGAATTCTGATTTGAATGTTGAAAAGGATTTGTCCGCAAAGAAAATGGAAATTTTGGAAAAAATCGAATAGACGCAAATTATGAAATTACAATTTTATTATCCGCGATGGGGCTCAGAAAATGTTACCTGGGAGCAATTTTGCCAAAAGGTAAAAGAGGCAGGTTATGATGGTGTTGAGGGACCTGTACCTGAATCTCCCGAGGAACAAAAGGTGATTTTTGACGCATTGAAAAGTAATGACTTATTATTTATTGGTCAGTTTTATCAATCTTTTGAAAAAGACTTTGAAGAGCACAAAGCCAATTATGTCAAGCAATTATATATACTTGCTTCCGCACAACCAGTAAAAATTAATACACAAACTGGGAAAGATTATTACAGTTTTGAACAGAATGCCGAATTGTTTGCTATCGCCGATAGAATTTCACTTGAAACGGCTATTCCAATTTGTCACGAAACACACCGTAATAAAGCACTGTTTGCGGCACATATAGCCTATGATTTTTTTCAAAAGCTACCCGATTTAAAGATAACAGCCGATTTTTCTCATTGGTGTAATGTAGCGGAAAGTTTGCTCGAAGATCAGGAAGATGCTCTGGATTTGGCCTGTAAACGAGTGGAACATCTTCATTCAAGGGTGGGACATTCTCAGAGTGCACAGGTTATAGATCCTCGCTTACCGGAATTCAAAAACGAATTGGAAGCACATTTGAAATGGTGGGACGCAATCGTGAAAGATTATCAGGATAATAAAAAAGAAGTATTGACAATTACCACTGAATTTGGTCCAGCACCTTATATGATCCATTTGCCATTTACAAACATGCCGATTGCCAATCAATGGGATATTAACGTGTTTATGTTGCACTTGCTGAAAGAAAGGTATAGTAAATAATTGCTTTTTAAGCTTAAAAAATATAATTATGGAAAACATACATTTATCTAAAGATTTAGCCGATTATAATCACCCTATTGCCAATATGTTTGTTCAGCCAAAAACGGCAAAAGAATGGGAACAATACATGCTGACCGAGGAACAGATTGCTTCTTTCAAAAAAGACGGTTTTGTCAAAGGGATTAAAATTTTGACGGAAGAACAGGTCGATTTGCTCAATAGTGAACTGCTAAAATTGCAATCCGTAAATGAAGAGGATAAAAAATTATTTTATCACTACGAAAGCAATGAATCCGAAGATCCAAGCAAAGTGCTTTTTCATGCCATAGGAGCTTGGCGTTTAACTCCCGGATTCCATGATTTATTATGGGCGCCAGCTTTTCGTATGGCTGCTTATCAATTGTTGGGACAATCCTTCAGAATTTTTCATGACCAATTGTTTTGCAAACCGGCTAAACACGGTGGAGTAGTAGCATGGCATCAGGATTATTCCTATTGGACGTTTACAAAACCGATGCATCATCTTACGTGCTGGATTGGTTTAGATGATGCCAATAAAGAAAATGGCTGTCTTTATTTTGTCCCGGGAAGCCATAAATGGGGACTGCTTCCTATTACTGGATTAACAGGGGATATGGAGGCCGTAAGAACAGTGTTGAATGAAGAGCAATTGCAGGCATTTGATAAAAGAGTGGCGAATGAGTTGCCAAAAGGATATGGCAGTTTTCACCATCCACTCACTATGCATGGTTCTTATGCGAACACTTCGGAACGTCCAAGAAGGGCGACTGTCATAAATACAATGAGTTGCGATACATTTGGAAATACGGAAGGGTATTACAGACTTGATGCTTTGCATACTTTTCCTGAAATGCCACAGGATCAGGTATTAGACGGTAACTTTTTCCCGCTTTTATTTGACGGGGATAAAGAATTGGAAGCTTTCGGAAATACTATTCCTAAAGTCGATTATAGAGAATTGTATGATAGACATTAATATAAAAAGAGAGTTATGTTTTTAAATAAATTTGTTTCAGCTTCAAAAAAATGTTTCTTCATACTTTTGGTTTTTCTGATACAGGATGCATTTGCCCAGAATGAAGTTCCATTTTTTGGAAAAATCAATTGGATAAATGGTTTTACCAAAGAAATCAGCGGTGAAAATATTAGTTATAATTCGGCTTTTCAGGATTATGCCACGGTTGCCCTTTTGACCAGAAATACGGATGGAAATAAGACGATTGAATGGGAAACAGCTCCCGTACCAAAAGGTACTAAAGGGGAGTATGTTTATTTCGGATGGGTAGCAGGACATTCGACTGGAACGAGCAGTGGTGACCGAAATTTTGATTTGTACGTTGATGGCAAAAAGCTTCTGACTTTTACAACTGTGCCAAAAAACAAAAAACCGAATTGGGTTTTCAAAGCGGAAGATGGATCGGCATTGGCGTTTCAACAAACAAAACTTGATGGGGCAAATGATTCTCAAGGTTATGCTTTCCTGCGTCTTCCTGTTAGCAAAGTAAAACCTGGACAGACCGTTCGTGTCAAAATTGTGGGGCAGAAACAAAACAGCAATGATTGGTTTATGACTTTCAAATTTGCATTTGAGGAAAATGTAAAAATCGTTCCTACGCCTTTTCTTTTGAAAAATGGGACACAATCTCTTACCCTCACTGTTTTGCACTTTGGAAAAGAAGAAACTGTAAAAGTGAAAGTCAATGACAAAGAAAATCATACTTATATTGTAAAAGATGGAATGAACACTTTTGATATTCCAATCGCAGCTGTGAGTAAAGAGGAAAAAGTAAAAGTGCAGGCAACTGTTGGTACTAAAGTTTATATAAACGACTATTTTGTTGTAAAACCGATTGTTTACAGAGAGTTTCATTTGTTACACCATTCTCATACCGATATTGGTTATTCCCATGTACAGCCTGAGGTTGTGAAAATTCACAATAAAAATATTGATGATGCACTTGAAATGATTGAGAAAACAAAATCATACCCAGAAGGAGCAAAATTCAAATGGAATGTTGAGTCTATCTGGGTGGTTGAAAATTATTTGAAAGAAGCGACTCCTGCCAAAAAAGAGAAGTTTATTGCGGCTGTAAAAAATGGAGATATTTTTCTTTCGGCTTTGTATGTAAACATGCTTACGGGTATGAGTCAGGCCGAAGAGATGTTTCATTACACAGATTATGCGGCTAAACTGCGTAAGGAATTTGGATTTAACATAAACAGTGCAATGATTTCGGATGTACCGGGCTTTGCGTGGTCAACGGTAACGGCACTTTCAAAAGGAGGCGTAAAATATTTCTCTATCGGTTCCAATTTTATGGGATTGGATCATCCTTATATGGGAGACAGAGCGGGACATTTTCTGAAAAACTGGGGAGACAAACCGGTTTGGTGGACATCGCCTTCGGGGCAGGAAAAAGTGTTGTTTTGGGCCGGTGCCAAAGGGTATTCGTCTTGGCACGGTATGCAACCAGGTGTAATTTTTGAAAGAGGATCTAAGAAAATTGCAGATTATTTGAATGAATTGACCGCAAATAATTATCCTTATGATATGGTGCAATGGCGTTTTAATATTATAGCTGATAATGCGGCGATTGAACCCAATGCTTCTGATTTTGTGAAAAAATGGAATGAAAAATATGCTTCTCCAAAACTGATTTTGAACACTACGGAGAAAATGTTTGAAACTTTCGAGAAAAAATACGGTGATAAAATCCCTACGATAAAAGGAGATTTGACTCCCTACTGGGAAGACGGCGCAATGTCAACGGCTGAAGAAGAAGGAAAAAACAGGGTAAACAGTTTGCGCCTTCAACAATTGAGCACGCTTTATACGATGTTGAATCCTAAAAAATACGATCAACAAAATTTCTATGAAGCTTGGAGAAATATTATCATGTTTCATGAGCATACTTGGGGGGCACATAATAGTACAACCGAACCTGATGTCCCTTTTGTAACCGAACAATGGCGCATTAAGAAACAGTTTATGCTCGATGCTGACACACAAATTAATGCTTTGGAGAAAAACTTGTTTGAAAGCGTGAGCAATTCACAATCTAAAAAAATTGCTGTTTTCAATACTTCCTCTTGGAAAAGAACAGGATTGGTAATTGTCCAGACTGCTGTGGAAGGAAAATCGGTGAAAGATTCTAACGGAAATATTTTGCCATTGCAGAAATTAAGCAATGGAAAATATGCATTTATAGCTAAAGATGTTCCTGCTTTTGGAAACGCTACTTATGAAATTACAAATAAAGAGGCTTCTGCTTTGTCCAGCAAATTTGTTTTAGGAGCGAACTCATTATCAAACGGAAAAATTGAATTCAGTTGGGACAAAAACAATGGAAGTATCACGAATTTGAAAACCGTTTCGGATTTTAATTACGCCGGGGATTTCAACAAACAAGGTTTAAACAGTTATTGGTATGTGCCGGGCTTGAATCCGGAAGAAGCACAAACCAACGGAAATGTTCAGGTAAAAATTATCGAAAAAGGACCGGTTATGACGGCAGTTTCGATTACTTCGGATGCTCCGGGAGCCAATAAATTGGAACGCATTATTTCGCTTTACAGTGGAAGCGATGAAGTTTTGATTCAGAATATTTTGGACAAAAAAGCCATCCGTACTAAAGAAGGAGTTCACTTTGGATATCCATTCAATGCGCAGTTTACTAAAACCACTCTTGATGCCGGTTACGGTTCTATGGAGTTTTTGAAAGACCAATTGGCAGGATCAAATATGGATTACCTTTACGGAAGAAGATGGGTTGATGTTTCTGCCGGAGACAAAGGAATTCAGTGGATGTTGTTGGAGTCACCTTTGGTGGAACCAAACAGTATTATTGATGAAAGAAGAGAGGTTATTCCTAATCATAAGGAATGGAAAAAATCAGAGAAGCCTACTGCCACTTGGTTCAGTTATGTAATGAATAACTATTGGCACACCAATTATAAGGCAGATCAGGAAGGAATCGTAAACTTCAAATATGCACTTCGTCCACACGCAACTGTAAACGATACTGAAATGGAAAAAGAGGCTTCTGAGTTTACACAACCTTTGATTGCAATGACAATTAAGGAAGATGTGAAATTGCCTTCGAATCTTTTTGAATTGACCAATACAAAAATTGTAGTGACCAGTTTGACACCAAATGCAGACGGAACAATATTGATGCGTTTGTTCAATCCGGAACAATCGGCACAACAAACCTCATTTGTATGGAAATCGTTAACTCCAAAATCCATTATTGATGTAACTACTGGGGTTGATAAACCAAATTCTTCCGAAATTCAAATGGTAGGAAGCGGTGTTTCGGAGTTTTTATTGAAGAATTAAAAATTAGAATAATCATATATGAAAACAATCTCAAAAACACTATTGCTGCTGGCAATTACCATTTCGATTTTTTCCTGTTCAAAGAAAAAAGATGATTTCAACCCTGCTTCTTGGGTCGATCCGCAAATAGGTTCGGTGCACGGGCGCTGGTTTTTTTACACCCCGGCCGCTTTGCCTTTTGGTATGGCCAAATTAGCTCCACACACCAATGCCTATGGAAGCATCGGAAGTTGGGAACCTTGTGGTTACGACGACCGTCACAACTCGATTGAGGGTTTTGGACATTTTCACGAATTTCAAATCGGTGGATTGGTGGCAATGCCGGTAACAGGAGAATTGCAGACCACACCGGGAACTTTGGAAAAACCGGAAGCGGGTTATCGATCTACTTTTGACAAACAAGACGAATATGCCGAGCCCGGTTATTATTCGGTTTTCCTGAAAGAATACGGTATTAAAGCCGAGTTGACAGCTACTGAAAGAGTTGGTTTTCATCGATATACTTTCCCGGAATCGAAAGAGTCCCGCATTATTTTTGATATTGGTCACCGTCAGGGAGAAAGTAGTGGTGTGACCGAAGCCACTATGAAACTTTCAGGTAAAAATACTTTGGAGGGAACAATAGAAACCTATCCTGAATATTTGAAATTCTGTGATCCCGAAAAACGTGTGAAAATGTATTTTGTGATTCAGTTGGGTAAAACTCCGCAGTCCTACGGATCATTTGTGGAAGATAAAACTTTTGACAATCTGTCAGAAAGCAAAGGAATTGGAAACGGAATGTACGTGAACTTCGCCACCAAAAAAGGGGAAATTGTTGAAATGCAGGTGGGACTTTCCTATACGAGTATTGAAAATGCAAAACTGAATCTGAAAACAGAATCGGAAGGTCAGACTTTTGATGCGGTAAAAAAAACAGCTCATGAAAAATGGAATGAAAAACTTGGACGAATCAAAGTCGAAACCAAGGACAGCATCAATAAAGTAAAATTCTACACTGGTTTGTACCATGCGCTTTTGGGCCGTGGACTGGCGAGCGACGTGGACGGAAGTTATCCAAGACACGATGGCAAAATAGGTCATATTCCATTGGGTGAAAACGGAAAACCGAAATACAACCACTACAACACGGATGGAATTTGGGGTGCATGGTGGAATTTGGGGCAGCTTTGGGCATTGGCCTATCCTGATTATTTGAGCGAATACATTCAATCGAATATTGATTTTGCTAAAGAAACAGGTTGGTTACACGATGGTGTGGCTGCAGGTGCACATTCCAATGGTGTACAAACAAATTGTTTCGGTTTGATGATTGCATCAACTTATAACAGCGGCATCCGCGATTTTAATGTGGATGAAGCGTATAATATTGCCTATAAAAACGAAACGGGTTATAACAATCGACCGTTCGGTTCAGGAAAATATGATTTGGCTTATTTTGTGAAAAATGGGTATATACCTTCAAAGGATACTGTTTTGTCAAACGGATGGAAGTTCAATTTCGGGGCTTCTCACACGCTTGAATTTGCCTATACTTCTTATGGCGTTGCTCAATTTGCGAAAGCTTTGGGCAAAAAAGCAGATTATGAAAAACTGATGAAGCAGGCAGGAAATTGGAAAAATATTTTTGATCCGGAAACCAAATTTATTCGTCCACGATACGAAGATGGTAAATTTATAGAAAACTTCGACCCGATGCAGGCCTGGAGAGGATTTCAGGAGGCCAACGGTTACCAGTATACTTGGTATGTGCCACAAGATCCGGCGGGACTAATCAATGCCTTGGGCTTGGATTTATTTAATAAACGTTTGGAAACGACATTCAACGAAAGCCAAAAATCGACTTTCGGGGGTGGAAAAGGAATTGACAGTTTCTCCGGGTTGGAAAAGTTGTACAACCACGGAAATCAGCCTTGTTTACACCATTCTTTCTTGTTTAATTATTCTGGAAAACCTTGGCTAACGCAAAAATGGTCACGTATGATTTGTGATGAATTCTATGGAGCAGAACCGCTTCACGGTTACGGATTTGGGCAAGATGAAGACCAGGGACAATTGGGCGCCTGGTTTGTGATGGCTTCTATGGGATTATTTGATGTTCAGGGACACGCTTCGATGAATCCAACGTTTCAATTTGGAAGCCCGCTATTTGATAAGGTAACTATCAAGCTGGACAAAAAATATTATAAAGGCGAAGAGTTGGTGATTGAAACCAAAAATAATTCGAAGAAAAACAGGTATATTCAATCGGCATCTTTCAATGGCGAAAAAGAAGAAAATGCTTGGATTGATCGCAAAAAACTAACAGACGGAGGAACCTTGATTTTTGATATGGGAATCAATCCAAATACCAAATGGGGAGTGAAAACACCGCCACCATCAATGAGCACAAGTAAATAATTCAAATTTGATAGAATGAAAAAAATATTTTCGTCAGTACTGGCTTTAGCATTTGCACTGACTGCTTCGGCCCAACAAAAAACGGTAATTGATAAAAAATTGTCAGAGAAAATAAAAAATGATTCCTATATGCCTTTTGTGAAAAACAAAGCATTGGAAGTGATGAAAACTGGTGTCAACGCAGGTGATGGCTACCGTGAAGTATGGATTCGCGATTATAATACTTTTATTGAATTGGCGGCACAAGTGACCAAAAAGGAAGATATCAAAGAAAATCTTTTGGTGTTTTTCAGAATGCAGGGTGAGGATGGAAACATTATCGATGGTTATACACCCAAAGAAAAAATCGGGAAAGGTGAAACTGATTTTTCCTATTCGAAATTAGAACCGAGATACGCAGCCCATAAAAACACGGTAGAAACAGACCAAGAAACCTCATTGGTACAAGCGGTTTATAAATACATTAAATTGACCGGTGATAAATCAATTTTGAATGAAAAAGTAGGTGATAAAACCGGTGCACAGCGATTGGAATGGTCTATGGATTTCCTTATGCAACACCGTTATACCAAGAAATACGGCTTAATTACCGGAGCAACAACTGCCGATTGGGGTGATGTTCAACCAGAGCCGGGTTATGGAGTTGACGTTGACGGAAATACACATGTTGCCTGTGATATTTATGATAATGCAATGTTTGTCATGGCCTTGGACAATATGATCGAAATAATTCCTGCAACTAGTACGAAATGGGGAAAAATTAAAACTGATGTAGCCAAAAACTGCCGTACGTATCTTTGGGATGCCAAAAGACAAAAGTTCATTCCGCACTTGTATTTGAACGGATCGCCATTCCCTGCCGATTTTGACGAAAACAATATTTTCTATTTTGGAGGAACAACCGTGGCAATGGAAGCGGGATTGTTGAGCAAGGCAGAGGTAAAAGCTTCATTGGACGAAATGGTAAAAAGAGTAAAAGAAGCGGGAGCACCATCTATAGGTTTGACGCTATATCCTCCTTATCCTAATGGTTATTTTGTAAACAAAATCATGAATCCGGAATACAGCTACCAAAATGGAGGTGACTGGACTTGGTTTGGGGGCAGAACGATTCAACAATTAATCAAGTACGGTTATGTTGAAGAAGCTTACAGAGAAATACAACCGATGCTGAAACGTGTGAAAGACAACAATGGTTTCTTCGAATGGTATTCGATAAAAAATGAACCTAGAGGTTCGGGGACTTTCAGAGGAGAAGCGGGAGTTTTATATACCGCTATCGTGATGTTCGAAAATCTAAATAAATAAAAGAATTGAAAGGGGTGAAGTTGATTTAAACGTTAATCAACTTCATCTTTTTTGTTTTTATATATACTAATCAAAAAAAAAAATGAAAAAAAGTGTAAATCAATTTATAGACGCTGTCGGTTTCAAAATTTTGCTCTTTTTGCTACTGATAAGCTTTCAGTTTAATTCTTATGGTAAGTCAATACCGCTTGTGGCAAATGGCAAAAGCGATTATGTCATCGTTATTTCTGCCAAGGAAAAGGAATCGGAAAAGTCAGCAGCTTTGCTTTTGCAAAAGCATATTTTTAAAATTTCGGGTTATGAACCTCCTATTTCAAGCCAATTGGGTAAAGGGAAAAAAGCTATCTATATCAATGTTTCAAAGGCAATTCAGCATCCTGATGGATTTTCGATAAAGACCAAAAATGGAGCGGTTTATATTGATGGAGGGGCCAAAAAGGGGTGTATTTATGGCGTAGTAACGCTGCTCGAAAAATATATGGGTTGTCGTTATTACAGTTCTACTTATGCTGTGATTCCTTCTGCAAAGAGCATCAATTTGCCTGAGATTGATTTGAAGGACGAACCAAAAAACGATTGCCGAATTGTTTATATCGTTGATAAAGTGGGGCAGGAATTTTTGGATTGGAACCGACTCAATACTGTTGATGATATTTTTGCAAAAGGGTATTATGTGCACACTTTTGAGAAATTGGTTCCGTGGAAAGAGTATTTCAAAACCCATCCGCAATATTTCTCCGAAATGAATGGCAGAAGAAATATTGATCAGTTGTGTTTGTCGAATCCGGAAGTTTTAAATCTGACTATCGATAAACTGAAAAAGGAAATGGCGCTTCAGCCGAATGAGGAATATTGGTCAGTGAGCCAGAATGATAATTTTTCGTATTGCCAATGCGAGAAATGTAATAAGATTATCACTGAGGAGGGAAGTCCGTCTGGGCCGATTATCCGTTTTGTAAATGAAGTGGCGAAACAATTTCCAGATAAAATCATCTCGACTTTGGCCTATGAATATTCTCGAAAAGCGCCAATCGTTACTAAACCAGCCAAAAATGTTCAGGTAATGTTGTGCACCATCGAATTGAATAGAAGCAAATCGATTGAGGAAGATAAAGGAAGTGAATCGTTTAAAAATGATATTATCGAATGGGGGAAAATCTGTAATCATATTTATTTGTGGGATTACAATATCGATTTTGCCAACTCGGTGAGCCCTTTCCCGAATTTACACGTGTTGCAGCCCAATATTCAGTTTTTTGTAAAGAATCATGTTTCGGCACATTTTCAGCAAGCCAATGCTTCGGTAGGTTCTGAATTTTCGGAACTGAAAGTCTATTTGCTTTCTCGTTTGTTGTGGAATCCAAATGCTAATGTGGTTCAAATAACCGATGAATTTTTGAATGGGTATTACGGTAAAGCGGCTCCTTGGATCAAAAAATATATCGATAAATTGGAAAGTGAATTGAAGAAAAGTGGTGACGGACTTGATATTTACGGACATCCAACAAGTCATCAGAACACTTTTTTGTCACAGGTCAATATCAATGAATACGATAACTTTTTTGATAGTGCCGAGAAGGAGGCACAGAATGATACCACTCAGTTATTGCATGTGAAAGTGGCGCGATTACCGTTGCAGTTTGCCATTATGGAAATCGGAAAGAATGATATGTTCGGACCGCGAGGATGGTATTCGGAGAAAAATGGTGATTACACCGTGATTCCCGAAAAAGTGCAAATGATTGAAGATTTCTATTCGGTTTGCCAGCAAGCCAATGTAGATCATTTGAATGAATCGGGGTTGACCCCAAAATCGTATTACGAAAGTACCAAACGATTTATCGATGTGCAGGTAAAAGGGAATCATTCCTTTAAGAAAAAGGTAACTTCAGATGTGGCTCCTTCGCTTCAATACAGCAAGGGTGATTTGGCTTATTTGACCAATGGTGTGAGAGGTGACAGCAATTACAAGGTACATTGGTTGGGTTGGAACGGAATCGATTTTAGTTTAACACTCGATTTGGAGAAAACCGTTCAGGCCAAAACAATCGAAATCAGTTCGCTCTGGGATGCTAAAAGCTGGATTCTTCATCCGGCAGGTATTCGTTGTCTGGTTTCTGAAAATGGAAAAGATTTTATCGAGGTTGGAAATGAACTGAACGAAGGCAATCAGGAGAAAGCAGAAGTGAGTAGAGTATTTGCATTTAAAACGCCTCAAAAAGGCATTCGCTATGTGAAATTTGAAGTAAAAGGAACGAAACAATTGCCTGAATGGCATCCTTCGGCCGGATCTAAATCATGGGTGTTTATCGATGAAATTGTTGTGCGATAGAATGATTAAAATTTCACAGTGAGACTGAAATCTATGGTCTATATGGAAAAAGGAATAACGGAACGGATTTATGATAAAGGATGGATCAGAAATGATATTTTTTTGTTGTTTTGGAATTTATGGAGAGGCAATTAACGATTAAATAAAGATAATATCGAATTAATATATATACGGAAGTCATTATATCTTTCAATTTCTAAATGATTGTAAAATTAATTAAGTACAATCAGTTTTGATTTGCGAATTGGATTGAATATAAAAGAAATGCTAATTAAAATATATAAATGATGAATTGTATAAGAGGCTACAGGTTTGTAATGATTTTTTGTTTTGGTTTAGGGATTGCTCATGCCCAACAGAAAACACCAGCCTATAAAAATCAGGATTTACCCGTTGACAAAAGAGTTGAGGATTTATTGAAACAACTTACTGTTGAAGAGAAAATCTCATTAATTGGCTTTCAGAGTCGTCCCGTGGAGCGGTTGGGAATTCCATCATACAACTGGTGGAATGAAGCTTTACATGGCGTGGCGAGAGCCGGACGTGCGACAGTTTTTCCGCAAGCTATTGGGATGGCAGCGACTTTCAATGATGAATTATTTCATCAGGTTGCCACTTCCATTTCAACTGAAGCAAGAGCCAAAAACAATATGGCAGTTGCCAAAGACCGTCGTTTGCAATATATGGGACTTAATTTTTGGTCACCAAACATCAATATTTTTCGTGATCCACGTTGGGGAAGAGGACAGGAAACTTACGGGGAAGATCCTTTCCTGACAGGGAAAATGGGTACGGCTTTCGTCAAAGGAATGCAGGGTGATAACCCAAAATACATGAAAACTGCTGCATGTGCTAAACATTTTGCGGTTCACAGCGGTCCTGAAAGTAGTCGTCATTCTTTTAATGCTATTGTCGATGAGAAAGATTTGAGAGAAACATATTTATACGCTTTCAAAAAACTCGTTGATGCCAATGTGGAATCGGTAATGTGTGCCTATAACCGAGTGAATTCGGAGCCTTGCTGCACGGGAAAAACTTTGTTACAGGATATTTTGCATAAGGAATGGAATTTCAAAGGACACGTGGTAACCGATTGTTGGGCGTTGCAGGATATTTACGAGCACCACAAAGCATTGCCTAATAGTGTTGCTGTTGCCGCAGCGGCGATTAAAGGAGGTGTGAATATGGATTGTAGTGATTTGTTGCAGAAAGATGCATTGAAAGCATTGGAACAGAAGTTAATAACTACAAAAGATATTGATAAAGCATTGGCTCCATCGTTACGCACGCAATTCAAATTAGGTTTTTATGACAAAGCTGAAGACAATCCGTATCGAAAATATGGAGTTGACAGTATTGCCAATTCGTACCACATTGGCCTAAGCCGAAAAATGGCAGAACAAAGCATGGTTTTACTAAAAAATGGTCTTGTGAACGGCGCAAAAATTTTGCCAGTTGACAAAGAAAAATGCAAAGCGATTATGGTTGTGGGACCAAATGCTGCTTCGATTGATGCTTTGATTGGAAATTACCACGGAATCAGTGATAAGGCGGTGAATTTTGTTGAGGGAATAGTGGGGGCGGTTTCTCCTGATACGAGAGTGGAATATGATATGGGTTGTGACTTTACCGATACCCAGCGCTTCAACGGAATGTGGGGTTCCTCAATGTCAGATTTGACGGTTGCCGTGATTGGATTCAATCCTGTTTATGAAGGAGAGGAAGGAGATGCTTTCCTGGCTGACGGTAAAGGCGACCGAAAAAACATGGAATTACCTGCTTCGCATATTGCGTATATGAAAGCGTTGCGCAAAGGTTCAAAATCACCTATAGTTGCAGTAATTACTGGCGGTGGAGCGGTGGATGTTTCTTCCATTGAACCGTATGTGGATGCAATTATTTTTGCCTGGTATCCGGGGGAACAGGGGGGAACCGCTTTGGCCAATCTTATTTTTGGAAAAGTGTCGCCCTCAGGGCATTTACCGATTACGTTCTATAAATCTTTCAGTGATTTACCGGATTACAACAGTTATGCGATGGGTGGCAGAACGTATCGTTATTTCGATAAAGAGGTGCAATATCCTTTCGGATTCGGGTTGAGTTATACCACTTTTAGTTACAATTGGGTTCAAAAACCGGAGAATATAAAAACGACTTCAGATAAAATTTCGTTACAAATCAAAATTGAAAACACGGGACAATATGATGCCGATGAAGTGGCACAAGTGTATGTTGAATATCCAAATGTCGATAGAATGCCTTTGAAAGAATTGAAAGCATTCAAGCGTGTGTCAATCAACAAAGGGAAATCCCAAAATATTACATTAGAAATTCCTTTGGAAGAACTTCAAAAATGGGATGATACTAAAAAGCAATTCCGAATCTACGAAGGAAAATACAATGTAAAAATAGGTTCGAATTCAAAAGATACTCAGTTGAATGCTAGTTTTGAGATTTCCGGAAAATAATAAAGTCATATAAATTTTTTAGTTTCCTGCTTTTGCAGAAATAAATCAACAAATTAAAAAAATGAATAAAAATTTAAAATTAGCACTTTTTGCAATTTTGGGACTTTGCAGCCTGCAAGTACAAAGTCAGTCTGCCAAACAAAATTTGACGCAATATGTAGATCCTTATATCGGTACTGGATTTCATGGGCATGTTTTTATGGGGGCAAATGTGCCTTTTGGAGGAGTTCAGTTGGGACCGGTGAATATCTCACAAGGCTGGGACTGGTGCTCTGGCTATCATTATTCGGATCCAACGATTATCGGTTTTTCGCACACGCATTTGAGCGGAACGGGAATTGGTGATCTTGGAGATGTTCTCTTTATGCCGGCCGTAGGGAAAATCAACCTGAAAAAAGGAACTGCCAAAGACATGGAAAACGGTTATATTTCATCGTTCGACCATAAAGATGAAGTGGCAAAACCGGGTTATTATTCGGTTATTTTGAAGAAAAACGGAATCAAAGCCGAAATGACAGCTTCTGAGAGAGTGGGTTTTCAAAAATATACTTTCCCCGCTTCCGAGAAATCACATATCATTTTGGATTTGGTTGAAGGAATTGGTTGGGACAAAGCGGTGGACACCTACATTAGAGTAAAAAACGACACTTTGATAGAAGGGTATCGTTTTTCAAAAGGATGGGCTCCAGATCAACGTATTTATTTTGCAGCGATTTTGTCAAAACCGGCCAAGAAAATCCAATTGTACAACAATACAAAAGAGATGATTAACAAAGTGGTTTTAGGAGATAGTGCTAAAGCAGTACTTCAATTTTCAACTTCAAAAGATGAGGCTATCAAAATTAAAGTGGGAATTTCTGCCGTGAGCGCAGAAAATGCTTTGATGAACATCAAAAAAGAGATTTCGGGTTGGAATTTCGAGGAAGTGGCCGCTGCAGCCGATGAAAAATGGAATAAAGAGTTGAGCAAAATTGCAGTAAAATCGAATGACATTTCCAAAATGAAAACATTTTACACGGCTTTGTACCACACGATGATTGCTCCTTCGACCTATAATGACAGTAATGGAGATTATTACGGTTCAGACAAGCAAGTGCATAGAGCGGCAGGTTTTACGAATTTGACGACTTTTTCTTTGTGGGATACGTATCGAGGAGCGAATCCTTTGTTTACGTTGACACAACAGGAAAGAGTTTCGGATATGATCAATTCGATGTTGGCTATTTATCAAGAAACAGGACATCTTCCAGTTTGGCATTTGATGGGGAATGAAACCTATTGCATGCCTGGAAACAGTGCCATTCAGATTGTTGTCGATGCCTATTTGAAAGGAATCAAAGGAATTGACGGTGAATTGGCTTTCGAAGCGGTAAAAGCAACTGCCATGCAGGATGATCGTGGATTGAATTACGTGAAATCATTAGGCTATATCCCTGCTGATAATTTGAAAGAATCGGTTGCAATCGGAATGGAATATGCTATTGCCGATGGTGCAATTGCAATGATGGCAAAAAAGATGGGTAAAATCGAGGACTATAATTATTTCTTCAAACGTTCCAAAGCATATCAAAAATATTATGATGCATCAACGACTTTTGTACGTGGAAAAGTAAGCGATACGCAATGGAGAACGCCATTCGATCCGTTTAAATCGGCGCACATGAAAGATGATTTTGCCGAAGGAAATGCCTGGCAATACACTTGGTTAGTGCCACATGATGTGGAAGGACTGATTGCGATGTTGGGCGGGGAAAAACCGTTCACCAAAAAACTGGATACTTTATTTACAATAACTGGGGATATGGGAGCCGAAGCTTCGAGCGATATTACCGGTTTGATTGGTCAATATGCTCACGGAAACGAGCCTAGTCATCACATAACGTACCTATACAATTTTGTGGGACAACCTTGGAAAACCGCAGAAAAAGTGCGCTACATCATTGATAATTTGTATAGTGACAAACCGGACGGCTTGTGTGGAAATGAGGACGTGGGACAAATGTCTGCTTGGTATGTTTGGAGTGCGATGGGAATGTATTCAGTGAATCCGTTCAATGGAGTTTATGTTTTCGGAAGTCCGTCAATGGATGAAGCGGTGTTGAATTTAGCCAATGGCAAAAGTTTTACAGTAAAAACGGTAAACAATAGCCCGAAAAATCTCTACATCCAAAAAGCAACACTGAACGGGAAAGCCTATACGAAAAGTTATATCCTTCATTCAGACATTATGAAGGGAGGAGAATTGATTTTTACTATGGGAGCTACACCTTCTAAATCTTGGGGAACAGCAGTTAAAGATCGGCCTTATTCGGTTGAAGTAAAAAAATAATGACTCTGCATATTATTAAACCAATAACTAAATGAAAAGATGTTATTTATCATTGATAGGGGGATTAATTGCCTTTACAATGTCGGCTCAAGTAATAATTACAGAAAACAGAACCCAGACTGTAAAAATACAAAATGAAGAGTACTTTCAGTTTGTCAAGGCAAAAGCTTTGGAGGTAATGAAATCTGGATTTAATGCTGGTGATGGGTATAATGAAGTATGGATTCGTGATTATAATACTTTTATTGAACTTGCCGCCCAAGTGAATCCAAAAGAAGTTTTGAAAGAAAACCTGCTTGTTTTTTGCAGAATGCAAGGAGATGACGGGAATATTATTGACGGATTTACCCCAAAAGAAAAAGCGGGTGCAGTAGCTTATAATTTTTCATATTCAAAATTAGAGCCCCGCTATGCAGCACATAAAAACACAGTGGAAACCGATCAGGAAAGCTCTCTCATTCAAGCCTTTTATAAATATATTCAATTGACTGGTGATAAAGCTGTTTTAAACGAAAAAGTAGGTGACAAAACTGTCGCCCAAAGATTGGAATGGGCAATGGATTTCTTGATGAAAAACCGTTTTAATACTCAATACGGATTAATTACAGGAGCCACGACTGCTGATTGGGGAGACATACAGCCTGAAAAGTCTGAAATTGGTTGGGGAGTCAATTTGGATGAAAACTCCCATATGGCAATTGATATTTATGACAATGCGATGTTTGTAATCGCATTAAACAATTTAATGGAAATGATTCCTGCAACCCAACGAAAATGGAGCCCCATAAAGATAGAAGTGGCTCAGAACTGCAGAAAACATTTGTGGGATAAAAAAGCACAAAAATTTATTCCGCATATCTATCTTAAAGATTCCCCTTTTCCCGCTAATTTTGATGAAAACACTATTTATTATTTTGGTGGTACAGCCATTGCCATTGAAGCGGGATTGTTAAGTAAAAATGAAATAAAAGCAGCATTGGACGAAATGGTGAAAAGAGTAAAACTGGCTGGAGCTGCATCAATTGGATTGACATTGTATCCGCCGTATCCAAATGGTTATTTTGCAAGCCATGAAATGAATCCTATGTATACCTACCAAAATGGAGGAGATTGGACTTGGTTTGGAGGACGTATGATTCAGCAGTTAATTAAATACGGTTTTGTTCAGGAAGCTTATGAGCAAATGCTGCCTATGGTTAAAAGAGTTAAAGATAATAATGGTTTTTACGAGTGGTATTCGGTAGACAATAAACCAAGAGGGTCAGGTACTTTTAGAGGAGAAGCCGGTGTTTTGTATACTGCAATTGCGATGTTTGAAAAAATAAACAAGTTGCCAAATAAATAAAACTATGAATAAGAAACTAATTTTAGCTGTTCTGACATTATACTCGACAATAGTAGTAACTGCCCAAACAGAATACCACGTTTCGGCTACGAAAGGGAATAATACCAATAAAGGTTCTAAAGAGAAACCATTTAGAACAATTTCAGCCGCGGCAAAAGTAGCAAAAGCGGGTGATGTGATTACGGTTCATGCCGGAACTTATAGAGAAAGTATCCAGCCTGAAGTAGGAGGAACTTCAGATACAAAACGCATTACTTATCAAGCAGCAAAAGGAGAGAATGTAATTATTAAAGGATCTGAAATTGTAAAAAACTGGACGAAAATTGGAAATGATACCTGGAAAGCGGTTGTACCGAATACGATGTTTGGAAGTTTTAATCCGTTTAATGATTTGATTCGTGGCGATTGGTTTATTGCAAAAGAGCGCCAACATCACACGGGCTGTGTGTATTTGAATGGGAAATGGTTGATGGAAGCTGCCAGAAAAGATGAAGTGATAAAAGCAGCCAATGCAAGTGATCCGCTTTGGTTCGCCGAAGTGGATGTTCAAAATACCACAATTTACGCTCAATTTATCGGTGTAGATCCAAATAAAGAGTTGATCGAAGTCAATGCACGTGAAACGGTTTTCTATCCAAAAAAGCCATTTGTAAACTATATTACGGTGAAAGGTTTTACGATGTGTCATGCGGCAACCAATTGGGCACCTCCAACGGCAGAACAAAAAGGTTTGATTGGAACCCATTGGAGTAAAGGCTGGATCATCGAAAATAATGACATCAGCTATTCAAAATGTTCGGGTGTCGCTCTAGGTAAGTATGGTGATGAATGGGACAACAAAGCAGAATCAGCAGAGGGTTATGTGGGAACCATCAACCGAGCTTTGGCCAATAAATGGAACAAAGAAAACATTGGTGGACATATCGTTCGCAACAATACCATTGCTTATTGTGAGCAAACGGGAATTGTAGGCAGTATGGGTTGTGCCTTCAGTACGATTTCAGGAAATACGATTCATGACATTCATTTTAAAAAGTTGTTCAGTGGCTACGAAATGGCGGGGATTAAATTTCACGGAGGTGTAGACGTTCAGATTATTGGAAATCATATTTATCGTTCCGATATGGGAGTTTGGCTGGATTGGATGGCACAAGGTGTACATGTTGCCAACAATTTGATGCACGACAATATTGCATGGGATTTGTTTTTGGAAGTAAATCACGGCCCGATGGTGGTTTACAATAATATTTTACTCTCAGATGTGTCTGTGTTTATGAATTCTAGAGGAGCAGTATTTGCACATAATCTTTTTGGGGGTAAAGTAAATGCTATTTCCTATGATAATCGTTTGACACCTTATCACAAACCACATTCTACGGATATTGTTGATTTGCATGATAATCCAGCAGGAGATATACAATTTAGAAACAATCTATTTATTAGCGGCGGAGATGTAAGCCAGTATAAGAAAAATATTTTACCTGTTATTTTCGATGGTAATGTATACACAAAAGGAACTGTAATGGCAGTTTTGGGAAATAAGCAAAGGAGTTTTGGTGAAATAAATGATAAGGCGAAAGAAAAGCTAAAAAATGTGCCGGATGTAGATGCTGTGGAAAAGAATTTTATAGCAAATGAAAATTTTGATGTGGCTGCAAAGTTGATTCCAGAAGGTAATAATATTTTTTTGGTAATCAATTTGGATAAATCTTGGACAAATGATGTACAAAGAACATTAGTTTCGACTGATAATTTAGGAAAAGCAATCGTCCCAAATTTGCCTTATGAAAACACAGACGGAACAAAATTGGTTATTGACAAGGATTATAACAGCGTAAAACGCTTGGAAACAAACCCGTCGCCGGGACCATTTGAAATCAAAACTTCAGGAGTACAAAAGATAAAAGTGTTTTAAAAGTATAAAGACATTATCCTAAAAAGTGTGTAAGTTTAAAAAAAGGGTTTGACTTTTAATTGAACTGCCCCCAAAAAGTTAGACACTATTTGGGGGCATTTTTATGGAAAGAAAA
>RCUJ01000420.1_pt1 | contig 24501 bp, 28 predicted proteins | sample 2166321 | NCBI WGS metagenome assembly RCUJ01 (sample SAMN09932808, study PRJNA488358) | compost metagenome | feature: garden; material: soil; isolation source: compost soil in an enriched community after 118 h of incubation | place: Germany: Experimental Botanical Garden Goettingen | collected... | reverse complement strand
GCCATAAATGTAGGGCTCCAACGCCCCGCGGCAGGATGCCCCAGGGCCAGAATCAGTGAAACCGCTGAGTTTAACGGATATTGGATGAAATCCTACAGAAACCACTGAACGATAGTCGTTCCAAGCTCATACACCGGGCGCATCAAAAGCCACAGCACATCGGTGACCAGCAACACGATGACAATCACCAGCCCGTACGGCTCGATTTTTGAATATTGCCAGGCCAGGCGGTTCGGCAGCAGGCTGAACAGGATGCGTCCCCCATCCAGCGGCAGGATCGGCAGCAGGTTAAGCGCCATCAACACCAGGTTGATGTTCACGCCCGCCACGCCCATCTGGAACCAGAAGGATTCCTGCATGCCGGATTCCAGCATCAGGCGCAGTGAAAACGCCCACATGATCGCCATGACCAGATTGGCGGCCGGCCCCGCCAGCGCCACCCACAACATGTCGCGCTTGGGCCGGCGCAAGCGTCCGAAGTCCACCGGCACGGGCTTGGCCCAGCCAAACAGCATGCCCGGGCTGCCCAACAGCTTGGACGCCAGCAAAATGGCCATCGGCACCAGCAACGTGCCGATCGGGTCAATGTGCCGCGCCGGATTCAGGCTGATGCGACCCGCTTCGTACGCCGTGGGATCGCCGAACATGCGCGCCACATAGCCGTGAGCGGCTTCATGCAGCGTGATGGCGAAAATGACCGGGATCGCGTAGACGGCAATGGTTTGAATGAGGTCGTTCATGGCGAACCGGATTGTAGATGAGCCGCGTGCCGGCGGCAGCCGGCACGCAAGGGTAACGCAGGGAAAGGGAAGTCAGGCAAGACCAAGCGTGGCCGGGTCGCCGCGGCCCACGCGGACCACGACGGGATCGTCGCTGGTCAGGTCGATGACGGTGGTGGGTGACTGCGGGCAGGCGCCCGCGTCGATGATGGCGGCCAGATCGTGGTCGTAGCGTTCGCGGATGGCTTCGGCGTCGTTCAACGCTTCGGTTTCGTCCTTGGGAATCAGCGTGGTGGAAAGCAGCGGCGCACCGACTTGCTCCAGCAGACCCAGCATCACGAGGTGATCGGGTACGCGAATACCGATGGTCTTGCGCGACGGGTGCGATACGCGCCGCGGCACTTCCTTGGTGGCTTCAAGAATGAAGGTCCACGGACCCGGCGTGGCAGCCTTCAACAAGCGGTATTGCTTGTTGTCGACTCGCGCGAAATGGCCGATTTCGGCCAAGTCACGGCACAGCAGCGTCAGATGATGCCTTTCGTCCAGACCGCGTAGCCGGCGCAAGCCGTCAGCGGCGTCTTTGTCGTCCAGCCGTGCGACAACGGCGTAGCTGGAATCGGTGGGTACGGCCACAAGGCCCCCATCGTTCAGCCATTGGGCTGCCTGCTTGAGCAGGCGAGGTTGAGGATTCGCAGGATGAATAGATAAATGCAGAGCCATGGGATTATCCTAACACTCTTGAATGCCGCTCAGCGACGAGCGGCGATGCAAAATGGCGGGGATGCCGACCCGCCCGGAGAAACAGTATGCGCCTCGATGACTCGCGCGAAAGCGACAACGTTGAAGACCGACGGTCTAGCGGCCCCCGTATCGGCGGCCGAGGGACTATCGGCATCGGTACGATAGTACTTGCCTTGGTGGCCATGTACTTCGGCGTGGACCCCAGCGTGGTCCTGCAGATGGCCGAAGGCCCGCCCGCAACGCAGCAAACGCCCGCGAGCCAGCCGCCCGCCAACGACCCGCAAGCGCGCTTCGTGGCCAAGGTGCTGGGCGAAACCGAAGACACCTGGGCCGCCATCTTTCAGAAAGACTTGAACCGCCAGTACGTCGCGCCCAAGCTGGTGCTGTTCCGTGGCGCCACGCCCACCGCGTGCGGCACGGGCCAATCCGCGATGGGGCCGTTCTATTGCCCGGGCGACAGCAAGGTGTACATCGACCTGACGTTCTTCGATGAATTGCAGAACCGCTTCAAGGCGCCGGGCGATTTCGCGCAAGCCTATGTGATCGCGCACGAAGTCGGACACCACGTGCAGCATCTGCTGGGCATTTCGGATCAGGTGGATCAACTGCGCCGCCGCAACCCGGCCCAAGCCAATGCGCTGTCGGTGCGAGTGGAGTTGCAGGCCGACTGCTTTGCCGGCTTGTGGGCGCAGCGCGCCAACGCGGCTCGCAACATCCTGGAAGGCGGGGATATCGAGGAAGCGCTGGGCGCGGCCACCGCCATCGGCGACGACCGCCTGCAAAAGCAGGCCCAAGGGTATGCCGTGCCGGACTCCTTCACCCATGGCTCATCCGCCCAGCGTGTGCGCTGGTTCAAGCGCGGCCTGGAAAGCGGCAACATCAAGCAATGCGATACCTTCGCGGCCAGCGCGCTGTAGCCGCTGGCTGAACGCCTGATCCGCACCGCCCCTTTGCTGTATATCCATACAGCAAAGGGTTTGTGCTGACTCCATCTTGTAAGATTACGCCCCCTCGCCCTGTTTGCGCGCATGAGTCCGCTGCGCCATGCCGCGAGCGGTGCCGCGCATCCGCCGCGCAGTTCAAAGACCCTAGATCCGTTTTATGGCCAACAAGTTCGAACCGTTAATTACCGTTGATGAGGTGCAAGAGATCCTTGCCGAACCCAAGGAAACCGTAAAACCGATCGCCTGGCTGCCCAAGCCCGCCGCCAACAACATCCAGTGGATGGAGTTCAGCAGCGCGTGCAAGGTCAAGGGCGAAGTGCGCGACGACGTGATCTTTCGCGTCACCTACCGTGGCGCGCGTACCGTGGTGCACGGCCAGGCCACGATTTTCCTGACCGAAGCATTCTGTGCCAGCCTGTTTGTGGGCCCGCACCGCGTGTTTGGCGTGGACACCGACGACTCCTTCCACACCAGCCTGGTGGGCGAAGGCCGGCCGCAATTCCGCAAGCCGCTTGCGGACCGCAGCCACGAACATATCTGGGTGGACGAAGGCGAAGGCTATGCCGAGCCGATCGTGCCCGCCCTGCACAATATCGGCGCGCTGATGCAGTACTTCCTGCCGCGGGCGAACCTGACGCTAGTCGGCGGTTTTGCGCATCCCCTCAAAGGCCGCCAAATCGAACTGATCCTATGAGCAATTTTCTGGAAGCCTCCGGCTGGACCGTCCTGCCGGCCGGTGAACACGCCATTCGCGCGATCGCCCCCATGACCTTGGGGCTGGACGGTCAGCACGCGGCCTTCTTCATCGCGCACCCGGACGACGCCACGTTCTATCTGACCGACGCCTGTGAGACCTCGATGCACGCCTCCAGCTACGGCATCGAGATAGGCCCCAAACGCATCGACATGCTGAACGAAACGCCCGGCGTCAGCCTGGCGCATTTCGACCGCGACGGCGCCATCGTGGCAAGCGGCCCGAACGAGCAGTTGCAGGAAGCCTTGTGGGACGCGGTGAAGCTGGCGATGGCGCTATCGTTCCAATGCGCCAAGTGGATGCCCAAGTTCAGCCAACTGCGCTTTCGCGCCCAGGTGGGCCGCGCGCTGGCTGAAGGCGTGGGAGCGAACCGCATGGTCAAGGGCGCGCGCGCCAAGGGCAGCAGCGGCCACACGGCCGACTTCGCGTTCGCCGTCCGCGCGGCGGGCAGCACGGCGCTGACCTACATCGAACCGATCGCGCTGAAAGCCGGCAAGAAGATGGACTGGACGCAGGTCTATCAAACCCACGGCAAGATGTCGGACGTGAAGATGGCCGACGCGCGCAACTCGCGCATGGTCATCCTGGAAGACGGCGCCACGGCCGAGGAATTCAAAAAGGCCGTGACCATACTGGAGCAGTCCGCAACCGTGCAGACGCTGGCCAAGACGCGCGATTGGCGGGAAGTCTTTTCCGGCTAGGACGGCATGTTCGTCAGGCCGTCGACGATTTCGCGGCCATGCAAGATGGCCGCGTGCACGGCTTCGCGTGGACTATAGACAAATCCGCCGTCCGCAAAGCGCGGAACCGGATATTCGTCGCCGCCTTCCAGCACGGCGCCTGCCTGAACCACCATTACCGATGCGATGAATACGGGGCCGCTGGGCAACGCTGGAATTTCAGCGTCCGCGCCCCGGGACACCTTGGCCGTCAGCCGGTATCCCTTGTAGATCAAGTTGTTTTGATGCACTTCGGATGCCCTCGTTCTGCGAACCAGCATACCCCGACCGTTCATGACAGTTCGGATATGTTTTGTAACCTCGGTGGTTAATGGAAACACTGTTGCATAGCAATAATTGCGTCCCCGTTTCTATGTGGTCACCCCGCATGGCGGGGTGCTGATCGCAATGGCAAGCCTGGCGCGGCTTTTCGGCTGATGCCGTTTTTTGTCACGCGACCGCGCCTAGCTTTTCACAGGGATTTCCCTAGGCCGTGTTGCGAAAGCGCATCTTCGGACGAAATCATCCCTGTTGCCTGCATGTAATCAGACAGATCCCACCCACGCCCCAGCATGATCATGCGGGTGTGCAGGTCTTCAAGCACCTGGGACCGTACCTGCTTGCCCAGATAGCGCAATTGCTTGCGCCGCAAATCCACATAACCCAGCTCGTAGTCGCGCGCCAGGCCCATCCATAGCCGATGCGCGCCGGGCGATTGACGCGCGCCGCTGATGATGCACAAGCCCGCGTCCAAGCCCCATCGGTAGACCGCCGTGGCCAGCCCCATGCCTTGATACGGCGCGCCGTACTTGGAATGCGGCGCGCGCACGAAAGGGTCTGCCCGCTTGCCCACTTCAATCAGCCGGTTGAAAACGGTGTAGCCCGCCACGCGGTCGCGCCGCACGTCCACCACATAAACGTAGTACTCGCCGTCGGCTTCGCGATAACGCAGCACGAGGCCGGGGATGTCTGTCTGCACCTGCGGCAGTCCGTGCAAGCGGTCCGAAGGCCGCTGCATCCGCTGGTGGATGGCGTCGAGTTCACGCTCGACTTCTTCTGGAGCGTGATTGACGTCAATGCGAAGCTCCGTGACGAAACGGGTGGGAAAACGAAATGCGCGCAGCGCCAACGTAGGCAAGGCCCCCTCCTGATGAAAGTTGATAAGGCTATTGAGAAAAACAGTGGAAAGAAACAATGCTCAAGAAGACTTGAACGTCATCAAGCCGACGAAAAAAAAGCCGCATTCGCGGCTGGAATGGCAATGTTCAATGCGCCGCCATCGGCCCAAGCCGTGAACGCGCAAAACGAAGGCTTTCAGGCTATGCCGCGGCATGCGTGTCCCCGTGCAGCCCGTCGTGGGCGGCTTGCGCATCGGGTGCGCCGAAGAAAGCCGGGAACTGCCGTGCGCCTTTTCGCGTGACCGACAACGCGCGCGAATCCAGGCTTTTTTCGATCCAGCCGCGGTCCACCAATGCGCTTAGCAAGGCCGCGCCCAGTGCCCCGCCCACGTGCGAACGGCGCTCGCTCCAGTCCAGGCACGCACAGGCAAAGCGGCGGCGGCGCTGCCGCGCTTGCGTCACGTCCACCCCCACCTGCGCCAAGGAAGCCTCGCCCAGCGGGGTCAGCGTGTAGTCGCGGCCATCGGCCGTCAGCCAATGGCGCGCGATCATGGCGTCGTGAATCCGCACGGCCAGCGTGCCGGCCATATGGTCATAGCAAGTGCGGGCTTCGCGCAGCGCGGACGGCGTATTGGGTTTGAAGGGCACGCGCTCGGCGCCCGCCACCACCAGCAAGGCTTCCAGCGCATGCCCCACTTCACCATTGGCCAGGCGATAGTAGCGATGCTTGCCTTGCACGGCCATGTCGACCAGACCCTGTTCACGCAGGCGCTGAAAATGGCTGCTGGCCGTGGATGCGCCGATATCAGCGGCGGCGGCCAGCTCGGTAGCGGTGCGCGCGCGCCCGTCCAGCAGCAGGCACAACATGCGCGCGCGGGCGGGGTCGGCAATGGCGCCCGCCACGGCCGAGAGATTGATGTCGGCGAACTCGGATTCCATGATTCGCTATAGACCAAAGTGTTGTGTACAAGGCGTAAGCATACTGCGGCTCATCTCAACAAAACATCCGACAAATCCGAAAATCATGTCTACCCCTTCCGCGTTCTTCGGTTGGAAAGTCCTTGCCGCCACGTTCGTGCTGGCCATCTTCGGCTGGGGCGTGGGCTTTTACGGCCCGCCCGTGTTTCTGCACGCCGTGGTGCAACGCACCGGTTGGAGCGTGGCGCTGGTGTCCGGCGCCGTCACGCTGCACTTTCTTAGCGGCACCGTGGTCGTCGCCAACCTGCCCCGCCTGTACCGCCGCATCGGCGTGCCGCAAGTCACCTTCGGCGGCGCGGTGCTGCTGGCCTTGGGTGTGACCGGCTGGTCAATGGCCGTGGCGCCGTGGCAGTTGTATGGCGCCGCGATGTTGAGCGGCATGGGTTGGGTGGCATTGGGCGCCGCGGCGGTCAATGCGCTGATCGCCCCCTGGTTCGTGCGGCGGCGGCCGGCCGCGCTGGGCATGGCCTACAACGGCGCCAGCGTGGGCGGCATTGTGTTCTCGCCGCTGTGGGTGTTTTTGATCGCGCAGGCGGGCTTTACCCAGGCCGCCTGGTGGGTGGGCGCGGTGATGGTGGTGGTGATTGCGCTGCTGGCGCGCAAGGTGTTCGCGGTCACGCCGCAGCAGTTGGGCCAATTGCCCGACGGCGACGACGCCGCCATGCCTGTTGCGGCGGCGTCCGCCCCCCTGCCCCGCGTTCCCCGCCTGTGGCACGACCGCGCCTTTCTGACGCTGGCGGGCGGCATGGCGCTGGGCTTGTTCGCGCAAATTGGCTTGATTGCGCATCTGCTGTCGCTATTGGCGCCGTTGCTGGGCGCACAAACGGCCGGCATCGCAATGGGCCTGGCCACGGCCGCCGCAATCGCCGGCCGCACCATCGTGGGCGCATTGATGCCCGCCGGCGCGGACCGGCGCAAGGTCGCGTGCGTGGCCTACGCCGTGCAAATCTGCGGGTCGCTCACGCTGATGCTGGCGGCCGACCATCAATGGGCCGTGTGGTTGGGCGTCATCCTGTTCGGGTCGGGCATCGGCAACGCCACGTCGTTGCCGCCGCTGATCGCGCAAACGGAATTCGCGCGCGAAGACGCAATGCGGGTGGTGCCGTTGATTGTCGCGCTGTCGCAAGGGGCCTATGCCTTCGCGCCCGCCCTGTTCGGCCTGCTGCGCTCGGTGCTGGACGCAAGCGGGCAGGCGATGATCGGCTTTCTGATTGCGGCGGCCCTGTTGCAGGGCGCGGCCATCCTCTGCTTTGCGGCCGGACGCGGCCACGCGGCGGCGCGGGTGGCGCCGCCGGCCGCCCTCAAGCCGGTGGACCCCGGCGCGCCACCAGCGCGGCCATGACCGCGTCGCCGGCTTCGGTGGCCAGACCTTGCGCCACGCCCTCACGGTCGGCCGGCGTCCGGTTCTGGCTGACCTTCCACTTGCCTTCGATGCGCGATATCGGGATCTCTACCCCGATGATGGCCCGCATCTGCGCCGCGATGAAATCCGCCGGCGCCTCGTCCACGCTCCAGGGCTGCACGCGCGCTTTTTCCTGGCTGGCGGTCAACGCATCCAACTGCGCCCGCAGCCAGGCGGGATCATCCTGGATCACCGGCGTGCCCCACACGTGCACCGCCACGAAATTCCATGTGGGCACCACCTTGTGCGTCGCGGCCTTGGTCGCGTACCAGGACGGCGTGATGTAGGCCTGTGCGCCATGGAACGCGATCAGGCATTCCTGCCCCGCCGCCAGGTGCGCAAGCTGCGGATTGGCGCGCGCAACGTGCAGGCGCAGCACGCCATGGTCGCCTTCCGGATAGAGCAGACAGGGGATATGGTTGGCCATCAGGCCGCCCTCGCCGCTGGTCATGACGACGCCCAACGGATGGGCGCGGATAAAGTCGTGCTGGACGGCAAGGTCGTCTTCACGGAAAGCGGAGGGCAGGTACATGGTGGGCAGGCGTGGTCGGGAAAAAACACAACATAACGCCATCGTGGCCCCATGCACAGGGCCAACGCTTCACTGTTTTATAGAGCCACCCCTGCGCGCACTAAAGGGATGTGGCATCGGCCACGCTTATCGTCGGACACGCTCGTAAGCTTGATTCATGCGTTCCCGCGCCTCGGTTTCGAGCGCGTAGGCGCGGTCGTAGTTTTCCAGGCACCCCGGCGTGGGGCTGGGCCACTTGATGGCGGCGATGGCCGCGGTGAGCTCGTCGCGGGCGCGTTGCCATTCCCGCACAGCGGCATACCATTCCTTGGCGGTGTCCATAGTTGTCCCCCTATGTGCACACCTGAATCGTAGCGCCGCGCCTTATGTTTGCTTCATCAAAAAAAAGGATGATCTCCAAACCCTGACAGGGTTTACCCGTCGGATCGATGGCGGCTCGCCGTCACATCGCCGCGCCTCAGTCGACAAGGTCACGCCGGCTGGGGCACCAAACCGCAACTTGCGTAAAATCCTGCAGCCCGAATGGTGCGCGCCTCTGGCGCTTGCGGCCCAATGCGGCCGACACACGCAGGACGCCCCACGCAGGACGCCCCACGCAGGGGCGCCTTGCGCAGCGCGATCATGCCGCGAAAGAACGGATCATGATCGGGCCGATAGGAAGCCGCCGATGCCATGACGCGATCGGGCGATGCATTGATCGCCAACGCGTGGCGCTCCCGAAAATGATGCATCGGCAAACGTTGCGCAATCAAGGAACGGTCCGCACGCATTCCATTCGCTTCTGTGTCTTGTTGTCGGCGACTTGCCGCAAACGGGGAACATAGTCGACACGGGCCCAGTCCTAACCGTAGTTTTTTTCTTGAAAATCACGATGTGATGAATATTGACGTCAACCCTCACTTACTCACAGCCACGGCTAATGCTACTGTTCCGCCTGTGCAAGGAGTACATGCAATGGATCAGAAAACGAAGCCCTGGGCCTTTCCCAAGCCTCATCCGGAAAACACCCCACGTGGTGAGCGCAATAAACAGGAGTTCGACGCTCCTGCCGAAGTCAAAAAACCCGCGCCTAAACCGCGCGCCAAAAAAGAACCGCCGGCCACAAGCCGGGCGCGTTCATGATGCTGCCGGCCAGGACGCGCGCCGCCTGTGCGGCGTTGTCCGTCCCATGCCGGCCCCACCGCCGCCCGTTGCCCTGACGGGATCCGCGTCGACATCCCGCGACGCAATTGACGGTTCAAATCAAGCCCGGCCATACTCTGGCGGCCTCGACCGCTCAGGGATCCCATGACCGCTTCCATCTTGCTTGGCATCACCATCACGCTGGTCGCCGCCTGGGGCGCGCTGGCGTTGTGGATACGCGCGCCCTTGGCCTCCATGGCAAAGGGTTTGCTGACGCTGGCCTGGTTGATGCTGGCGTTGGCGGCCTTGGCCGCATTGGCCTGGCCCACATGGCGCGCCGCCGGCTACGGCTTTGCGCTGGCCACGCTAGCGCTAGGCGTCTGGTGGGCGCGCATCCGCCCGTCAAACGACCGCGCGTGGATACCTGAAGTCTCGCGGCAAACGTACGGCGAGGTCGACGGCGATCAGGTCACGCTGCACAACGTGCGCAACTTCGAGTGGCGCAGCCGCACCGACTTCACGCCCCGCTGGGAGACCCGCCGCTACGCGCTGGATACGCTGCAATCCGTGGATGTGGCGTTGTCGTACTGGGGCCGCCCGGCCATTGCGCACGCCTTGGTGTCGTTTGGTTTTGGCGACGATCAGTACGTGGTGTTCTCGGTAGAAATCCGCCGCAAGGAAGGCGACCGTTTCTCCGAAATAGGTGGCTTTTTCAAGCTGTACGAGCTGAGCCTGATTGCCTCGACAGAAGAGGACAGCCTGCGCGTGCGCACCAACGTACGCGACGAAGACAGCTATCTGTACCGCATCCACATGCCGCCGGACAATGCGCGTTCGTTGTTCCTGGCCTATGTGGACAGCGCGAACCGGCTGCGCGACACGCCCCGCTTCTATCACACGCTGACGGCCAACTGCACCACCATCGTGTTCCAGATGGCGCGGCGCATCGTGCCAGGTCTTCCGCTGGACTACCGCCAACTGGCATCGGGCTACCTGCCCGAGTATTTCTTCGACCTGCGCGTGCTGCAAGGCGCGGACAGCGCCGCGCAGTATCGCAAGCGGGGCCGCTACACCGATCGCGCACGCACGCACGGGAATGCCCCCGGGTTTTCTCGGATCATCCGGCAGGGCGTGCCGGGCATTGGTCCTTCGTAGATTTTTTACAAGCGCACCATGACGACATTGACGGCCTCGGCCCCAGCCCCGGCACCAACGCTGCGCGGCAGCGGCAAGATCAGCGGCGTGTTCTTCAACGCGGCGGGCGACGTGGCGGCCGTCGCGTCGGCGTTCCCGTTGCTGGCGCATCCCCGTGCGCGCGCCGCGTACGGCGGCCGCGCGCTGCGCTATCGCGTGGCGCTGTACCGGCGCGATTCGCTCACTCCCTTCGCCGCCTTCGACGACCTGCACTTTCCGGTCAACGATGTCGCCTTTCACCCCACCGGCACGATGGTGGCCATCGGCGCCGGCAGCTACGACGGCGGCTACCTGTTCGAAGGTGATCTGGTCGTGTGGAACTGGCGCGAGGCGCATGGCGTCAGGCTGTACGAACACGTGCCCGAAGTCGTGCGATGCCAGTACAACGCGGCGGGTGATGCCATCGAGGCCTGGGTACGGCCCTGGGATGAAGAATGGAGCCCGCCGGACGACGGTGCGGGCAGCGACGGAGCCGACAACGACAATGACCCGTTCGACACCTTGTTCAGCCTGCGCGCGCCCGCGCCCGGCCCCAGGTCGCAACCGTTGGACCTGGACCTCGACGTTGCCCATCGTGTCCCTGCGGACCTGAGCGCACCGGCCTTGCTCGTGCCTCACTCGGACGAACTTGATGCACGCTTGCGCGCATGGTTCAACGTTAGCGACTGGACCCGCCAAGACGCCATCCTGGACGTCGCCTGGCTGGATCGCGACCGCTACGCCGCCGTGCACGAAGGCTGCCAGCTTGAGGTCTACCACCGCGACGGCAAGCGCCTAGCCGCCTATACCGGCGCGGGCTACGGCGTCGAGATCCTCCAATCCAAGGACGTGCTGGTCCACGTCGTCGAGACCAGCGCGCGTGGCCGCCCGTTCGGCCGGCAGGGCGCGCGGCTATACACGTGGACCGACAGCGGTAGCGGTAGCGGTAGCGGTAGCGGTAGCGGTAGCGACAACGACAACGGCCTGCGCCTGACGCGCGCCTACGACGGCGATTTCACGTTTTCCGCCACGCGCCAAGGCCAGGTCCTGGGCCGCCAGAACCGCTTTCCCGTCGCCGACACGGGCGCGCGCGCACACGACGTGCTGCTGGACCTGACTACAGGCGTCGAACACCGGCCAGACCTTGGCCACTACGATTGCTTCAACCACTACATTCGCATCCGCCACGCGCCCTGCCTGTTCCTGTTGCAAGGCACGCCGGCCAGCTCGCACGAACGCAAAACCCTGTGCGTCGTCCAGCCCGATGGCGCGGTGCGGCGGCTATGGCCCGTCTTGAAAGCCAACCGCGACCCCGCCAGCCATGCGATGGAACTGTGCGGCGCCTACGTCGACGATGCGCTGGGCGCGGCCGTCGTCATCAGCGGCAAGCACTATTCGCCCGACGTGCGCGCCCCCTACAGCGGCTTTATCTACCGCAAGCCGCTGGACCGAGACCGCGAACGATGGCGGCGCCCCATTCCCGCGTCAGCCAGCGCCATCGTGCACCTACCGGGTGCCAACCTGATCGCCGCCGCCTTTCTTGACGGCTCGCTACAACTGATCGACGCCCAAAGCGGCGCGCTGCGGCGGCATGCCCGCGTGCACGTCGACGGCCTGCCGACGGTGATCTTCGCCATGGATGCGAGCGAGCAATCGCTATTGGCCGGCACGGTGGATGGCCGGATCGCGGTGCTGGACATCGACGAACTGTGCGCAGGCCAGAACGTCGATGCCTTCGCCAACACCGACATCGACACCTATAGCGCCACCGATACGCGGGGCACACTATCCGTCATCCATCTGGATTGAAGGCAGCTACCAGGCTTTTTTTGCCGCCCGCGTCACAGAGACCGTGTCTTAGATTGACTTAGCGCGCCGCCTTCTCCGCCGCCTTGGTGGCGGCCGGCGTGGCCCTGAACGACACGCCCAGACGATTGAAGGCGTTCATCAGCCCGATCGCGTAGGTCAGGTCCGCCAGTTCCTTGTCGTTGAATTCAGCGGCTGCCGCGGCATAGTCCTCATCGGGCACGCCGGTATCCGCCACGCGCGTCACGCTTTCCGCCCACGCAAACGCCGCGCGTTCCTGCTGCGTGAACACGGCGCCCGCTTCGTGCCACACCGGCACCAGCACCAGCTTGTCCACGGTCACGCCCTGCTTGATCAGGTCACGCGAATGCATGTCGATGCAGTAGGCGCAGCCATTGATCTGCGATACCCGCAGGAAGACGAGGTTGACCAAGGTCTTGGGCAGCCCGCAGTCATGCAGGTAAGCGTATACGGCGCCAAAGGCCTTGTAACCGTCGGGCGAAGCTTGGGCGTAGTCGAGGCGAGTGCTCATGGTGAATCCTGGGTAGAGATATTTCAGAACCGCTATCGTGCACCTGCCTGGCCCAGCCGAATAGAGCCATAAATCGCAATATGGACTAGGTCATGACCGCTCGCCGCCGCACAGTGGACCAGGTCATGAAGGTGCGCCGCCGCACAGCTTGCGCCAGACGGCATTGCCGTCCCGGATCTGCCGACGAATAGAAGCCGGCGTGGCCTCCACCTGCGCCGCTTCATCGAAATAGATCGGCCGCGCGTGCTCGCAATATTCAACGCCGACGCGGGCCGGCGCCACGCACCCAGTCACGCTTAAGCTCATCAGCAATGGCAGCATCATCCATGCGCGCCGTGTGATCCTGAACATCCCTTACCTCCTGCCGAGCCTGATCGGCCTGCCGGTTGATTTGCGTGTCGCGCTGCTCGCGCTCGGCGCTGCGGCCCGTGCTGCGTCCGCGCAGGTAGGCCAGCAATAGCACGGCGATCGCTGCCAAGGCGGCCATCGCCATTCCCGTGAATCGCTCAATCCAGGCGCGCATGTTCGGCCTCCATCGCGGACAAGGCTTTTGCATACAACACTGGCCAGGTGTGCGGATGCGGCTTACCCGGACGCCAGGTGCGCAGGTACAGCGCCCAAGCGCCGTCGGCATCGCCTGCGGCGGGCAAACGCAACGGGTCCGTCCACAGCAACAGGCGCGCAAACGCGGCGGCGAGGATGTCGTCCGTTTCCAAGGCTGCATGGATGGTTGCGGAGACCGGGGCAACATGACGGGCCGCGCATATCCGCAGTGCGTCGTCACGGCTGGCGGGATGCGTCAACACGCCACGCACGCCGCCATTGCGTTCGAACTGCCAGAATCCACGCGCCGGCCCGCCGATCTGACGGCGATGCAGAAAACGGCTTTCCTGCAAGCCGATGGCAAGGAGCAGGACGCGGGCTTGGGGCGTGTCCATGGCCGGCGGAAGCAGCGCGAGCGCTGGCACGATGGCGGCATGGGTGATGGCGTCAAGATCCATGGTTGTTCCCCCCTCCCCGCCGATGCACACCGACGCCAAACAGCTTGCGGCGCGCGTCCGCCAGCCATTCCAACACGCCCTTTTTCCGCATGCTGGCCATCCAGCGCATATAGGCACCCAGCACCCACCACGCGGGCAGTCCGGCCAGCAACATGCTGGGACCCAGGACGTAGAACTTGGCGAGCAAGGCGTCATCGGTGCCCGCGCCATGCTGTGCCAGCCAGGTCATGGATTGCATCAAGGCGGGCTTCCAGGTGATGACGGCAGCGGCAAGCGCGGGGCCGAAGAGGAAAGAACAGGCCACGGTGGATACGGTACGGACGGTGAACTCGCGAATGCTATGCGGCGGCATGATCAAGAGGCCAAGCATGGCCGCGATCGCAGCCGGAATGCCATACGCCATCGCGACCTTCAGGGCGGCCAGGCCGCCCAAGCTGGTAGAGCCGGGTTCCATGTTGGGGTTGCTCCTGAAAAGTGTGTGCAGGATGGGGCCTCCTGTAGGGACGGAAAAAAAGCCCGCGCAAGCGGGCAACGTAGAAAGCACGACTATCGGATGTGCGTTACAACTCGGGGCTTTTGCCCATGAAACCCTGGTCCCGCCGTCAGCCCCGCCGCAAGTCCACGCCCACCCTGGCTGAAGCGCTCACGCGCTATCTGGCCGAGGTTTCGTCCACAAAGAAAGGACAAGCCGCCGAGCAGTCCATCGCGCGCATCTGGCGTGCTACGCGCCTGGCCATTCGGCCGGTTGACCGGATCCGTAGCTCCGACTTGACCGAAATGCGAGACGAGTGGCTTAAGGACAGAGCACCCGCCACGGTCGTACGGCGGATGGCCTTCCTGTCCCACGTCTACACCGTGATCCGCAAAGACTGGGGCTTTGACCAATTGGCCAACCCGGTCCAACTGGTGCGCCGACCGGCAGTTGATGACGCGCGAGACCGCCGACTGTTTGAACGCATCACGTTGCGCGGTGTCTCCGAAGACGACTGCCCCAGCAAAGAACTGGAATGGATCATCCGCGCCACGCGGTCATCAGAGCTACCCACCATCCTCACGGTCGCCAAAGAAACGGGCATGCGCCGGTCCGAGGTCGTCGGCATCCTGCGCGAAAACCTGGACCTCATGCACGGGGTCGTGCACCTGCCGCATACCAAGAACGGGCGCGCGCGCAACGTTCCGCTGACGCCGCGCGCGCGCGAGGCCTTGCGGCGATGGGTCACCGGCAAACCACTTCGAGGCCACATCTTCACAATGAAGCCGGGGTCAGCCACACGCGCCTTCATCCGGGCGCGCAGACGCGCTCGATTGCGCTACGAAGACATGTGTCGCCAGTACGGCCGTAGGCCGAATAGCGCCTATTTCCGCGACCTGCGGTTTCATGACCTGCGCCACGAGGGCACGTCGCAGCTTGCTTCGGTGTTCCAGATTCATGAACTGGCAAAGGTCAACGGCAACGTGGACACCCGGATGCTGCTGCGCTATTACCACCCACACGGCCGAGAGTTAGCCCAGAAGCTTGCGCGCAGCCCGCTTGGGCGACGCCAACTGGAAGAGATGCGCCGTGAACGCGATACCGCATCAGAAGCCCGGCCCCTGGCGCCATAACGCCTAACTATCACCCGAGGCAACTTCGGCCGGTCGCGGTGGCTCTATTGCGGTCAACCATGCCGGCAGCTTCCCCCAGCCCGGGTAGCTGACTTTGCCGCCGGCGCCGTCATGCTCGGCACCAATCGAGTACGAGGCGCCAGTCTCCACCACCCATAAAGGCGTGGTGCGATAGTCGTCGACCATGACCCAAGCCCCGCCGACTCGCCGCGGCCATTTTCCCGTGGTCGGGGCCGGCGGCGCATCCTCGTGTGCGCCATAGGGGATGTTGAACGCGCCCGGCGTGAACGCCAGCTCGTTGGCGATGGACTGATAAAGATATAGACCGTCGTCGCCGGTCTGGAACACGTCTTTTTGCATACTGTTCTCCTAGTAAATGGAATTTGCACTGCAAATGCGAGAACTATGGGAAGCAGGCAAGAAGAGCAATTCAAGTCTCACTCCCATGGGTACAACGGGACAACACTTGTCGCCACGGGGGCAGGCGCAGGGGTCAACATTTATGGGAACTTCACGGGCAACACAACGACGGCAGGTGGCACCGAAACTAGGCCACGCAATGTGGCCTACAACCCCCGCATCCACATCTAGGTCACGCATGAATGCGGGGGTTGTAGGCAACGTTCACGCCGCGCGTTTCTGCGCCACCTGTAGCCAAAGTGGTCAAGCCTTCCCCGAGATTGCGCACAGCCAGCAGCGTGCCGCCCGCAGCATTTGCATTGCCGCTCCGGTCCAGCGTGGCCGCGTTCTGCGCGTGGCCGTGGCTTCGGAACTGGTCGGATTGCTTAGAACCCAATGCCCTTGCATTTGCAGTGTCAGCGTCAGTTCCGGTAAACCGGCGGAACATATCGCGCAGGTCCGGAACGCGGAACGTGTCGGCGTCGATGTTGACGAAGTAATGGCCGCCTCGGCGTGCTTCCCAATTGGCCTGCGTTAGCACCAGGCCATTTTCCTGCGCGTATCCCCAAAGGGCCGCATAAGCGGACTTCTGAAGGATGCCGCCCACTGCGTCCACTTCGTTCGGCAGTGGCGCGATGGTGTGGCCGTCCAGCGGCCGACCGCAAAGGGGGGACCGGTAGCCGGTATAGAAGCTGGTGGATACCCAAACCCAAACCTCGGCGACTTCGGCAACCAGGATCGGCCCGATATTGGTCGTTGGCAAGTTAGCCAGGGACACGGCCGGTATGCGAGCGTCCAGCGCCGCCTGAAGGCCGGTGACTCGCGGGATATCCGAACGCGCGAAAGCCAGATTGCTGACTGCCGCGACCTGGGAAACCGTCTCGAACGCGGTGACAGGCGCCACCTTCCAGCCAGTCGCCCAGCCCGCAACGGACGCCCCGGTGGTGTCGTACTTCGCCATCACTTCCGAAACGGTCACGGACGGGTACGACCAGACTTTGTTCAATTCGCCCAGCCAGATGCACAGAGCGCCATTCGAGTCGGACCCGAACCGCACAGGCATGTCCGATCCGACAGCACCGGCAATTATCGTTGCGCCCTGCCGACCCCACGCCTTGCTGGCCTGAGCATAGCCATGGATCAGGATCGTCACGGGCGACACATCAGCCGAAGACTCGAAGATCTCTACCCGAAGACGGATCATCGTATTTGCCTCGACTGCGGCCGGAGGCAAGGTGATCTTGATTGCGCCGGTGACCGAGGCGGTGTGCGTCGAGAATCCGCCGCCGTCCGGCAGTACAACGTGCGCCGTCTGGCCCGTTGTCGAATTGGATCCGTACTGGCTACCAAGGGCCGCACCGGCGCCCAAGAGAATCGGTCCGCTGACATCACCGCCAGCTTTTGGCAGCGCCTGAATGTCGGCCAAAACCTGAGCTGGCGTGCGTGCCACCAGCGCGCCGGCCCCGGAGCCGGTGAGATAGACGCCGGCCGCGACCGAATCCAAGCCCGTCCCCCCCCGCGCCACCGGCACCGTGCCGGCCTTCAGATTGCCCGCGTCCAGGTTCTGCTGCGCGTAGCTCAGCGCATCGAAGCTCGTAGCCGAAAGCGGTCGGCCCGTGACCGCCGCCAGGCCGTCCAACTGCTGGTACAGCCAGGCCAGCCGTTCGTCGGTGGTCTGCTGCACCTTGTTGAATTGCTCCACCGAAGGTGGAACGGAACCGATGAATGCCCAACCCGCTTTGTATTGCAGGTCGGTAATGCCTTCGGTCAGGCCATTCTGTGCCCAGGTTGATTTGAAGAGGTCGAAGAAAGTAGGGTCTGCCATCAGTAAATTCCTCGCGCCAGCACGCCGACGCCAAAGCCAAAGAAACCTTGCTCGCGAAAGCCGAAGGGCTTTTCGGTCGAGCCGGTGATAAGTTGCACGCCGACGCCGGCGGCTTGGGGTACCCACTTGTAGGGGTTGGCCATGAGTGGGTCGTTGGGGCCCGGAATGCGGCTGACCCAGATGCGGATCTTTGCGTTGCCGGCGTTCTGCACCACGACCCGCGTCACATCGAAGATCGGCTTGAGCGAACTGGCGATCTCGGGCGTGGTGCCGTGGCCGTTGTTCAGGGCGATCTTCCAGTACAGCAACTTGCGGTATTCGGCATCGAGCAGCGTGGTGGACCCGGCCACGGGGCGTTCATTGGCGCGGCGAAACCGCGCATGCCCGAAGCCGCCCACATTCGGCTGCCCTTGAAACCCGAAAAATTGCAGGTAGATCGCTTCGTCGATCACGCGCGGCAAGCCCACGATCTCGCCAATGCCGTCCAACTGCCTGCCCACCGCCGTCTCCAACCAGCGGTCTTCGTACAGCGCCCGCAGCGCGCCTTGCAGCCCGTCCGCGGGTTTGAGCAACGCCTTGACCAACGCTTCCAGCCGCCGCTTGGTCTGAAACTGCCCCAGCCAATGGCTCCAGGCGACCTGCCCGTGGTTCTGGTGCAGGTCCATCACGTCACCTCGATGCGCGACAGGTCAAACGCGGCCACCTGGAAGTCCTGGATCGCCACGTTGGCCGCGCGAAAGTCAGCGGGCGCGGGCGTGAAGGCGGGGTCGGTCGAGAACGCCAGCGCCAGGTCCACGGACGCCAATCCAGGCGTGCGAAAGATTGCGCCGTAAAGCCGCTGCAAGACGACGTCCTCGCCGATGCTGAAGCCCTCGCCCACCGAGGCCAGGCTTTCTGCAATGCGCTGAAAACCGTCGGGCGGAAACGCCTGCTCGGAAGCCGGCAGCAGCGTCGTCGCGCAGCGCACCCAGAGGTACACCCGTTCGGGCCGATCGAAGCGGATCAGATGGTTGGCGCCGTCGTCATCCTTGACCACCACCTGGCGCTGGCCATGGGTATCGATGCCCGCCGCCACCACGCGAAAGATGGCGTCGGCCACCTCGTCGTCCAAGCCGCCATCCGCCACCACGTGCACGCTGTGCGGCGGGCGGCCCTGTGCATCCGGCACGTCCGCGTTGTTCATGAAGACTTTCACGCAGCGCACGCCCGCCACGCCGTCGCGCACGTTGGGCGCGATGCTGGGCAGCGTCGCCGCGCCCAGACGGAACAGCCCGGTCGTATAGCGCGCCCGCAGCTCGGCCGCGTTTTCCGCCATGCGTCCCGCCACGCCCGCTTGCAGGTTGCTGACGGCGTCCCACCCATCGACCTGCGTGACGATGCCGTTCAGGTCGCCCACGGCGGCCCCTTCGTCGGAAGCGCGTACCGTTGTCATCAGGCCGGGCGAGCCCAGAAGAATCAAGGACAAGCCGGCGGACCAGGCAAACGACGCTGCCTGCCGTCCGTCGGTGTGCAATCGAACGGAGACGCCGTCGCTGGACACTGCAAGCCCGCTGGCAGCCAGCGCCGCCACCAGGCCCGCCAGCACCTGAGGCAGGTTCGCCGTGGCGCCGCTGGTGTAGGCGTAGACCACGCCGTCAATCGATACGGTGTATGCCGTCTGCGGAGCGACCGTCGGTTGCAAGGTCACGTCCGCCGCCGCGCCGGGCAGGATTTGCACGGCGCTGTCCAATGCCCACAGGTTCTGGCTGACGCGATGCCGCACTTGCGCACCCGCCGGCACCGTTGTGCCGGGCGCACCGTACAACACCACATAGGCCCGCGAAGGCTCGTCGCGGTAGCGCGATACGCCGGTGAACGACACGGAGCGGTCCAGCGATACGCCCGTCGCCGAGCCCGGGTACATCGCGTAATACACGCCTTCGGCCTGCTCCCACAACGTGACTTCGCGTTCCGCGAAGGTGTCGATCAGCAGGCCGGTAATACTGTCCGGGCGGGTTTCCACCGCGCCATTGAATCCGGCGGATTGCATGCGCGCGCGCAGGTCCGCCACGATCTCCTGGCGGATTTCGGGCAGGCGCGGGCGTACGAACCCGTCCGGTGTGACACCGTAGGCCATAGGTACCTCAACAAAAGAAAGGGGAAGGAGGGACTAAGACGCGCTTGATAACGTGGGCGAAGACGTGCCCGAAGACGTCGCCAACAGCACCACGCGATCCAGCCGCCCGTAAGACGTGTCGGCTTGGTACGTGACCCGCAGAACGCGCAGTTGGCGTTCCATCTGCAACTGCACCGCTTGCACCTGGGTCACCCCCGGCACCGCCCGGATTCGGGCGCGGAAGATGGCTTCGATGCTGGCGCGGTCGGGCGACTTCACCAGCACGTCCTCGAAGTACGGAACACCAAAGGTGGTGTCCAGAAACCACTCGCCCATGAAGGCGAGCAGGGTGGTGTTGATCTGCTGCGCGATGCGGTCGGCGCCATCCACGAACGACGCGCGGCCAAGTAGATCCAGGTCCAGGTCGTGGTCGTCGGATAAAGCAAGGTCCAGGGTCATCAGATTGGCCCCTCGGTCGTGCCGCCCGCGTAGGCGTGGCGATGCGTGTCGCCAATGCTCTTGCCGTTATGGGTGATCGCGCCGCCTTCGTAGGCCACGCCGCCACGAATGCGCATCGACGCGCCGCCCTGGCCGCCCTCGCCCGACATGCCTTGCGTATAGGTCAGCGGCCCATTGATCGTGACCGGGGTGTTGAAGGTGGCCTGTTCCGCTTGCACCGTCCAGGTTTTGACTTGAAAAGTCAGGTCTCCCGCCGGCGAAAGTTTCAGCGTGCCGGGTCCGTACTGGATGCTGACGTTCTTCGTGTCGGCGGCCATTGTGCCCGGCCGCAGCAGCGGCGAGGCGAATGCATCAGACAAGTCAAACTGGCGCGGGTCATCCGGCGGGCCGTTGTCGCCCGCCAACCAGTTCTCCAGCGCACGGGCGGAGAACGACAGCTTGATCGCGTCGCCCGGCGCCAGCGGCACCGAGATCAGCGCCTGCGCGCCGTTCACATCGCCCACCGGCCAGCACACCGGCACACGCACCACCTGCGGCGGCGGCAAGACGTCGCCATTGGCTAGCCGCTTGGCCAGCGCGGGGCGGGCCGTGACGAACGTGCCGTCATAGGCGACGACTTCGCCCGGCAGCGTCGTGTAGACGTCCGCCAGCTCCGTCGCGATAAGACGGCGCATGAGGGTTACCGCGTTGTTCATGACTGCTCCTTTTTTGTGGAGGGCGGGTTGGGATCGACCAGGGCCAATTCCGTTTGCCAATCCCCACCTTCGCTATCGCCCGTATGGCGCACGGTTTCCGCGCGTTGAAAGGCCACTACCGAGCGGCTTTCCAGCTTGACGAGATCACCCGGGCTGATGGTCGGCAGCAACAACGACTTGACCTTCCAGCCGTCGCGCTGCTGCTGGCCGCTGGCGGGCTTGGCGGCTTTGGCGGCCACGGCCGGCGCAGCGGCAGCCGCAGCGCCACCCGCCTGCCCCGGCGCCTTTGCCTTCGCCTTCTCGCTGGCGGCCGCCCGCGTGCGTTCGGGTTGGCCCAACAAGCCCGTGTCCACGGCCAGCACGACGGCTTGCCGCCGCGTGGTCCCCAACCGCTGCACAACCTGCAACTGCTGATTCTGGATCGACCATTCCAGCCCGGTGCCCTGCGTCACCTTGTGCAGCGCCGTGCGTGCCGCGCCGTAAAAAGAAAAGCCCTGCTCCCACCGACGGTCGGGCGCGTCGTCGGCCATGAGCAGCGGCAGGCCCATCTGCCGCGCAATGTCGCGGATGATGTCGCTGGCGCGAGCGCCAGGCCCCAGGCCGATCGAGACCGCTGTGTCGCGCACTTCGATATAGCCGTCCTTGACCGTCAATTCCGTCACCACGTCCGGCTGGTTATAGCGGGTGTACGCATACACGATGCTGCCGGACGCCATCAGCAAGGGGCCGCCCTCTTCGGCATAGCCCGCATACAGCACGCAACGCAGGCCGGGTTCTTCCAGCGTGCGGCGGGTTTGCGCGGCCAGGTTGTACAAGGTGATCTTGGCGTCGTTGGGTTCTTCGGCAGCGGTCTTGGCGATGTCGAAGGTCAGGCGTATGGGCGGCACGATCTCAAGGCCTTGCCCGCCATCCTTGCCCACCAGCAGCCGGTAGACGCGATCAAACCTGGCCATTGGCCACCTCGTCTGCATTGATGTAAAGCAACGCCACTTCGCCGGAGGGCAGCGCCGATCGGCTGATGGTGTCGCGGCGGTCGGGCGCCAAGGCCACGAGTTCGCCCGAGGGCACGGCCAGATGCCGGTAACCCGCTAACAGGGGGGTGTCCGGCACCACCGCAATGCCCGCCACGATCACTTCGTTATAGGCGTTCTCGATAGCCAGCACCCATTGCCGCGCCTCGCTGTTCCACGACAGGCGCAAGAAATAAGTCCTGCCGTCCAGCTCCATTTCAGTGAGGCTGTCGTTGGCGTCGGGAACGAGTATCTGGATCATGTGTGAAGGATTTTCTTTGCGTTGAAGGCGTCGTGTTGCTTCTGGCTGGCGGGCATGCCGTTTTGCTTGCCGGCGTTGGCCTTGGTGGCGCCGGCCTTGCCCGTTGCGCTGCCCGAGGTTTTTTCCGGAGGAATATCCGCTTGCCGTAAGGTCACCTTGCGGATGCGTTTGAAGCTGGCGGACAGTTCGAAGCGGTCCCCCGCGCCGTTGGTGCGCCCGATGGAGCAGCTTTCCATCACGAAGTCCACATAGGCATCGAGCCCGGTCGTGATGGTGATGGGCAGGCGGTCCGCATGGATCTTGCGCAGCGCGTCCTTGGCGCCGATCAGCTTTGACCGGCCGGCACCCAAGGCCGCGCCGCGCAGACCGCCCAGCAGGCTGATGTCAGCCGCCGTCACCCAGCCGTCCAGCGTCAGTTGCTCGGAATCCGCCACCACGTGGTCCGTCACGGGCGGGCCGTCTTCCACGGCAAACGACGTCACGCGGCTGGTGAGCGTGGTCTTTTCGTTGACCAGCGCATCCAAGGGCAGCGTCCCGATGCTGCTGCCGCCGTGCCATCCGAAGATCATGGAAACAAAGTTCATTGCGACTCCTAGGGGGGGCTCTCGACGCCGGGCGTCACGTCATACGTCTGCGACAGGCTCTGATAACTGCGTTGGTGGCCCTGACTCACGCCATCGGCCACCGCCTTGCTCACAACATGAGGATCGCCAACCGGCACGTTGACGACGATATTGTTGAGGCTTTGGAAGTTGGATGGCGCGCGCCCGGGCAGCGCCTTGGGGCCGAACACATTGGCCGGAGGCACGAGCGGAAGCGAAACACCGCTTGCTACGGCCCACCATGCAGCTTGGTCGCTCGGCAACGCGCCAGACTGAAAGCCCTGCTGCATGCCCTGCTGCCTGCCCTGTTGCCCCTCCGACTTCCAACCATCCATGACCGACGCCTGCGCGTCCGGCTCGGATTTCCAGCGGTCTGGCACCAAGCTCATGAACCAACCCTTGGCCGCCTTGAGCTTGTCCAGCACCCAGGTCTGGATGGCGCCGCCGATCTCTTTGATCGTGGCCATCATCCGCCCGCCCATGTTCGAGAAGAACGTCCACAAGCCGTTGAACGCCCCCGCCCAATGCGCGATGGCGCCGTCCCAGTCGCCCTTGAACGCCGCCACGACGCCGTTGACAAGCCCGGTCCAGAATTCCCAGATAGCCGCGATGTATTCAATGACCGGACCCAGGAACGAATCGAAGGCCATCGCCATCAGCGCATCCCAGGACGCCGAGATATACGCCTTGATCACATCCCAGTTTTCCCAGACCTGCCACAGCGCGACCGCCAGCATGCCAATCAACGAAATGATCCGGCCGATCGGCGTCATGGCGAAGGCGTTCCACAGCATCGGCACGACGACGCTTGCCAAGTTCAGCAAGAATCCGCCGATCGGGGACAGGATCTGCCACAAGCCATAGGCCATCACGCCGGCACGCCGCAGCCAGTTGCCCAGCGCGACCAGCCCGATGCTGGCGCCCGTCAGTGCCAACAGTTTGGCGACCGCGTCGATGTTGTCGGCCATGAACAGAATCGACGCCGTCACCCCGTTCAACACGCTGCGGCCTGCCGGCAAAGCCTGGCCGACATAGCGCTGCAAGGCGTCGTTGAACACCGTCATCGCCGCCGTGAGGGACGCGGGCGCGGCCTCGGCTTCCGTGCGCATGGCGGGCAACTGCGATTGCAGCGCGGGCAATGCGCGGTCGGCCGAGACCTGGCCGCCTTGCACCTGCTGGCGCAACTGGCCTCGGTCCAGGTTCAGACCGGCGGCCAACGCGTCTTGCATGCGCCGGGGCAGCGCGTTGTATTCCTCAAGGCCCAGGCTGCCCTGTTCCACCATCTTCAACAGCGCCGCCACGACACCGCCCCGGTCCTCGGCTGGGGTCTGCGACAAGCGCATGGCCAAGGCGACGGCCTCGGTGATGCCGGCCGCGTCACGCGGGGAACGCCCGTGGTCTTGCAGCGTCTGCGCGGACCGGGCATAGGTGTCGACGTTGTCGGCATATGCCGTGCGGCTGGCGCGCGACACCCGCGCCAGGTCGCGGTCGGCCTCGGCCGCCAGCGCGCTCGATCCCGCCGCTTGCCGCAGGCGTTCCTGGATCTGCACCCAGACGTCGATGTCGCTCAGGATGCGCTTGAGCGGCGATGCGCCAAGCGTCAGTTCAACAACGCCGCGCCAGCCGCCCAGCGCGGCGGCGTGCTGGCGCGGCGCCGCGATGCCGCCTTGCGGCCGAGCTACGGCACTTGTCGCCTGCCTGCTTGTTGCCTGCCTGCTTGTTGCCAACCCCATTGTGGCCTGCGCGCTTATGGTCAACCCGCGTATCGCCTGCTGCGTGCGCAGCACGCTGGGCAGCACGCCCGCAAGCGCCTGGCGCATCGCGGCGCTGGCCAGAACAGTAGCGCCAACCATGGATTGCAGCATGGCTTCAAACGCCTGCTGATAAGCCTGCAAGCCGGTGGTGTCCACCTGGTGGCGCAGCAGCGTCACCACCTCTCGTACCACGATCATCGTTACCTCGCCTTGTTATCTGCCGCAGCCTGCGCGGCCTGCTGGGCATCCATCAG
>RCUJ01000418.1_pt1 | contig 24593 bp, 16 predicted proteins | sample 2166321 | NCBI WGS metagenome assembly RCUJ01 (sample SAMN09932808, study PRJNA488358) | compost metagenome | feature: garden; material: soil; isolation source: compost soil in an enriched community after 118 h of incubation | place: Germany: Experimental Botanical Garden Goettingen | collected... | reverse complement strand
GCCCACAGCCCCAGCGCGGCGCTGTTGCTGCAAGGCTATCTGATCGGCCAGTTCGCATCATCGGCCACAGCCGCCGCGCCACCCCGGCAGGCCCTGACTACGCCACCGGGCGCATCTGGTACAGCGCCGCGCCCGTCCGCCAAGGTACTGCTGGGCCTGGCACCGGGCACCTACCTGGACGGCATCTATCGTGGCCATTTTTCCGACCGGGGCGAGATGCAGGTCAGCCTGCGCGAACACCGCCTGCACGACATCGAGCTGCGCCACCTCGCCTATGCCGGCGTCGACTACCTGAAACTGAGCGAGGAACACCCCTCCTACCCGGTGCTCCGGCAATACCGGCAAGGCATCGCCCACCTGGAGGGACAGCCCCTCGCCAACCTCTTCGACCTCTACGAGCCGGGCCAGGTGGTCGAGGACATCGACGCATTCAGCGGCGCTACCCTGCGCGCCAGCAAAGTCATCTCGGCCGTGCGCGATGCCCTGAACCGCGGGGTGTACCAGTGGCAGTGAGCGTATGGGCGCCGGCTGGTCAGGCTGTCCGAGAACAGGAACTGCTGGTAGGGGCGGGCCGCGTAGGCTGGGCCGGGGCGAAACGCACACGGGCTGGTTCGTCAGCCGGCAGATCGCTCTCTTCGACCCAGGCCACAAGCTGCTGTTGCCAGATCAGATAGATCAGCAACCTGCGGCGGTAGAAGGGGTTGAGCTGCCAGGCGGGATCCTGGAAGCGGACTTTTACTGCATTTCGACGACGGCCAGGCACAGTTTGCCTTGCCGCCCAGTGATGGCGCCGCCAGTCTGGTTTCTTGCCCCAGGTTATTCCAGCGCTTCCAACGCCTGCACCAGGGCAATCGGGGACACGATTTTGGCTGAAATGATCAAGCAGAAGCGAATTGAATCGTGGCCTGCCCCCCTATTGCTCATAAAGCCGGCGCACCGTGCGCAGCTGCGCCTTGGGTAAGTGCTGCTCGGTGTTGAGCCAGGCTTGGAGCGTGACTTGCCCCCCAGCTTGGGCGAGGGCTGTTGCTGGCGTAATACAGCAGCTCAGCAGTGGTGCGCAGATGCTTGCGCACGGTAGATCGAGAGAGCTTAAGGCTGCGGGCAATGGCGCTAATGGTTTTGCCACTGACCAGATGACGCCGCCAGATTTCGGCATCGATGTCCATCGATAACACCCCAGATTCTCCGGCCAAAAGGCCGGATGGCTGCAAACCCCGGGTGTGGAAACTATTGGACGCTGTTTACCCCGGAAATCTGGAAAGTTTTGCACGTTGTATTAAAATTAAAGGTTGACAAACTAGGAATATTCGTGCGGCTCGTACTGAGCTGTCGCGGCGTGCAGATGGTGGCCGACGACACGCTTCGAGCGGTTCGGCCAGAACCCATCAGCGCCGTCCAGGTTCTTTTCGCTCCAAACAGGAGAAACGCCATGACACATACCTACAGTCCAGCGCCAGCACGACTGAACGGAATCGCGGTCGGGAAGGTGCTGTTTGCAAGCTTGGTTTTGCTCCTGCTGGCACTTGCAGAAAGGCCGGCGCACGGGCAGGTCTTGCTCACCGAGACGACATGGGGGGGGACTGGAGCAGAAGTCGCAACCGCTGTCGCCACGGCCGCCGACGGCAGCGCGTACCTCGTCGGCTCAACGGATAGCTTTGCCTTCGACCAGTTCGGCCAGCCCGCGACGCGGATGTTCATCATCAAGCTCTCGAATGGAGCGGTCGTCTGGCAGCGGATCTGGAACGGCCCGACCATCGTTGGTGTGACGGATACGTCAGCGGCGGTCGCTGCCGACGGTTCAGTTTACGTGGCCGGCATCACCGCAGATGGTGGCGGAGACGCCGTGTTGCTGAAATTCGATCCGAACGGCAACCTGCTCTGGGTGCGGGCCTGGGGCGGCACCCAGTCCGATAGCGCCAGCGCGGTGGCGACGCACAGCGACGGCTCCGTCTACGTCGCGGGCCGGACAACCAGCTTCGGCCCGAGCTCCGCCGGGGTGTTCGTCCTGAAGTTCGATCCGACGGGCACTCTTGTCTGGCAACGGCTCTGGGACGATGCCGCCGGCTTCGAGGCGATGGCCGTCACACCGGACGGCAGCGTCTACGCGGCCAGCTCGAGACTGCGGCCCAACAGCAATTTTTCCCAGTTCGACGTGATGGTGCTGAAGCTGACGCCAGCGGGCGACCTGGTCTGGGCACGGACGTACGGGGCAGGCGAGGTCGTGGATGCGCGCGGCGGAATGGCCGCCGCCGCGGATGGGTCCATATACACCGCTGGCGCCATCCAGGCGGCGAAGGGCGGCATCGTCGGCATCTCCGCGCTGGTCCTGAAGATCGGGTCCGATGGCAGCTTGTTGTTCGGCAAGGAATGCTGCACTAAGGGCGGCGACACCGGTGAAGGCATCGCGGTGGCGCCCGACGGCTCGGTTCTTCTCGCCGGAACGACGACGGTGTTGGGCGCCGGCTTCCAGGATGCATTCGTCGCGCGCCTGCAATCGACAGGCAAGAAGGTGACGGATGCGGCAACCTGGGGTGGCACCGGCTTCGAGACCGGCGGCGGGGTCGCGGCTGCGGCCGACAACACGGTGCGGCTTGCGGCGACGACGAGCCAGGGCCCGCCGTATTCGCTGCTGGCAGCGTCGCTGAAACTGTCCGCACCGAAATTCACCGTCGCGACCCCTGCGGGAGAGCTTGTGGATCCGCAAGGCACGGTTTCGATTCCGCAACACGGGGCGTCCGAACCGGCCGGCAGCACGACCTACAGCGGAAACTTCGAGTCGGCACTCATATGGCTCATGCTGCCGTAACGGGGCAGCGTCGCCAGAACGGTGCGGGCGGATGTAGCGCCCACCGGTCAATCGCTCGGCCCAATGCCGACGAGACGTCCGGCACCGCCTTGACGGCCGACTCGATGCGCGTGGTCAACTTGTCGATGCTGACGGGGTCGGAGCCGGCCACCTTGATGCCCACCAAGCTCTTGATGCCCGCCGCGAGATGTCGATGCGGTTGCGGATCGGCGGCACCCAGACGTTGGAAAGCCCCGGCCCCCTGACGACGCGGTCGAGTTCCTCGACCAGCTCGTCCGGGGTCATGCCGGCGCAAACGCAGCCCGTCGATCGACCATTCAGCCGACGATGCGGCGGTCGCCAAGGCTCTGCGGGTGCTGGAGCGCCGGATGCGAAACGCCGGGCCAGCGTTGACGAGCCCCTGGGGCCGAGCGCGACTACCTAAGGCTGCGGATCGGCGACTTGGAGCATGAGGTCTTCATCGAATTGTTCCTCGATGCGCAGCATCGGCTGATTGCGGTGGAGGAGTTGTTCAGGGGAACGCTCGCGCAGACCAGCGTCTATCCGAGGGAGATGATGAAGGCCGCGCTGAAGCACAACACTGCGGCGGTCATCTTCGCCCACAACCACCCTTCAGGGCCGGCGGAGCCGAGCCGGGCTGATGAGATGCCCACGGCGGCCCTGAAGCAGGCGCTTATGCTAGTGGATCGGGAACAGGGGAACAGGGGAACAGGGGACAGACCATGGTTCTGGCTGAAATGATCAAGCAGAAGCGAACCAAATCGTGGTCTGTTCCCGATTACTTCTGGACTGGTGCGGCAAGGACGCCAGCACGGCGTGGCACAACAAGCGACCCGGACAAGCCCACAGCCCCAGCGCGGCGCTGTTGCTGCAAGGCTATCTGATCGGCCAGTTCGCATCATCGGCCACAGCCGCCGCGCCACCCCGGCAGGCCCTGACTACGCCACCGGGCGCATCTGGTACAGCGCCGCGCCCGTCCGCCAAGGTACTGCTGGGCCTGGCACCGGGCACCTACCTGGACGGCATCTATCGTGGCCATTTTTCCGACCGGGGCGAGATGCAGGTCAGCCTGCGCGAACACCGCCTGCACGACATCGAGCTGCGCCACCTCGCCTATGCCGGCGTCGACTACCTGAAACTGAGCGAGGAACACCCCTCCTACCCGGTGCTCCGGCAATACCGGCAAGGCATCGCCCACCTGGAGGGACAGCCCCTCGCCAACCTCTTCGACCTCTACGAGCCGGGCCAGGTGGTCGAGGACATCGACGCATTCAGCGGCGCTACCCTGCGCGCCAGCAAAGTCATCTCGGCCGTGCGCGATGCCCTGAACCGCGGGGTGTACCAGTGGCAGTGAGCGTATGGGCGCCGGCTGGTCAGGCTGTCCGAGAACAGGAACTGCTGGTAGGGGCGGGCCGCGTAGGCTGGGCCGGGGCGAAACGCACACGGGCTGGTTCGTCGGCGGGCGGATCGCTCTCTTCGACCCAGGCCACAAGCTGCTGTTGCCAGATCAGATAGACCAGCAACCTGCGGCGGTAGAAGGGGCTTGAGCTGCCAGCGTTGCCAGCTGACAAGCTAGCTGAGCGCAGAATCAAAGGGCTGTTGCAAAACCTCAGTCGTGAGCAACCGGGATCAAACTAACCGCCCACCCGATTTGCGTACTTGTCGGCAAATTCTTGCAGGCAGAATTCATAGATGCGATCTACGCTAGGCCCACCCTTATCCACGGCAGGATCTAGAACATGGATCGTTCCTCTCGCTGGCTCAATCTCGCCCTTGTTTTCTCAGTAGGTGCCTTTTTCCATCAGGCAAGCCATGCGGCCGTGAACTGCACCACGGGTGGCGTCAGCTATTTCGGCTCCGAGGTCTACGCGGAACCACAGACCCCGAATGGCTCTGGGCAGTACTTGTACAAGATCGCGGGCCTGCAATGCTCCGGTGGCAAAGTCATCAAGTGGACAGAGACCAGTGCTTGGTACACCCCGGATGTGATGCTCGATACTCTCAAGGCAAGCAGTACCAACATGAAACGCGTGTTCCCCAATACGTGCAAAACTCATGCAGTGCTGCTGCACGACAACTTCACTGGTTCGGTCGATGGCGTTGCTGCCAGCAGTTATGCCGTTGCCAAGCAGACCCACTTCGAGGTGTTTGCGGGGCCAGTATTCTACGACCGCTCCGCCGAGTTGGTTTGCCCGGAAACCCCGGGCTTGGGCAATCCAGATCTTCCAGGCAGCTGCCCCGTGCAGTCGGCGCAGCAGGTTCTGGCCAGCCCGGCAACACCCAGCATGGAGCAAGGCGATCCGGTCAATGTGTCCAATGGCAACAGCTACCAGGTCGAGATCGATTACCCCGGTCAGCCGGGAACCCAGATGCGTTTTGCTCGCTACTACAACAGCAAGACCGCCAACTGGACCCACAGCTATTCGACCAAGTTGAAGCTCTCGCCGAGCAAAGCGATGTTGATCAATACCGATGGCCGCGAGAGCCTGTTCACTATTTCCGGCGGCATCGCCAGCGCCTCGCCCAAAGAGCTCGGCCGCCTGGAGCAGACGGCCTCCGGTTGGCGTTATGACAACACCTACAATGAGCACCTGCACTTCAATACGGAGGGCCAACTGACTCGCATCGATCGCGCCAACGGCTCCTATGAGACCCTGACCTATGGCACCCACAACATTGTGGTCACCGACTCGCTGGGGCTGACCATGACTCTGGCCTTCAACACCGCCAAGCGCCTGACCGGGGTTGCGACAGGCACGCTACAGGTGGCCTACACCTACAGCACCGTAGGCCGCGTGACCAAGGTGACTCGCACGCAGGGCGGGCAGAGCCTTTCGCGCACCTACCATTACGAGGACACTCGCGAAGGCGGTTGGCTCACCGGCATCACCGATGAGCGCAACATTCGCTATGTCACCTGGGCCTATGATGCCCAGGGACGGGTGATTCGCAATGAACTGAATGGTGTGCAGAGCAAATACCTGTTCACTTACAACAGCAACGTCTCCACCACGGTCACCAACCCGCTGGGCAAGCAGTCCACCTATACCTTCCAGACCATTGCGGGTGCCAAGCGCATCACCGCGCTGACTGGCGCAGCCTCGCCGAATTGTCCGAGCAGCAACTCGACGTTCACCTACGACAGCCGTGGCCTGATCAAGACCCGCACCGACAATAAGGGTTACGTCACCACCTACGATTACAACGACCGAGGCCTGGAGGTAAGGCGTACCGAAGCGACCGGCACGGTGCAGGCGCGCACTATCACCACCGAGTGGCACCCAACACTCTATCTGCCGGTATCCATCACCGAGCCAGGACGCGTGATGCATTTCGAGTACGACAGCCAAGGAAACCAGCTCAGCCAAACCATCACTGCGCTCTGATCAGAAGGAACTGACCGATGAAGACTTTGCATCGCGCAAGCCTGCTCTCGCTGGCACTGGCAGCAGTGCTGGGCGTTTCCGGCGTACAAGCTGTCGAACGCAACTGGAGCTACAGCTACAACAGCCTGGGCCTGGTCGAGACCGCCGACGGCCCGCGTACCTATGTCGCCGACATCACCCGCTACAGCTACGACACCGAGGGCCATCTGACCCAGGTCACCAACGCCCTCGGCCACATCACCCAGCTGTCCAACTTCGACAGCCATGGCAACCCGCAGACCCTGGTCGACGCCAACGGCGTAACGTCCAGCCTGAGCTACAGCCCGCAGGGCTGGCTGGCCTCGGTGAGCAGCGCCGGCAGCAGCACCAGTTTCGAGCACGACGCCATCGGCCAGATCACCCAGGTCACCCGTGGCGACGGCAGTTGGCTGCAATACACCTGGAGCGGTGCGCGGCGCCTGACCGCGATCACCAACAATCTGGGCGAGAAGGTCGAGTACGACTACGACGCCATGGGCAACCGCACGGCGCAACGTCTCAAGGATGCCTCCAGCAACCTGACCCAACAGCAAACCTGGGTATACGACGAGCTGGGCCGACTGCTACGCAGTGTTGGCGCCCAGAGCCAGACCCATCAGTACGGTTACGACCTCAACGACAACCCGACGCTCAACACCAACCCCAAGCAGAACAGCACCAGCAGCAGCTACGACGCCCTCGACCGCCTGGTGGCCAACACCGACCCACTGAATGGCGTCACCGCTCTGGCCTATGACGCCCAGGACAACCTGACCCAGGTCAAAGATCCGCGCGGCGTCACCACCGGCTACCAGTACGACGGCCTCGGCAACCTGATCCAGCAGACCAGCCCGGACACTGGCACCACCACCTTTAGCCATGACGCCGCCGGCAACGTGATCAGCAAGACCGATGCGCGCGGCGTGGTCACCAGCTACAGCTACGACGCCCTCAATCGCCTCACCGCTCGCCAGTACCCAGCCAACCCCGCGCTCAACGTGCAGTACCACTACGACATGACCGCCGATGGCAACAAAGGCATCGGCCGCCTGACCGCGGTGCAGGACGCCAGCGGCGTGCTCGGCTACCACTACGACGCACGCGGCAATCTGGTCGAACAGATCCGCTCGGTGGAGGTGCTGGGCCAGGACAAGTACGACCGTCTAGCCTACGACTTTGATGCCGCCAACCAACTGACCCGCATCGACTACCCGGCCGGCCTGCGAGTCAACTACACACGCAACCCCGCCGGCCAGGTCAGCAATATCGGCCTGCAGATCGGTGCTAACGCCCCCGTCACGTTGGCCAGCCAGATCGGCTATCTGCCCTTCGGCCCGCTGAACAGCCTGACCTGGGGCAACGGCATCAGCCTCGACCGTCAGTACGACCAGGACTACCGCCTGGTACAACAGCAGGTCGGCAGCTGGCAGAGCGCCTACGACCATGATGCCAACGGCAATATCGTCACCCTGGCGCACAGCCTCTGGGGCTCGCTGCAATACGACTACGACGCCCTCGATCGCCTGACCCTGGAACAACGTACCACCGAGAAAAAGACCTACGCCTACGACGCCGTCGGCAATCGCACCGGGCGCATTACCTACAGCCTGAATGACGGCCAGGAAAGCCAGACCGCCAAACAGACCCTGATCTACCAAGCCAACAGCAACCGCCTGAGCAAGCGCAACAGCACCTACGCTGTCGAAGTCGATGCCGCCGGCAATTACACCCGCTACAGCCAGAACCGTCGTTACAGCTACGACGCACAAGGGCGCCTGAACAGCGTCACCGACGCCGCCGGCGTGCTCAAGGCCAGCTACCGCTACAACGCCCTCGGCCAGCGCACGGTCAAGGAGGTGCAGGGTACCGGGGTGATCTACCCCTACACCTACCTCTACGGCCCGGACGGGCAACTGCTCGGCCAACTGCAATACACCCACACCGGCAAAGCCAAACTCGCCCACTACTGGGTATGGCTGGAGCAAACGCCGCTGGCGCAGATCCAGATCACCTATGCCAGCGACGGCATCGGCATCGCCAACAGCCAAGTCATCTACCTGCACGCCGACCACCTCAACACCCCACGCCTGGCCTCCAATCAAAGCCAGCAACTGCTGTGGAGCTGGAACAGCGACGCCTTCGGCGTCGGCCTGCCGAACCAGGACGTGGACGGCGACGGCGTGCAAACCAACATCCCGCTGCGCTTTCCGGGGCAGCTGTACGACGCCCATGCGGCGCTTTATTACAACTATTTCAGGGATTATGATCCGCAGACCGGGCGCTATGTGGAGAGTGATCCGATTGGGCTCAAGGGTGGGTTGAACACCTATGGGTATGTAAAGGGCAACCCACTTATCTACTCCGATCCCCTAGGATTGGAGGTCACGATGCTATGTCGATCGCTGAATCATATCGTGGGCAAGATTGGGATAAAGCATTGCGCAATCTTTGTCTGGCATTTGGATGAAGACTCGTGCGGCAACCTCATTAAGGTAATCGATAGCCAATTTAGCGTTGCAGGCGGTCGCACCCCTCAAACAGACCCGACACTTGATACATACTCGGATGATAGAAAAGGCTTCTACGCACCATTTACCTCCGACAATATGCGATTCCTGATTCCTCCTCCAGGAATGACCCAGTCAGGCTGGGATCAATCAGTAACGAACGCAGGAAATAACTACAACTCTGGCGAGCCCTACAATTCTAAAACCGGCCCCAATTCAAATACGTCTGCAGACAACATAATTGAAAACGCCGGCGGAACAGCTCCCAACGTGCCTGGTGCGTGGCAGCAAAATTATGGAGAGTAAAATGAAGAAGACGCCACCAATCCTGCTAATCACGATATTACTCGCAGGATGCGACTACTCCATATCCAGCGGCGACCTCAATGGATTAACCATTGGCAGCACTATAGATCAAGTTTTCGCAGAGCTCGAAAAGCAAGGTGTAAAACAAATAGAACCGCTGCCCGACTCAGACATAAGCGTAACCCAGGAAAACATTAAGGACATAGAAAAACTAGGAATGAATCAAGGAGTGTGCATATCTAACAGACGAGGATACGACCTGAAAATAAAATTCAGCAGCCTCGGGCCTGAAGTTAATTACAGCTCCCCTCAAGCCGAATCTGACAGCAAGCTTCTTCAAGGAGCAAAAGCCAGAGAAGACATACATGATGCAATCCGGAAGATACTCGATAGTAACAAGAAAGCAGTAGCCTCAAACTGCATTGTCCCTAGCATGAAATTCAACACTGCCTCTAGAGATCAAGGTATAAAGGAATACAGCAGGCTCACCTTCCATATTCCCGAGTCCTACTCAACCATGACCCTCTACTTCAATAACGAGACCTTGCAAGAAGCGGAGTATCACTGGAGGCCTTTTGAACTCCCATAGACTGCGGGGATACCTGGCGAACTCATAGTTCGATGTGATTCGCCAGATGGACATTCCTTCGGGCAGCCCATCTAGCCCGGATTTCTCATGACCGCATAAACAAAAACGGCTGAAAGCCTTATGATTCTTGTCGCCAAACAGAGCCCCATAAGTCTTCAGCCGCCAGCGTTTTGCAAGGTAGTTGTTGCGTCAGCCGTGTTTTTAATCTGGGCGGCGGCAAAAACTGAGTGCACACGGTTATTGAATTGAGTCGTGTCCCCTATTGCTCTTCTGCCCTTCGTGGCAGTGCTGACGATAGCGACCTTCATCATCGCCTATGTGCCGGCGATCAGCCTGACCCTGCCTGCATTGCTGGGCTACTGACGACGGTCACCCAGGCCTTTACCCCTCTAGCGCCTGCACCAGCGCCTTGAGAAAGCGCGCGGCCTCGCCGCCGGTGACCGCGCGGTGGTCGAAGGTCAGCGACAGCGGCAGGATCGGATGCACCAGCACCTTGCCGGCCACCGCCACCGGCTCGTCGCGGATACCGCCGGCACCGATGATCGCCACCTGCGGCGGCATCACCACCGGGTTGGCGTAACGGCCGAACAGGGTGCCGAAATTGGACAGGGTGAGGGTCGCGCCCATCATCTCCTGGGGCGGGATCGAGCGCGCCTTGACGTCGGCGCGCAGGCGCGCAATGCCTTCCTTCAAGTCCTCGGCCGTGCGCGCGCCGACGTTGCGCAGCACCGGCACGAACAGACCGTCCGCGGTATCCACGGCGATGCCCAGATCGAGCTGGGCGTGACGCTTGAGCGACAGCCCCTTGCCATCGAACCAGCTGTTGAGCACCGGTTCGGCCTGACAGGCGGCGGCGATGGCCTGGGCGATGCGCACCAGTGGATCGCGCGCCTGCGCCCAGCGATGCAGATCGGCGTCGCCGACAATGAACACCGGCACCACCTCGGCGTGCGAGCGCGCCATGTTGATCGCCATGCTGCGCCGCACCCCGCGCAGCTTGTCGCCGCCGAACTTGTCGCGGGCCGACTGGGTCGCGGCTTCGACATCGCCCCGGGTGATCAGGCCAGCGCTGCCGGAACCGACCAGGCCACTCAGGTCGACGCCCAGCTGGCGGGCCAGCTGGCGCACCGCCGGGGTCGCGCGCGGCGCCAGGTGCTCGCGGGTCGAAGGCGCGGCGCCGACGAAGAAGCTGTCCGCCTGCGCCTCGCCGCCGCCTTCCAGGCGACCGACCACGGTGCCGGCATCGGCCTCGCCCTCGTAGGCCAGCAACGGCTCGCCGACATGCAGGATGTCGCCTTCGGCGCCGAAGGTCTTGGCCACCACACCGTCGTAAGGCGCGGGAATATCGACGATGGCCTTGGCGGTTTCCACCGAGACCAGTAGTTGGTCGGCCTTGACCGCCTCACCGGCCTTGACGTGCCACTCGACGATCTCGGCCTCCTGCAGGCCTTCGCCCAGGTCGGGCAGTTTGAAGTATTTCATCTCTCGTTCTCCCCTCGATTCGCTTGTCCTGCATAGCCGGGTCAACGGCCTGGTGCGCGCGGCGCACCCTACGCCGAGTGGCCTCCATCCCGTAGGGTGCGCGGGGCCGCCTAGGTCGTGCGCACCATTGCCCCCCAAGGATCAGGCGTAATCCAGCACCGTCTCGCAGGCCGCGAGGATGTCCGCGACCCCGGGTATATAGAGTTGCTCCAGGCGGTACAGCGGCGGCGGGATATCCGGCGCGGTAACCCGCTGGATCGGCGCCTGCAAATCCAGCAAGGCGCGCTCGTACAGGCTGGCGGCGATCTCCGCGCCGACCGCGCAGCTCTTCGGCGCCTCGTGCACGATCACGCAGCGCCCGGTCTTGCGCACCGAGGCCTCGAGGGTGTCGAGGTCCAGCGGCTTGACGCAGGCGACGTCGATCACCTCGGCGGACACCCCGCGCTCCTGCAGCTGCGCGGCCGCCTGCAGGGTCTCGTGGACGCTGGCGCCCCAGCTGATCAGGGTCAGGTCGCTGCCCTCGCGCAGGGTGAAGCAGCTGTCCAGCGGCAGGCGCTTGCCATCGTCATGCAGCACCTGCGGATTCATCCGGTACAGCCGGGTCGGCTCGAGGAAGATCACCGGGTCGGGATCGTCGATGGCCGCCAGCAGCAGGCCGTAGGCGCGCGCCGGCGAGGACGGGATGACCACGCGCAGGCCGGGGATGTGGGCGAACAGCGCCTCGGTGCTTTCGCTGTGGTGTTCCGGCGCGCGGATACCGGCGCCCATGGGGGTGCGCAACACCAGCGGGCAGCTCAAGCGGCCGCGGGTGCGATTGCGCAGGCGGCTGGCATGCGAGACCAACTGATCCAGCGCCGGGTAGATGAAGCCCATGAACTGGATTTCCAGCACCGGCTTCAAGCCTTGCGCGGCCATGCCGACCGCCAGCCCGGCGATCATGGTCTCGGCCAGTGGCGTGTCGATCACCCGCTTGAAGCCGAAGGTGTCGCGCAGGCCGGCAGTGGCGCGGAACACCCCGCCGTTGACGCCGACATCCTCGCCCAGCACCACCACGTCCAGGTCCTCGTACATGGCCCGGTGCAGGGCCAGGTTGACCGCCTCCAGCAGGCTCAGTTTGGCCTCACTCATGGCTGGCCTCCTGCCGACGGGCAATACGTTCCAGAAGCATGGCGCGCTGCTCGCCCAGCGCCGCCGGCCACTGCGCGTAGACATAGTCGAACAGGCTCTCGGCAGGCGCATTGCCGACTGCCTCGAAGGCTTCGACCGCCTGCTGCACCAGGCCCTGGCACTCGCCGATCAACGCCTGCTCGCGGCTTTCGTCCCACACGCCCTGAGCGGCTAGATAGCTCTGCAGGCGCTTGACCGGTTCTTCCTGCCAGGCTTGCTTGACCTCGGAGGCCGGCCGATAGCGGGTGGCGTCGTCGGCGGTGGTGTGGTCGCCGAGGCGGTAGCTGAGGCACTCCAGCAACACCGGCCCCTTGCCGTGGCGGGCACGCTCCAGGGCGACCTGCATGCGGTCATAGACGGCGATGATGTCGTTGCCGTCGACCTGCTCGCCGGGAAAACCGGCGCCTAGGGCCTTCTGCGCCAGGGTCGGCGCGCCGCACTGGATGCGCCGCGGCACCGAGATCGCCCACTGGTTGTTGTTGACCACGAACACCACCGGCAACTGCCAGGCGCCGGCGACGTTGAGCGCTTCGAGAAAATCGCCCTTGCTGGTCGCGCCATCGCCGCAGGTGGTGACGGCGACGCGGTGCTCGCCGCGGATCTTCATCGCCGTGGCCACCCCGCAGGCATGCAGGGCCTGGGTGGCGATCGGCACGCAGAGCGGGAAGTCCTGGGCCACCGCCGGGTCGGCGTAGGCGCTGCCGCGCTCGTCACCGCCCCAGTAGAGGAGGATTTCCTCCATCTTCACTCCGCGCATCACCTGCACCGCGGTGTCGCGGTAATAGGGCACCAGCACGTCCTCGGCCTTCATCAAGGCACCGATGGCCACGCCTATGGCTTCCTGGCCGATGGTCGGCGCGTAGGTGCCGATGCGTCCGGTGCGTTGCAGGGCCACGGCCTTCTGGTCGAACAGCCGGGTCAGGACCATCTGCCGGTACAGGCGCACCAGCAGATCGAAGTCGTCGGCCCACGCCGGCAAGGCAGCGAGCAGACGGCCCTGCGCATCGAGGTAGCGGGTAAGGGGTATGTCGGGGTTGAACGGATTCATGGACGATTCCTCGGCACCTTGTGGGCGTGCTTACAGCCGCCGACGCTCGTGGCATCGGCGGTCCCGGCTCAGCCATACAGCAAGCGTTCGGCCAGGGCATCGGCGACCCGCGCGGGTGAGCGCTTGTCGGCCTGGGAGTGAGCATAGATCTCGGTCAGACGCCGGCTGATCTGCTGCAGGTGCGTGGTGATCGCCGCCAGACTCTCGCCGCGGTGCCTGAGGGCGACATAGATCAGCCCGCCGGCATTGATCACGTAATCCGGCGCATAGAGAATCCCGCGCGCCTGCAGGGTGTCGGCGATGTCGGCACTGGCCAGTTGATTGTTGGCCGCGCCGGCCACTGCCGAACAACGCAGTTGGCCGACCGTTTCGCCATTCAGCACGCTGCCGAGACCGCAGGGCGCGAGAATGTCGCAGGGGGTGGCGAGCAGGGCATCGCTGGCCACCGGGTGCGCGCCCAGTTGCTCCACCGCCAATTGCACCCGACCGCGATCCAGGTCGCTGACCAGCAACTCGACGCCAGCCGCATGCAGTTGCTCGGCCAGCGCATAGCCCACATGGCCAAGCCCCTGGATGGCCACGCGCAAGCCGTGCAGATCATCGCCGCCCAGACGCGCCTGGGCCGTGGCGCGAATGCCGGCGAATACGCCCATGGCCGTGTGCGGCGAAGGGTCGCCGCCCTCGGTGGTGCTGGTGACGTGGCGGGTGTGCTGGGCGATGCAGTCCATGTCGGCGGTGGAGGTGCCGCTGTCCACCGCGGTGATGTAGCGGCCATTGAGCGTCTCGATGAAGCGGCCGAAGGCCTCGAACAGCGCCCCACGATTGTCGACATGCGCCGGGCGGATGATCACCGCCTTGCCGCCACCCTGGGCGAGCCCGGCCAATGCGGCCTTGTAGCTCATGCCCTGGGCCAGGCGCACGGCATCGCGGATCGCACTCTGCTCGTCGGGGTAGGCCAGGTAGCGGCAACCACCGAGGGCCGGGCCGAGACGTGTGTTGTGGATGGCGATTATGGCCTTGAGGCCCGTGACTGGATCCTGCGTGAGGTGCAATTCCTCAAGCCGGGCGGCTTCCATCATGGCGAACATGCTGTGGCTCCCTTGCTTCTGGTTACAGCCAGTATAGGTGCAGCCCCCGAAATCGCCCGGCCAGGCCGGCATAAGTGCGGCCGTGGGCAAAGCCAAGTTGCATAAACAGAATATCCAGGCGCAACACTGGACGCCGCCCACCAAGGCGGCTACAACCGAGTCTTGTGCGGAGGTAACCATGAGCCCACGCCAGACCTGTCTTGCCTGCCTTGAGCGGGAGCCGCCCGCGGTCTTCGAAGCGGCGCTATGGATTGCCGCCGAACACGATCCGACGCTGCAACCGGCCGAGGTGCTGGGTGAATTCGCCACGCTGCAGCAGCAAGTCAGCCTCGGCTTGCCCGCCTTGCCGCCTCAGGAACTGGCGCAACCGCTGCTGCGGCGCCTGAGCGAGCTGGATTTTCGCGAAGACGACAGCCCGCCGCGCCCGCAGGTCGCCCTGCTGCACAAGGTCGTCCAGCGCCGCCGCGGACAACCGCTGACGCTGGCCTTGATCGCCCTGGAGCTGGCACGGCGACTGGGGATTCCATTACAAGGAGTGAATTTTCCCGGGCATTTCCTGCTGCGGGTGGCGGGGGCCGACCACCTGCTCGACCCCTGCGGCGGACGGCGCCTGTATACCCGCGACTGCCGCGAGCTGCTGATCCGCTGCCAGGGCGCCCAGGCCGAACTCAGTGCCAGCCACATGCGCGCCTGCGACGGGCGCAGCATGTTGCAACGGCTCTCGCGCAACCTGCATCAGCTGCACCTGCTGGAGGAGGACTACCTCGCGGCACTGAAGGATGCCGAACGCGTGCTGCTGCTGGGCGCACCCACGGTGGCCGACCACCTGGCCCGCGCCGAACTGTACCAGCGCCTGGAGTGCCCCCAGGCCGAGCGCTTCGATGTACAGCACGCCCTGCTGCTGTGCGACGACCCGGCGCAACGCATGCTGCTCGCCGAACGCCTGCGCCAGCTCGCCACGCCACCGGTCCTGCATTGACTCACCCAGGCGGTGATCCGCTCTGTGCGTAGGGCGGCCGGGGCGCCGTCCGCTCGTAGCGAAGCGACAGCCCGCCAGCTTTGTGCCACGCCGATGATCCACGGTGCACTGCCTGCGGCGAGTGGCACCCTACGGATCGCGGCTTGCTCGATATCTGGCGATTCTCTCGGATCGTAGGGCGGCTTCGGAGCGCAGCGACAACCCGCCGGATTTTGCGCCGGCCGGTGAACCATGGTGCACTGCCTGCGGCGAGTGACACCCTACGGTTTGTGGATTACCCCAGATCCCGCGGCGTACGTGCGTAGGGCGGCTCGGGCGGCGTTCCGTTCGGAGCACAGCGACAGCCCGCCAGCTTTGTGCCGCGCCACTTAACCCTGGCGCACTGCATTCGGCGAGTTGCGCCCTACTGTGTGACAACGAGACATTGCCCCGACTTACAACAGCCCCAGCGCCTTGGCCCGCGCCACGGCCTGGGTGCGCCGGGCGACGCCGAGCTTGCCGTTGATGCGCCGCGCATGGGTCTTCACCGTGTGCAGGGAGATGAACAGCTGTTCGGCGACTTCCTGGTTGGACAGGCCCTGGGCGATCAGACGCAGTACGGCCAGCTCACGGCAGCTCAGGCAGGCCTCTGCTGCCGCCGGCGCCTCTGCGGTGGCCGCCAGAGGCAGTTCGTCCGCGGCGAACCACAGCCCCTGGTAGTTCAGGCGCTGACGCAAGCTGTGCGCGGCCTGACGCGCCTGGTTCGCCGCTGGCAGATCGGCCCAGGCGTTGCAGGCCTCGGCGTAAGTTGACCAGAGTTCACTGGCGAACGCCTGGCGGCCCTGCGCCACGGCCTGGTCGAGCAGCCGCTGCAGCGCCTCGCGGACATCGCTGCCACGCGCCATGTCGAGGCACAACAGTAGATGTTCCAGACGCGGGAACAACTCGGGAAAATTCGGCGGTGGCACGCTGGTTTCCAGTCGGTGGCCGAGCACCCGGGTCAAGGCTTCGCGCGCACGCGGGTGATGCCCCTGGTAGATCCACAGGCGGCTGCTGGCCAGCAACAGCACGCCGCGATACAGGCTGTCGCTGACCCGCTGACGCTGCATCCAGCGCTCGGCTTCGGCCAGCTGGGCGAACGCAGCAGGCAGATCGCGCCGGCAGGTGGCCAACTCGGCCAGACCCAGATAGCCATGAAAGGCCCCCGGATCGCCGCCGGCCAGGGCATCCTCGAGCCCGGCTTGCAGCTGGCTGGCCGCCTGCCCGAGGCAACCCTGGCGCAACGCCAAGCGTCCCAGACGCAGGAGGATCCTGCCGTGCACCGGGGTCCGGCGTAGCGCCTGCGCGTCCATCTGGGCGAGCACCCGCTGCAGCAGCGCCTCGGCGCGGGCGAACTCGCCGCGCGCCTCCAGCAGCAGCGCATGATCGAGTTCGAGCAAGGCCTCGAACACCGCACTGCCGCAACGCCGCGCCTGCTTCAGCACCTCGTAGCTGAGCTGCTGCGCCTGCTCCAGCCGGCCTTCGCCGATGGCGATCTGGGTCAGTACCGAACGGCACAGCAGGCTCTGCGCCCAGGCGCTCTGCGGCAACGCCGGCAGCGCCTCGAGCAGGTGCGCGCGCGCCTCCGGCGCATGGCCACGACCATAGGCGGCAATCCCGCGAATCGCTTGCCACTGGGCGAACAGTTCGGCCAGGCGCTCGGCATCGGCACGCGGCTGAAAGTGCGCCAGTTGGTCGACGCAGGCCTGCGCCTCTTCCAGGCGCCCGACCAGCAACAAGGCCCAGGCATTCAGCAGGATCAGGCGCGGCGTACTGCTCAGCAGGCTGTCCGGCAGTTCGCTGCGCCAGTGCAGGATCAGCGCCAGATCCTGGCCCTGGAGCAGTTGTTCCTCGGTGAAACGTTCGAGGAAACTGGCCGCGACTTCCGGCTGCCCCCCCTTGAGCGCATGCTCCACCGCCGCACGCGCTTCGCCGTGGGCGGCGAACCACTGGCTGGCATGCAGGTGCAGGCTGGTGCAGGGCGCGGCCCTGGCCCGCTGCTGCAGCAGTTGCGCCAGCGGCGCGAAGACCTCGAGCCAGTCCGCCGCGCCCTCCACTTCCTGGATGAACAGGCCGCGTGCGCGCAACGCCTGCAGCCAGACCGCACCCTCCCCCACACCGAGCAGGTGCTCGCAGAGTTCATCGTTGAAGCGCGGAATCTGCGCCAACTGGCAGAGTGCGTGGTGCAGTTCGGCGGGCAGGCCGTGCAGCACCTCATGCTCGATATAGTCGCGCAGCAGCGCGTTATGTTCCTCACACAGCGGCGAGCCCTCGCGCTCGCCGTGGGCGGCCAGCAGGCGCAAAGCCGCCGGCCAGCCGCGGGTCAGGGCGAACAGCTGGTCCGCGCGGCTGCTGCGCAGCGTATCCACATGCGCCAACCAGGCACCGACCTCATCCGGCGTGAAGGCCAGATCCGCGCCCCCCAGCTCGAACAACTCGCCCTCCAGCAGCAGACGCGGCAGGTTGCAGGCCGGCCGCCGCCGGCTGCCCAGCCACCAGCAGAGATTGGCCGGCGCAGCGCAGAGCAATCGATCGAGACAGGCATCGAGTTCGCCATCGGGCTCACGCGCATAGTCGTTGAGCATGATCCACAAGGCGCGCGGCTCCCGCTGCACGGCAAGCAACAGCTCGGCTTCACTCAGGCTCGGCGGGTAATCGAGGGCGATAGACAGCTGCCTGCAGAACTCCGCCGGCGAGGCTGACTGCCCGGCACAGTTGAGCCACAACGGCGAACACTCGGGCGGGCAGGCACGGGCGCAATCGGCGAGCAGCACCGACTTGCCGAACCCCGCCGGGGCGATCAGCAGACGCAAGCGGCAGTCCCGGGCAAGCAGGCGACGCTGCAGCGGCTCGCGCTGGACATGCCCAGGCGGCTGGCGCGGCAACAGGCTCTTCGACGAGGCGATAGGCAAGGATGGCGGGTAGGCGGTCATGACGGCTCGTATTGATTTTGTACTGGGAGCAGTACTCACGAGGCTAGACCCGGGCGCAGGCAGACAATAGCTGTATCAGCATTGCTGATAATCGGCGATAAAACAGGCGGCCCGCAGGCCGCCCGATGATGCAGGAGCAAACTTGCCGGTGGGCCTCAGCGCACGCCGGAGCTGCGCAGGGCCGCCGGGGTGTAGTCGGCGGCACTGGCCTTGAAGCCGAAGGCGTAGGCCGATTTCTCTTCGTTCTTCATGCCCAGGGCCAGGTAGCGCCCGGCGACTATGTCGTAGAGGGCCTCCAGGGTGTAACTCGGCACCTGGTGATTGTAGTAATTCTGCGCATGCCCCTCGGCGACGCGCCACAACTGGCCGCGACCGTCGTAGTGGTCGACCAGGGCCAGCTGCCAGCTGTCCTCGTCGAAGTACAGGTGGCGCTTGGCGTAGATGTGCCGCTCGCCGGACTTCAGCGTGGCCTCCACTTCCCAGACCCGGTGCAGCTCGTAACGGGTCAGGTCCTGGTTGATGTGCCCGGCCTTGATCACGTCGTCGTACTCCAGGCTCGGCGAGTCCAGCTTGTAGCTGTTGTAGGGGATGTACATCTCCTTCTTGCCGACCAGTTTCCAGTCGTAGCGATCCGGCGCGCCGGAGAACAGGTCGAAGTTGTCCGCGGTGCGCATGCCGTCGGCGGCGGTGCCCGGCCCGTCGTAGGCCACCTGCGGGGCACGGCGCACGCGGCGCTGGCCGGCGTTGTAGATCCAGGCCAGGCGCGGTTCCTTGACCTGGTCGATGGTCTCGTGGACCAGCAGCACGTTGCCGGCCAGGCGCGAGGGCGCGGTCACCCGTTGCTTGAAGTAGAGCAGCACGTTGGCCGCCTTGGCCGAATCGACGTCGGGCATGTCGGAGGGGAAGGCCACCTCGTCCTCGAACTTGACCAGGCTGTAGGAGCCATTGGTCTGCGGGGTCGCCTGGGTGATCCAGCGGCGCACGTTGCCCCCGCGGTAGCGGGTGATGTGGTTCCACACCACCTCGACCCCGCTCTTGGGGATCGGGAAGGCGTAGTAGCGGCTGTCGCTGAAGTTCTGCAGGCCGTTGCCGCCATCGATGCTGCTGGTGTTGAGCGCGCTCTGCCTGGCCGCGGCATAGATCGCCTCGGGCACCGCGGCGCTGCGGTGGGTCGGGTAGACCGGGATCTTGTAGCTGTCGGCATAGCGCTTGAACATCGCCATTTGCCCGGCGGACAGCTTGTCCTGGTACTGCGCGGCATTGGCCGCGGTGATGGTGAACAGCGGTTGCTCGCCCGCGAACGGGTCGGCGAGGAAGCCCTTGGCGTCGACCGCGCCGGCGCTGGTCGACAGGCCACCGGTCCAGGCCGGGATGCTGCCGTCGGCATTGCCGGCCATTTCCGCGCCGAGCGGGGTCAGGCTGCTGCCCAGTTGCGCGGCCTCCTGTTCGGAGACGGCGGCCATCACACTGGTCGCCAGCAGCGTCAGCGCCAGCGTTTGCAGGATTCTTGTAGTTTTCATCAGGTACGGATCCCTTGCGCGTGGTTGATCAGAAGTTCGCACCGAAACTCAGGGCGACGAAGTCGCGGTCGGTGACGGTGTTGTAGTCGCCGCCGAAGAAGTCGGTGTAGCTGAGGCTGGCGTTGTAGGTGTTCTGGTAGTCGGCTCTGAGGCCGAGGCTGACGGCCTTGCTGCCCTCGTTGAAGTTCGGCCCGTAACCGTCGACGTCGTGCGACCAGGCCACGCTCGGGGTCAGGTTGACCCCGGCGAAGACGTTGCTGTAGTCGGCGCTGGCGACCAAGCGGTAACCCCAGGAACTGTCGGTGTAGAAGCCGTCGCCCTGGCACTCGTCCGGGTTGGCCGCGTTGAACGCAGCGCACACGCCCGGCACGCTGAATTCGCCGGCGCCGTAGATCGGGTCGCGACCGAAGCGCAGTTCGCTGGGATCGTCCTTGATGCCGCCGATGTGGTTGTAGCCCACTTCGCCGACCAGGGTCAGGCGGCTGGCGCCGAGCACCCGGTCGATGAACTGGATCGCGCTGACCTGGGCCTGAGTGAAGGGCTTGCGCTCGTAGCCGTGGAGATCGCCGCTGCTGACGTTGAGCGCATGACCGCTCTCGAACACCGGGTTGAACGGCAGGCCGAGGGCGGCGAAGGACAGGTCGGTGGAGTTGATCTGCATCGGCATGTTCGGCCGGTAGCTGACTTCACCGGACAGCGCGGTGCCGCCGACATTGGTCTGGAAGCTCAGGCCGTAGAGGCGGATATCTTCCGGGTATTCGATGAAGTAGCGGGCGTTCGGCGCACCGGGGATGAAGCTGGCGAAGTTCGGCGTGGTGGTGCGGATGGTGCTGAATACCGGACCGCGGCTGTGGTAGTTCAGCGCATAGAGGCCGAACTCGGTGTCGTTCAACTGCTCGGCGAACCAGCGCAGGGCCACCCCGTACTGGCCGCTGTCGCGCGCATCGCGGTCGCCGGCACGCGGGATGTAGGCGTTGTCGACGAAGGAGTTGCTCGACTCGCCCGGCGGCAGATCCGGGCCGAACACGGTCAGGCGATCATCGCAGCCGTCGGCGACCACATCGGTGGTGGAGAAGAAGGTGCCGCAGTTGTCCACCACGGTCTGATCCCACTCCAGCTGATAGAAGGCTTCCATGCTCAGCGAGTCGCTCAGGCCCTGCGACAGATAGAGCATGTTGACCGGGATCAGGCCTTCCTTGATCTCCGCGCCGGGACGACGGAAAGCGGCGACGTCGACCGGGTTGATCGAGTTGATCGAATTCTGGATGAAGGTGCTTTCGCCCCAGCTGACCACCTGCTTGCCGACCCGCACGCTGCCGGGCAGGTCGCCGATGTTGTAGTTGTGGTAGATGAAGGCATCGAGAATCTGCGCGCCGGAAGCCTGCGCCGCCTCCTTGCGGTTGTGATCGTCGATGTCGTAGAACAGGCGGCTCTCGTCCTTGGTCTCGAAGTCGTACCAGTACTTGCCGCGCACGAACACGCCGCTGTCGCCGTACTTCAGCTCGAGGTCGTGGATGCCCTTGAAGATCTTCGAGAAGGTCTCGCCCTTCTTGAAATTCAAGCGACCGTCGTCAGAAGTGCGCGAAGAGGCCTTGCCACCACTGGCGGTAGAAATGAAATCCGGGTCGGCGCCGCGCACCGACCAGCTGGCGCCGATCGATAGCGCGGAATCGAATTGCGCTTCGAGCTCGCCGACATTGAACGTGATCGCCTGGACCGGCGCGACACAGCCCAGCGCGACGGCAACTGCCAGTGCGCACGGCTGGAAGCTTGCATGCCTTGTTTTTGTTGTCATGCGGCTCTCCTGGAAAGCATGGTTGCGTGTTGAGGTCCCAAGCTACCCAGCGTCATCCGTGCGGATAAGCGCCCGAAAGAGGGATTTGCCCTGTCAGCCGAAAGAGTGAACGCCCCTCTAGGACGCAGCCTTGGCGCCGCCCCATGAGCCGGCTCGATGGCCTGCCATAGCGCCGGTGAATGGCGCCAGCACGCGATCACCTCAGGACAAAGCGCCTTGTGCCGGCTAGGCTGGCGGCACATGCGGACATAAGGAGAAAAGCGATGTCGCCACAACCGCCCATCAGCCTGTGGATGGATCAACTCGACCCGCCCCTGAGGCCGCGCCCGGCCCTGCAGGGCCGCCTGGAGGTCGACGTGGCAATCATCGGCGCCGGCTACACCGGCTTATGGACGGCCTATTACCTCAAGCGCCAGGCGCCCGAACTGCGCATCGCCGTGGTCGAGGCCGAGTACGCCGGCTTTGGCGCCTCCGGGCGCAACGGCGGCTGGCTGATGGGCGGCCTGCTCGGCGAGGACCGCCTGCTCGCCGGCCTGCCCGCCGAACAGCGGCGCGCCGCCTTCGACCTGCTGCACGGCATCCCCGACGAGGTGGCCAGCGTCCTGCAGCGCGAGGACATCGCCTGCGACTACCGCAAGGGCGGCGTGCTCTATTGCGCTGCGCGTTACCCGGAACAGGAACGCCGCCTGCGCGCCTGGCTCGACTCGCTGCATGGCCAAGGCCTGAGCGAAGCCGACTACCGCTGGCTGACGCCGGACGAACTGAGCCAGCAGCTGCGCATCAACAACCCGCTCGGCGCCATCCACAGCCCGCACTGCGCGACCATCCAGCCGGCCAGCCTGGTGCGCGGCCTGGCCCAGACGGTCGAACGCCTGGGCGTGCAACTGTTCGAGCAGAGCCGCGTGAGCCATTGGCAGCCGGGCCTGCTGCGCACCGCCCAGGGCGAGCTGCACGCCGACTGGGTGGTGCCGGCGGTGGAAGGCTACGCCGCCGAACTGCCGCTGCTGCGCCGCTATCAGTTGCCGGTGCAGAGCCTGCTGCTGGCCACCGAGCCGCTGTCGGCCAGCCAGTGGGACGAGATCGGCCTCGAGCGCGGCCAGGCCTTCAGCGAATTCAGCCGCCAGGTCACCTATGGCCAGCGCAGCGCCGACGACCGCCTGGTGTTCGGCGCCCGTGGCGGTTACCGCTTCGCCGGCCGGCTGCGCCAGGACTTCAACCTGAATGCCGAGGAAATCGGCCTGCGCCGCTACCTGTTCGGCGAGCTGTTCCCGCAGTTGCGCAACACCCGGATCAGCCATGGCTGGGGCGGCAACCTCGGCATGGCGCGGCGCTTCCAGCCGCACATGCTGCTCGACCGCGGCAACCGCATCGCCCTCTGCGGCGGCTACGGCGGCGAAGGGGTCGGCGCCAGCAACCTCGGCGGACGCACCCTGGCCGAGCTGATCCTCGGCCGCAGCAGCCAATTGACCGCGCAGCCCTGGGTGCTCGGCGAACGCCCCCTGTCGGCCCTCAAGGCCTGGGAGCCGGAACCCTGCCGCTGGCTCGGCTACAACGCCATAGTGCGCAGCTTCAGTCATGAAGACCGCATCCTCGCCAACCCCCACAGCCCGGCCTGGCGCCGCGCCCTGGCCAGCAAGCTGGCGGACTTCATGGAAGGGCTGATGCGCTGAGCACCCGGGACGATGACCAGGGTTCTGTAGCCCGAACAAGCGTCAGCGCAATCCGGGCCCACTCGGCCCGGCCAGGCCGTAGCGAATTCAATACAGCGTAACGAAAGCAACACGAGAGCGACATGGACCTGCCAACCCGCGACATCACGGGCTTTACCTCGCCGTTTCTGCACCACCCCGCCCACACTGTATCGAATTCGCTACACAAGGATTATCCGCAGTCATTCCAACTAAATTATAAGTTATTGATTTTATTGATAAAAATAACAATGGCACCGCACTTGCTATGCTCTAACCAAAGCGTTCGCTGCCTGTCACGAGCGCCTTGTTCATCGCCCGCACGAGAAAGGGCGAGTCTGACTACTTGAGGAATTCACATGAGCGAGTTGCGTTTTACCGTTGAACACGAATGGCTGCGTCAAGACGCCGATGGTCTGGTCACCGTTGGCATCACCGCCTACGCTCAGGAAGCCTTGGGTGACGTGGTGTTCGTGCAACTGCCGGACCTGCAGAACTACGCCGAAGGCGCAGAAGTCGCGGTGCTGGAGTCGGTAAAAGCGGCCAGCAACATCGCCATGCCGCTGGACGGCGAAGTGCTCGAAATCAACCCCGAGCTGGAAGCCAGCCCGGAACTGGTCAACCAGGACCCGCTGGGCCAGGGCTGGTTCTTCCGCTTCCGTCCAACCAATGCCAGTGCCGTGGCCGACCTGCTCGACCAGGCCGCTTACGAGCGCCTGCTCAACGCCAACGCCGACGCCTGAGAGAGCGAAATGACCGATCTGACCACCCAGAACGAATTTATCGCCCGGCATATAGGCCCGCGTGAGGCCGATACCGCCGCCATGCTCGGCGCACTCGGTTTCGACTCCCTCGACGCCCTGACCGCCAGCGTGATCCCCGAGAGCATCAAGGGCAGCAGCGTCCTCGGCCAGACCCCGGGCCTGTCCGAAGCCGACGCCCTGGCCAAGATCAAGGCCATCGCCGGCAACAATCAGCAATTCAAGACCTACATCGGCCAGGGTTACTACGGCACCCACACGCCGAGCGCGATCCTGCGCAACCTGCTGGAAAATCCGGCCTGGTACACCGCCTACACGCCCTACCAGCCGGAGATTTCCCAGGGCCGCCTGGAAGCGCTGCTGAATTTCCAGACCCTGATCATCGACCTCACCGGCCTGTCGATCGCCAACGCTTCCTTGCTCGACGAGGCCACCGCCGCCGCCGAGGCCATGACCTTCTGCAAGCGCCTGTCGAAGAACAAGGCCAGCAACGCCTTCTTCG
>RCUJ01000414.1_pt1 | contig 24659 bp, 28 predicted proteins | sample 2166321 | NCBI WGS metagenome assembly RCUJ01 (sample SAMN09932808, study PRJNA488358) | compost metagenome | feature: garden; material: soil; isolation source: compost soil in an enriched community after 118 h of incubation | place: Germany: Experimental Botanical Garden Goettingen | collected... | reverse complement strand
GCGGACGCAGGCACGGATTGCGCCTGCGCTGCCTGTACGGCGGCGAGCGCGAGGCCCACACAAACTCTCTTCATTCAAATCCCTTGGATGTTCTTCTGGCGGCGCGCCTCCCGGCGGCCTGGTGACGCTTCCGGCGTGCGGAAGCGGGAGGGATTATGGATGAGAGGAGTTCTCATTTGACAACAGTTGCCGGACCCTGCCGATAGGATCGGACGCCAGAGCGTTCCATGTCGAAACGCCATCAAGGAGGAATTCATGACTGCCAGTGAAACATCGACCAGACGGGAGGCCCTGCGATGAAGACGGCCGGACGCCTGGCGCTCGGCGTGCTCGCCTGGGTCACCGTGGTCCCGCTGCTGGGACTTCTGTGCATGTGGCTGGGCCCGTCGGTCCTTGACTCGCCCGAAGCCTCGCGCGTCACCATGTATGCGGTCCAGGCCATCAACCTCGGCGCGGCCGCGCTGCTCTACTGGTATGCCGTGCCGAGCGTGCCGCACTGGGGCCGACGCGTGGCCTACTTCGTCGCCTTCGTGGTGCTGATGGTGGTCGCCAGCGCCCTCGTGGCCTTCGGCGTCAAACTGCTTTTCGTGGCGCTGGTGCTGTTCTCGCGTTGAGCAAAGGCCCGGCGGGCCGTTACGTCGCCCTCATCGCAGACGCCCGCTGAATGCACTCGATGAAGTGCTGCGCCGCCGGCGTCGACGGCTGCCCGCGCCGGCGCACCACGCACACGTTCAGCATCGGCAGCGTCTCGCGCACGTCGACGCGCCGGATGCCGTGGCGCTTGAAGCTCAGCCCGGCCAGCGGCTCGACGAAGAGGCCGATCAAATCCATGTGCCCCACCAGCGCCAGCGCCACGGTGACCGAGTGGCCCTGCAGCACGCGCGTGGGCGGCGGCAACCCGAGCGGGGTGAACAGCGGCGCCACGGCGTTGGTTCCGCCGTGGTCGTCGCCCGGCAGGACCCATTCGGCGGCATAAAGGTCGTTCAGCGAGCGCGCGTTGCGCAGCGGATGGCGCTCGCGCAGGCCGACCACCAGCTGCACCGGAAACAGCTCCAGCGCCTCGAACTGCGGATCGAGCGTGCCGGGCACGATGTGCGCCACCGCGAAGTCGAGATACCCGTCGCGCAGCCGCGCGAGCATCCACGGCAGCACGGCCTCGCTGAACTGCACGTCGACCGCCGGCAGGCGGGTGTGGAAGTCCTTGAAGGCGGCGGGCAGCACGGTGAGCGCGAACGAGGCGCTCACGGCCAGCGAGACGGAGCCGGTGGCGCCGTCGCGGATCTGCGCGATCTCGTCGCGGGCGCGTTCCATGTCGGCCAGCAGCAGCCGCGCGCGCGGCGCGAAGGCCAGGCCGAACTGCGTGAGCCGCACGCCTTTCACACTGCGCTCCACCAGCGGCGCGCCGACCTCGCGCTCCAGCTCGCGCACGATCTTGGTCACGGCCGGCTGCGAAATGCCGAGCACGCGCGCGGCGGCGCGGATGCTGAGCTGCTCGACCACGGCCACGAAGGCATGCAACTGATTGGGCTTCATCTTTGGAGTGACAACCAAAAGTTATCGTTGACGCCCAATTATTGTCTTTTCATGACAGCGGCGAGTCTCTAGCATCCGCCGCGGTTCGGGCCCACGCGGCCTGCGCCCCCGATACACACAGGAGACACATGAACACCCCCGCTTCCCAGCCCTCGCCTTCCTCGCCGGCCCGCCGGCGCCAGACCATCGTGGCCACCACCATCGGCAACGGACTGGAATTCTTCGACTTCACGGTCTACGGCTTTCTCGCGCTGGTGATCGGCAAGCTGTTCTTCCCCACCTTCAGTTCCTACGGCCAGCTGCTGCTGACGGTGGCGAGCTTCGGCGTCGGTTTCATCATGCGGCCGCTGGGCGGCATCGTGATCGGCGCGTACGCCGACCGCGCGGGCCGCAAGAAGGCCATGACGCTCACGATCTTCCTGATGGCGCTGGGCTGCGCGCTGATCGCCTTCACGCCGACCTACGCGAGCATCGGCGTCGCGGCGCCGATCGTGATCGTGCTGGCGCGCCTGATCCAGGGCTTCTCGGCCGGCGGCGAGGTGGGCGCATCCACCACGCTGCTGGTGGAGCACGCCACGCCGGCCAACCGCGGCTACATGGCGAGCTGGCAGTTCGCGAGCCAGGGCCTGGGCGTGATGCTCGGCGCCGTGGTGGTGGGCGCGCTCACCTTCTCGCTCACGCCCGAGGCGATGCAGAGCTGGGGCTGGCGCGTGCCCTTCGTGCTCGGCATGCTGATCGCGCCGGTGGGCATGTACATCCGCCGCCACCTCGAAGAATCGCTGCACATCTCGCCGGAAGACGCGAAGGCGCCGCGCGAGAGCAGCCTGAAGATCGTCTGCACGCAGCACGGCAGGACGGTGCTGGCCGCCATCCTCGCGCTGGTGGGCGGCACCACGGCGGCCTACGTGGTCACCTTCTACATGCCGACCTACGCGGTGCGCGAGCTCGGCCTCACGCCCTCGGTGGCGCTGTTCGGCGCGGCGCTCACGGGCCTGCTGTCGTTCGCGCTCGCGCCCTTCGTGGGCAAGTGGTCGGACATCGTGGGCCGCAAGACGCTCATCCTCTGGAGCCGCATCGTGATGGCGATCCTGATCTACCCGGGTTTTCTGTGGCTCAACGCCTCGCCCACGCCCGTGGTGCTGTTCACCGTGCTCGGCGTGCTGAGCATCGGCCTGGTGGTGCAGACGGTGCCGGGCATCACGATGCTGCCGGAGATGTTTCCCAAGCGCGTGCGCGCGAGCGGCATGTCGCTGGTCTACAGCGTCGGCGTGGCGCTCTTCGGCGGCTTCGCGCCCTTCATCAGCACCTGGCTGGTCAACGCCACCGGGAGCAAGCTCGCGCCGGCCTGGTACCTGGTAGGGATGACGCTGGTGTCGCTGCTGGGCCTGCTCTGGCTGCGCGACCACACGGGCCGCGACATCGATGCGGCCCACGCCCACGCGCCGGCCTGATACCGTCTTCCTCCTTCCCGCCTTCATGCACAGGAATCTTCCCGCCATGTCCCAGCCTGCCACCGCCGCCACCCGCCATTTCTCGGGCACGTACGTCGAAGCCCGCGCCAAGTTCCTCGAGGCCGCCGCGGCGCGCGGCGCCACCATCGAGTCGTTCGTGCACCCCACGCACCGCGGCGCGCTCGGCGAAGAACTCGCCACCGACGTCGCGCTGCTCGGCGCGGCCGACGCGAAGAAGGTGCTGCTCGTCACCTCGGGCACGCACGGCCCCGAGGGCTTCTGCGGCTCGGGCGCGCAGGTGGCCACGCTGAACGACGCCGACCTGCTCGCGCGCCTGGAGCGCGCGGGCGTCGCGCTGCTGCTGGTGCATGCGGTGAACCCGCACGGCTTCTCGCACCTGCACCGCACCAACGAAGACAACATCGACCTGAACCGCAACCACATCGACTTCAGCGCGCCGCTGCCGGTGAACGCCGAGTACGCCGACGTGGAGCCGCTGGTGCTGCCCGCCAGCTGGCCGCCGACGCCGGCCGACGACGCGGCGGTGGCCGCCTACATCGCCACGCACGGCATGACCGCCTTCCGCGCGGCCGTCACGCGCGGGCAGTACACCTCGCCCGACGGCCTCTTCTACGGCGGCACCGCGCCGTCGTGGAGCAACCGCACCATCCGCGCCATCCTGCGCGGCTACGCGGCCTCGGCCACGCACCTGGGCTGGATCGACGTGCACACGGGCCTGGGCCCCTACGGCCACGGCGAAAAGATCTACCCGGGCCGCAACACGCCCGAAGACCTCGCGCTGGCCCACGCCTGGTGGGGCGCCGACGTGTTCGCGCCCTTCGCGGGCGACTCGGCCTCGGCCGACGTGTCGGGCCCGGTGATCTCGACCGCCTACGACGAATGCCCGAACGCGCGCGTCGCGCCCATGGGCCTGGAGTTCGGCACGCTGCCCGACCTGGAAGTGCTCGACCGCCTGCGCGCCGACACCTGGCTGCGCCGCCACCCCGAGGCGCCCGAAGCGCAGAAGCGCGAGATCCGCCGCCGCCTGCGCGACGCGTTCTACTGCGACAACGACGAGTGGAAGGGCATGGTGCTGGGGCAGACCCGCGTCGTGCTCCTGCAGACCTTGCAGGGGCTGAGCAAGGCCTGATCCGGCGGAGGTCGGCTCAGCCGAAGTTCGGCGCGCGCTTCTCGCGCAGCGAGGCCACGCCCTCGCGCACGTCGGCGCCCGCGAAGCCCATGAACTCCAGCGCCAGCGAGGCGTCGAAGGTCGGCCCCGCCTGGCGCAGCCAGTTGTTCAGCGCGTACTTGGTGAAGCGGATCGCGCTCTGGCTGCCGGCCGCGAGGCGGTCGGCGATCTCGTAGGCGCGCGGCAGCAGGTCGGCCTCGTCCACCGCCAGCGACACCAGGCCGATGCGCTCGGCCTCCTCGCCGCTCACCGGCTCGCACAGCAGCAGGTGGTACTTGGCCTTGGCCATGCCGCACAAGAGCGGCCACACGATGGCCGCATGGTCGCCCGCCGCCACGCCCAGGCGGGTGTGACCGTCGACGATCTTCGCGTTCTTCGTGGCGATGGAGATGTCGGCCAGCAGCCCCGCCACCAGCCCCGCGCCCACGGCCGGGCCGTGCATGGCGCTCACGATGGGCTTGTCGCAGTTGATGATGTTGTAGACCAGGTCGCGCGCTTCCTTCCACACGCGCTGGCGCACGGTGTCGTCGGTGGTCATGTCCTGCACCATGCCCAGGTCGCCGCCGCCCGAGAAGCCCATGCCCTCGCCGCGCAGCACGGCGCAGCGCACCGTGTCGTCGGCCGCCACGTCGCGCCAGATCTCGGCCAGCTCGCGGTGGCCGTCATGGCCGGCCGTGGGCAGCTTGCCGTTGGCGGCGCGCATCTGGATGTCGAGCACCGCGCCGTTCGCGCCGCGGCGCGTGAGGGCGAGGGTCTGGTAGCGGGTGTAGTCCATGCGTGTGTCTCCGCCCCGCACGCACGGCCATGGCGCGGGGACTTCGTTCGGTGAGAGGAAGGACGAAAGGCCGGAGGCCTATTTTTGCGCGGCCAGCTCGCGGCAGCGCTTCACGTTCGCATCGAAACGCGGTGCCAAGCCCGGCTCGCAGGCGTCGTCGGCGGGGTTCAGCCTGCACATGCCGACCACCGCGTAGTCCATGACGGCCGCCGTGCACATCGGGTAGGCGGCCAGCTCGGGGTTGGCCTTGGCCTTGAAGCCCCAGCGCTCGGAGAACTGCACCATGCGCGTCATCGCGCCGAGGAAGAAGCTGCGGTCCTTCGCGGCAATGGCCGCTTCCATGCGCGGCAGCTCCTCGTTGAGGTAGCCGACCGAGTCCAGCGGAAAACCGGCGGGGTCGGGCTGCGGCTGCGCGAAGGCCGTGGCGGCCATCACGGCCAGCGAGGCGCCCACGCAGGCGCGTCGCAACGGAAGGAAGAAGGCGGAACCGGTGGGCAGGTGGCGGTATGGCATGGCCTGCGATTCTGCAACGTTTGGAAGCATTTTTGCGCGCCGAGCGATGCGCGCACGCGACGTTTTGCGGTGGCCACCGGCCTGCCCGCGCGGCGCGGGACAATGGCCGCTTCCGTTTTCCCTTGCAAAGACCCCCATGGCCCGACGCCCCCAACGACAGCTGCGCACCATCGAGCGCGGCATCCTCTGCCTCCTGATCGGCGTCGCCGTGCTGCTGGGGCCGCGCTTCCTGCAGGGCACGCGCTGGTTCGAGATGGTGGCCGGCGCGTACCTCGTCGGCTGGTTCGCGCTCGCGCTGGGGGTGGCGCTGGTCGGCGTCGGCCTGTTCCAGCGCGGCAAGCCGGACCGCTGAGGCCCGGCCGCAAGGTCAGCAGGCGCTCAGTGCGCCGCCGCCTTCTTGCCGCGCAGCTTGCCGACGAGTTCCACCACGGCCAGCACGATGGCGCCGGCCACGATGCCGACGACGGCGTTGACGCCCATCGAGCCCAGCGTGCCGAACACGCCGCCCGTGGCCTTGGCCCAGTCTTCGACCGCATGGCCGAACGCCGGCACGCCGTGCACCAGGATGCCGCCGCCCACGAGGAACATGGCGGCCGTGCCGGCCACCGACAGGCCCTTCATGAGCCAGGGCGCCGCCGCCAGGATGCCGCGGCCCAGGGCGCGCGCCGCCGCGCTGCTGCGCTGGCTCAGGTACAGGCCCGCGTCGTCCAGCTTCACGATGCCGGCCACGAGGCCGTAGACGCCCACCGTCATGATCAGCGCGATGCCGACCAGCACGCTGAGCTGCGTCGTGAACGGCTGGCCCTGCACGGTGCCCAGCGTGATGGCGATGATTTCGGCCGAGAGGATGAAGTCGGTGCGCACCGCGCCCTTGATCTTGTCCTTCTCGACCGCGACCACGTCGACCGTGGTGTCGGCCACGGCCTTCTGGTGGCGCGCGGTGTCGGCCTCGTGCTCCTGCTTGTGCAGGAACTTGTGGACCAGCTTCTCGGCGCCCTCGAAGCACAGGAACGCGCCGCCCACCATGAGCAGCGGCGTCACCAGCCAGGGCAGCCAGGTGCCGATGGCCAGCGCGGCCGGCACCAGGATCGCCTTGTTGACGAGGGAGCCCTTGCACACGGCCCACACCACCGGCAGCTCGCGCTCGGTGCGCACGCCGGTGACCTGCTGCGCGTTCAGCGCGAGGTCGTCGCCGAGCACCCCGGCGGTCTTCTTGGCAGCAACTTTGGTGAGGACGGAGACGTCATCGAGCACGGTGGCGATGTCGTCGAGCAGCAGGAGCAGGCTGGTGGCCATGGGCGAAAGTCAGGCTGTGGAAGAAGCGGCGAGCTTATCCGCAGCCGATGGCCGCGCCGGTGAAGACCGTACGCGGCATCCGGGGGTGGGTCAGTCCACCGCCCGCTTCAGGCGGATTTCTTCGACGCGGACGGTGCCCAGCGCGGTGGTCTTGGCCGTCTTCATCTCGCGCTTGAAGCCGGCGAGTTCGTGGAAGCGCATGGCGCGGTCGTTGCGCAGCGGCACCCAGATGGTGACCGTGGTGCAGCCTTCTTCGGCCAGGCCTTCGCGGGCGGCGTCCCACAGGGCCACGCCGGCGCCCTTGCCCCAGTGCTCGGGCTTGACGTAGATGGCCCAGATCTCGCCCGTGGTGGGCGGCGTCTTGGGGTCGCGCGAGCGGTCGAAGCCCACGAAACCGACGATCTCGCTGCCGTGCGTCACCACATGGACCTGGGGTTCGCTGAATTCGATGGCCTCGCGCCACTTGGCCTCGCGCGAGGCGGGGGCCAGCACGCGCAGGTCGTCTTCGGACAGGATGCCTTCGTAGGCAGCCTTGGCAGAGAGGGCATGGACTTCGGCGACGGCCTTGGCGTCGCGCATCGTGGCGGGGCGAACTTCGTAATCGGACATGAAAGCGGAAAAACGTGTGGAACCGGCTATTGTCGCCGCACCGCTAAACTCCTCCGGCATCCGCACGTATCAACTGGAGAAAGCACATGGCCAAGGGTCAGCAACGCACCAACAAGGAAGCGAAGAAACCGAAGAAGGACACCTCGCCGCCGAAGGCCCCCACCGGCGGCATCGAGCCCGTGCGCACCGTCACCACGGCGGTGATTCCGCGCGGCAAGCTCAAGAACAAGTGACCGAGTGACCGACGTCCCCGCGCCCGCCCCCAAGCCGGCGCAGCCGCGCAACCCGTTGCATGGCCTCACGCTGGAGGCCATCGTGACTGCGCTGGCCGACTATTACGGCTGGGAGCAGCTGGGGCACCTGGTGCCGATCCGCTGCTTCATCAGCGAGCCCAGCGTGGGTTCCAGCCTCAAGTTCCTGCGCAAGACGCCCTGGGCGCGCGACAAGGTCGAGAGCCTGTACCTCTTCATGCTGCGCGAGCAACGCCGCGAACAGCAGCAACAACAGCAAGAACCTCCGACGCGATGAAGGTCCGTCTCGAACCGTCGGGCCTCGAATTCGAGGCCGAGGCGGGCGTCACGCTGCTGCATGCGGCGGAGGCGGCCGGCATCGAGCTGCCCAGTTCGTGCCGCAACGGCACCTGCCGCACCTGCATCTGTCAGCGCCTGTCGGGCGAGAGCCGCCACCTCATCGAATGGCCGGGCCTGAGCTTCGACGAAAAGATCGACGGCTGGATTCTTCCGTGCGTGGCCGAGGCGCAGAGCACGCTCGACGTGCCACAGGCGCGCGCCCTCTTCGACTGACGATCAGGACCGCGCCGACGCCGAAGCCGGCGCCGCCACCACCAGCCGGTCGCGCTGCGCCAGCGACGGGAACAGGCGGAACCACGTCAGCGCCACCAGCATCGTCCCCACGCCGCCGAGCACCACCGAGCCGACCGGCCCCAGCAGCGCCGCCGTGGCGCCCGACTCGAACTCGCCGAGCTGGTTGCTCGCGCCGATGAAGATCGAGTTGACCGCGCTCACCCGCCCGCGCATGGCGTCGGGCGTTTCCAGCTGCACCAGCGTCTGGCGGATCACGACGTTGACCATGTCGGCCCCGCCCGACACCGCGAGCGCGATGAGCGAGACGAGAAAGCTCTTCGACAGCCCGAACACCACCATGCACAGCCCGAACGCCCCCACGGCCAGCAGCAGCGTGCGCCCCACGTTGCGCTCGACCGGCCGGCGCGTGAGCGCGATCGACATCACCAGCGCGCCCACCGCCGGTGCGCTGCGCAGCAGGCCCAGGCCCCAGGGGCCGGTGTGCAGGATGTCCTTGGCATAGATCGGCAGCAGCGCCACCGCGCCGCCCAGCAGCACCGCGAACAGGTCGAGCGACACCGCGCCCAGCACCGGCTTGCGCTGCCAGATGAAATTGACGCCCGCGAACACCGTGGCCAGCGTGACCGGCTCGCGCGCGGCCGGCGCGTGGTCGTAGCGCAGCCGCAGCACCAGCACGCAGGCCACCGCGAAGCACAGCACGCTCGCGCCGTACACCACCGCCATGCCCGCCACGAACAGCAGCCCGCCGAGCGCCGGCCCGCCGATGATCGCGCCCTGCATGCCGGCCGAGCTGAACGCCATCGCGCGCGACAGCAGCAGCGGCGGCACCAGCAGCGGCGTGAGCGCCTGCTGCGCCGGCATCTGGAAGGCGCGCACCGCGCCCAGCACCAGCGACAGCCCGAGCAGCAGCCCGCGCGTGTCGTTCTTGTGCAGCACCGCGAAGAGCAGCGCCAAGGCCACCGTGCCCTGCACCGCGAAGCACACCGCCACGATGCGGCCCCGGTGGTGCCGGTCCACCACATGGCCGGCCAGCAGCGCCAGCAGCAGCGCCGGCACGAACTGGTACAGCCCGACCAGGCCCAGGTCCCATGCGCTGCCGGTCAGCTCGTACATGTGCCAGCCGATGGCCACGAGCATCATCTGCGAGGCGGCGGTGCCGAACAGGCGCGCCACCCACAGCTGCATGAAGGGGCGCTCGCGCCTCAGGTCGGTGAACGTGGGAGACAAGGGAGGAGAAGCGGCGCCGGGCATATCGGTCGAGGATAGCCCAGCCTTCTTCCGGCTTTCTGAGCCTCTCTACACTCGCTGTCCCCATGACCGCTTCGCCGCCCGACCTGCTCCCCGTTCACGAAGACGCCCACCTGCTGGTGCTCGACAAGCCCGCCGGCCTGCTGTGCGTGCCCGGGCGCGGCGAGGACAAGCAGGACTGCCTGAGCGCGCGCGCCCAGCGCCAGTGGCCCGACGCGCTCATCGTGCACCGGCTCGACATGGGCACCAGCGGCCTCGTGGTGATGGCGCGCGGCCTGGAAATGCAGCGCGCCCTGAGCGCGGCCTTCGCCGACCGCGAGGTGCACAAGCGCTACGAAGCCGTGGTCGACGGCGTGATGCCGCAGCGCGATGACTGGTCGCTCATCGACGCCCCGCTGATGGCCGACTGGCCGCGCCGGCCGCTGCAGAAGATCGACCCGGCGGGCAAGCCCAGCCTCACGCGCTGGCGCGCGCTGAGCAGCGTGTCGCCGCCCGGCGGCCCTGCGGCCACGCACGTGCTGCTGGAGCCGCTCACCGGCCGCTCACACCAGCTGCGCGTTCACCTGCTGTCGATCGGGCACCCGATTTTGGGCGATGCGCTGTACGGCGACGCCGCGCTGCAGGCACGCGCGCCGCGCCTGCTGCTGCATGCCAGGGAGTTGGGGTTCGTGCATCCCGCGACGCGGGAGCCGTTGCACTTCGAACGTGCGGCGGGCTTCGTGCTCAGCGGCCCTTGACGACGAGCACCGGCATGGTGGCGTCCTGCAGCACGCGCTGCGTCACGCTGCCCAGCAGCAGTTTCTCGATGCCGCTGCGCCCGTGCGAGCCCATCACGATCAGGTCGGCCGCGATGGCGATGGCGGTGTCCACGATGCCTTCGTGCACCACGTGGCCGTCGATCACGCGCTGGTCGCTGTGCAGGCCTTCGGCCGCCAGGGCGGCCACGCCGCGTGCGAGCGCCGCGTTGGCGCTGGCGGTGGCCGCCGCGAGGTATTCGTTCTGGCCGAGCGCATAGTCCGCGCCCACGCCGATGAAGGGGTAGTTGTCGATCACGTGGATCAGCGTGATGCGGCTGCCGAAGGCCAGGGCGAGACCGCTGGCCTTGCTGACCGCGAGCATGGAAGTTTCGGAGCCGTCGATGGGGACCAGGATGTGATTGAACATGGCGGGACCTCGCTTAGCGTTCGCAGACAGACAGACTGACGGACCCGGTTCGCACCGGGTCGGGCCCCGAATTTAACCGCTATGCAGAACCCGCCCTGTAGGACTCCGACCAGCGAAGTCCGCAGGCGTCTCAATCCCCCTGGAAACCCTCAGACCGGCAGGTGACCACCAGCGTGTCGCGCCAGCCATCGCCGCCCTCTTCCAGCGGCTGGATCGGCGTCGATTCGTGGATCACGCGCGCGTCGTCCAGCAGCAGCAGCGTCCACGGCTCGGTCATGGTGAAGCGCTCGCCGCGCCGGCCGTTGGCCTCGAACACGCGCGTCTCGCCGCCCTTGATGCCCTGGCGCCCGATCAGCACCACCGCCACCAGGTCGACACCGTCGCGGTGCGCGCCTTCGGGCGTCGGGCGGCCGATGCCGCCGGCGGTGTCGATGCGGAACTGGTGCGCTTCCACGAACCAGCGCTGCGGTGCGCCGCGCATGTCGCTGCTGACCTGGCCGAGCTGCTGCATCAGCCGCTGCCACACGGGCTGCGCCACCGTGGCGTCGAGCATCGGCGCGAACCAGCGCTGCATGCCGCCGTGCAGCGCGTTGTATTCGACCGGCTGCCAGTGCGCGCGGTGCGGCACCTGCGCCAGCGTGGCGTCGGCCTCGACCGTGAAGCAGGCGTGGCGGCGCGTGCGGTAGCGCCCGCCGTCCTTCAGGTACTCGTCGGGCGGCAGGTCGTTCCAGTCGGCGTGCAGCGCCTCGAGCTGCGCCAGCGGCACGCCGAGCCAGTCGCACACGCCCTGCGGGCTGAGCACCGCGTAGCCATGCTCGCGCAGCGCACCGGCCAATTCGGCCGGCGGCGTGAACGGGGGAGCGAAGGCGGCGGTGCTCACTGGGCGCTGACCTTCACGTCCTTCCAGAACGCGACGCGGTCACGGATTTCCTCGGCTTCGGGCTTCGGGTCGGGGTAGTACCAGGCGGCGTCGGCGTGCAGCTCGCCGTTGACCAGCAGCGAGTAGTAGTTCGCCGAGCCCTTCCACGGGCAGGTGGTCTTGTGGTTGCTGAAGGTGACCACGTCGCGGTTGAGCGAACTCATCGGGAAGTAGTGGTTGCCTTCGACGAGCACGGTGTCGTCGCTTTCGGCGATGGTGACGCCGTTCCAGGTTGCTTTCATGGGATCGATCTCCGGGGAGGTGCAAGGTGCCGATGCCGCATTGCGCGCTCGGGACAGCGGCTATTGTGACGCTGGCGCGACGTGCTTTCCTTGCGCCGGGTCATCCCGGCCCGATGCCGGCAGGGTTTCCCCTGCAGCGTCAGCCGCGACCGCGCCCGGTGCGCCCCGACGCCGGCTCGAGAAACAGCTGCCGGAAATAATTGCGGAACGCCGTCATCGCCGGCGAAAACTCCACGCCCTGCTTCCACCCCAGGCCGATGTTCATCGTGGGCACCGCGTCGCGCAGGTTGATGGTCTCGATGCGCTTGCCTTCCAGCGACCACGGGCGGTACACCATGTCCGACAGCACCGTCACGCCCAGCCCGTTGGCCACCGTGCTGCGCACCGCCTCCACCGAACTCGTGCGCAGCCGGATCTGCGGCTGGTGCGGCGTCTTGCTCCAGTACTTGAGCGCGGTGGCCGCGGCCTCGTCCACCGTGAGCATGATGTAGGGCTCGGCCGCCACGTCGGCCAGCGTCACCTCGGCCTTGTCCAGCAGCGGATGCTTGGCCGGCACCCACAGCCGGCGCTGCGAACCGAAGAAGGTTTCGAGCGACAGCTCGCGCAGCACCACGTTCGAGGTGAGCACCACGCCGATGTCGTAGCGCTGCGTGATCAGGCCCTCTTCGATGGCCTCGCGCGCCACCTCGTGCACCTTCACCGTCACCTGCGGATGCAGCTGCTCGAAGCGCTGCAGGTGGTGCGGCAGGAAGTAGCCCAGCACCGTGTAGCTGGCCGCGATGGTGAGCGAGCCCTCGACGTTCTCGCCCTCGTGCGGCATGCGCACCGCCTCGTCGGCCGCCGACAGCACCGCATAGGCGTGGCTGAGAAAGCGGCGTCCGGCCTTGGTGAGTTCCACGCCGTGCGGGTGCCGCTCGAAGAGCTGCTGCCCCATCAGCTCCTCGAGCTCGCGGATGGCGGTGGTCACGGCCGACTGCGAGATGTTCAGCTGCAGCGCCGCGTGCGAGATGCGCCCCACCTCGGCCACCGCCGAGAAGTACTTGAGCTGGCGAAGGGTCAGGGACATGGCGCCGTCTTCCTAGGGTATTTACGGATACGCGCTGCCTGCCTCGGGCGAAAACCCGATACCGCGCGATCGCTTCCCTCCAGCGTAGCGCCCATTCCAGCGGCTTGCAGCATCTGTTTTTCAGATACCGGACCGCCTGAAAACAATGCTTTTCGGCCTTTCGACCGCTGGCTAACCTTCGCGCCAACCTGCATCGCCCCCTTGGCGATGCGCACCACACAAAGGCGGGACGACGTGACGAAGACAACGCGGATCGATCTGAATTCCGACATGGGCGAAGGCTTCGGCCCCTGGACCATCGGCGACGGCGTGGACGAGCAGCTCATGCCGCTGATCAGCTCGGCCAACATCGCGACCGGCTTTCATGCCGGCGACCCGAACATCATGCGCAGGATGGTGCTGCTGGCCCGCGAACACGGCGTGGGCATCGGCGCGCACCCGGGCTTTCGCGACCTCGTGGGCTTCGGGCGCCGCCACATCACCGCGCCGGCCGACGAGCTGGTGAACGACATGGTCTACCAGCTCGGCGCGCTGCGCGAGTTCGCGCGCCTGGCCGGCATGACGCTGCAGCACATCAAGCCGCACGGCGCGCTGTACATGCATGCGGCGCGCGACGAGGCGCTGTCGCGCGCCCTCGTCACCGCGCTGCAGCAGATCGAACCCACGCTGCGCCTGTTCTGCATGGAATCGTCCGTCACCTTCCAGGTGGCGCGCGAGCTGGGCCAGCCGGTGGTGCGCGAGTTCTATGCCGACCGCGACTACGACCTGAGCGGCTCCATCGTCTTCACGCGCCGCGTCGGCGCGCTCGACCCCGAGGCCGTGGCCGCCAAGGTGCTGCGCGCCTGCACCGAGGGCGTGGTGCGCACGGTCGACGGCCAGGACGTGGCGATCGGCTTCGACTCGGTCTGCATCCACAGCGACACGCCCGGCGCGCTCGCGCTCGTGCAGGCCACGCGACGCGCCCTTGCCGACAACGGCATCGAAGTTGCAGGCCTGGCCAAGCCCGCTTGAGTTTTTTCCTCGTTACCCGAACCTGTTCCAGGAGTGCCCCGATGCCCGCTACCCATGAAGTCCTGAGCCCGCTGCCGGGCACCTTCTACCGCCGCTCGGCGCCCGACGCGCCGCCGTTCAAGGCCGAAGGCGACACCGTGGCCGTGGGCGACGTGCTCGGCCTGGTCGAGGTGATGAAGCAGTTCAGCGAAGTCACGGCCGACGCGGCCGGGCGCCTGGCCCGCTTCGCGGTCGAGAACGGCGAGCCGGTCGATCCGGGCCAGCTGCTGGCCGTCATCGAAACGGCCTGAGGCAACCGCCCATGACCGCCGCATTCGACACACTGCTGGTCGCCAACCGGGGCGAGATCGCGGTGCGCATCATCCGCGCCGCCAAGGAACTGGGGCTGAAGACTGTCGCCGTCTACAGCGACGCCGACGCGCAGAGCCTCGCCGTGCGCATGGCTGACAAGGCCGTGCGCATCGGCCCGGCGCACGCCACCAAGAGCTACCTGAGCATCGACGCGATCCTGCAGGCCGCCGCCGACAGCGGCGCCGGCGCGGTGCATCCAGGCTACGGTTTTCTTTCGGAGAACGCAGCCTTCGCCGAGCGCGTCGAGGCCGCGGGCCTGGTGTTCGTGGGCCCGACGCCGCATGCGATCCGCACCATGGGCGACAAGGCCGCGGCGCGCGCCGCCGCCCTGCGCGCCGGCGTGCCCACCGTGCCCGGCAGCGCGGGCGTGGTGACCGACCCCGACACCGCCGTCGAAGTCGCGAAGGACATCGGCTACCCGATCATGATCAAGGCTTCGGCCGGCGGCGGCGGGCGCGGCATCCGCGTGGCGCACGACGAGGCCGAGCTGCGCCAGCAGTTCGCCACCGCCACCGCCGAAGCGCAGGCCGCCTTCGGCAACGGCGAGGTGTACCTCGAACGCTTCATCCGCCAGGCGCGCCACATCGAGGTGCAGATCCTGGGCGACGGCGAGCGCGTGGTGCACTGCTTCGAGCGCGAATGCTCGCTGCAGCGGCGCCGCCAGAAGGTGTGGGAAGAAGCGCCCTCGGCCGCCATCAGCGAGGCCACGCGCGCCGCGCTGTGCGAATCGGCACTGCGGCTCGCACGCGCCGTGGCCTACCGCGGCGCGGGCACGCTCGAATACCTGTACGACGACGACACGCGCGAGTTCTTCTTCATCGAGATGAACACGCGCATCCAGGTCGAGCACCCGATCACCGAGATGGTCACCGGCGTCGACCTCGTGAAGGAAATGCTGCGCATCGCCCTGGGCCAGCCGCTGCGCCTGCAGCAGGACGACATCCGCCTGACCGGCGCGGCCATCGAGGTGCGCATCAACGCCGAGAACGCGGCGAAGAACTTCATGCCGAGCCCCGGCCTCGTGTCGCAGCTCGTGGTGCCGGGCGGCCCGGGCGTGCGCTTCGACACCTTCCTGTTTCCCGGCTACACCGTGCCGGCCTACTACGACTCGCTGCTCGGCAAGCTCATCGTGCACGACACCGACCGCGCCAGCGCCCTGGCCCGCATGCGCCGTGCGCTCGACGAGTTGCAGGTGGAGGGCATTCACACGACGATCCCGTTGCACCGCGCGCTGTGCGAGGACGCGGATGTCGCCAAGGCCGAGTTCCACACCGGTTTTCTCGAAACCTGGCTCGCGGCGAATCCACTCGCCGACGCGCCTCCCATGTTGAAGGTGGCCGCATGACCGCTGCAAGCACCCTCCCCGCCCAGGCCCGCTACAGCTTCGGCGGCGACGAGCACCTGTTCGTCGAGATCAGCGAAGAGATGTCGCTGCCCGCCTTCTTCAAGGGCATGGCGATCTGCAACGAGCTGCGCCGCCGCGCGCTGCCCGGCGTGACCGAGATCTGCCCGGCCAACGCCGCCTACCTCGTGCGCTTCGACCCCGACACGATCGCGCCCGACACGCTGCTCGCCACGCTGAAGGAAATCGAAGCGGGCCTGGGCGATGCCGACCTGCAGATGCAGACGCGCATCGTCGAGATCCCGGTGCTCTACAACGACCCGTGGACGCACGAGACGCTGATGCGTTTTCGCGAGCGCCACCAGGACCCGTCGAGCACCGACATCGAGTACGCCGCGCGCATCAACGGCCACGCCTCGGTCGAGGCCTTCATCGAGGCGCACTCGTCGGCGCCGTGGTTCGTGTCGATGGTCGGCTTCGTGGCCGGCCTGCCCTTCCTGTTCCAGATGGTCGAGCGCCAGCGCCAGATCCAGGTGCCCAAGTACCTGAGCCCGCGCACCGACACGCCCAAGCTCACGCTGGGCCACGGCGGCTGCTTCAGCTGCATCTACTCGGTGCGCGGCGCGGGCGGCTACCAGATGTTCGGCGTCACGCCCGCGCCGATCTTCGACCCGGCGCAGCGGCTGTCGTACCTCAAGGACCTGATGGTGTTCTTCCAGCCCGGCGACATCGTCAAGTGGAAGCCCATCGACCGCGCCGAGTACGACCGCCAGGTGGCGCAGGTCGAGGCCGGCACCTACGCGCTGCGCATCGCGCCGGTGTCGTTCTCGCTCAATGAATTTTTGGCCGACCCGGACGGCTACAACCAACAGCTCCTGAAGGTGCTCCATGGCGATTGAAGTCCTCAAGCCCGGCCTCGCGACCAGCGTGCAGGACGCCGGCCGCCCCGGCTACTACCACCTGGGCATTCCGCTGTCGGGCGCGCTCGACCAGCAAAGCCTGGTGCTCGCGAACCTGCTGGTGGGCAACGACGAAGGCGCGGCCGTCATCGAAAGCACGCTGCTCGGGCCCGAGCTGCAGTTCGACGCGCCCACGCTGGTGGCCGTGACCGGCGCCGACGCGAAGGTCAAGCTCAACGGCAACGAAGCGCCGCGCAACACCTCGTTCACGGTGCAGGCCGGCGACAAGCTGAGCTTCGACTTCATGAAGCTCGGCGCGCGCATGTGCATCGCCGTGGCCGGCGGCATCGACGTGCCGGTGGTGCTGGGCAGCCGCTCGACCTACGGCCTGGGCGCGTTCGGCGGCTTCAACGGCCGCAAGCTGCTGGCCGGCGACAAGTTGCCCGTGGGCACGCCCGCTGCCGGCGCCCGCGCAGGCCGCACGGTCGATGCCGCGCTGCTGCCGGTGCTCGAGAAGGAAGTGGCCCTGCGCGTGCTGCCGGGCATCTACTTCCACCGCCTGCAGGAGGTGTCGGTGCACAGCTTCTTCGCCGACACCTGGACCGTCGGCTCCGAGGCCGACCGCATCGGCTACCGCTACAAGCACGGCACGCCGCTGAAGTTCCAGGACCGCACGCCGCCCTTCGGTGCGGGCGACGACCCGTCGAACATCGTCGACGCGGGCTACCCGTACGGCTCCATCCAGGTTCCGGGCGGGCGCGAGCCGATCATCCTGCACCGCGACGCGGTGTCGGGCGGCGGCTACGCGATGGTCGGCACCGTCATCAGCGCCGACATGGACCTCATCGCCCAGATGCAGCCCAACCACAAGGCGCGCTTCGTCGAGGTCGACATGGCGCAGGCGCTCGAAGCCCGCGCCGAACGCCGACGACGGCTCGACCGCCTGCGGGCCGCGCTCGCGGCCTGACGCGTTCCCCTTCCCCTTTTCTTCACCGCTGTCACCCAAGGAGTTCTTCATGAACAGCTCGCCCCTGCGCGTTTCATTGATCGCCGCTTCGCTCGCCGCCGCCCTGGCGTGGCACGCCCCGGCCTCGGCCGCCGACTGGTTTCCCTACAAGGCCGAGGCCACCGAGCCCGCCTTCTCGGCCGAGGGCACGAAAAAGCCCATCGACTACACGCCGCTGGCCAAGGCGTCGAAGAAGTGGGACATCTGCGTGTCGTTCCCGCACATGAAGGACGCCTACTGGCTCGGCGTGGACTACGGCGTGATCGAAGAGGCGCGCCGCCTGGGCGTGAAGCTGCAGGTGGTCGACGCGGGCGGCTACACCAACCTGGGCAAGCAGGTCTCGCAGATCGAGGACTGCGTGGCGCGCGGCGCCAACGCCGTGGTCATCGGCGCGATCTCGGGCGACGGGCTCAACAACGTCATCAAGGCCACGGCCGCCAAGAAGGTGCCGGTGATCGACCTGGTGAACGGCATCAGCTCGCCCGACCTGTCGGCCAAGTCGCTGGTGTCGTTCTACACGATGGGCCAGTCGACCGGCGAGTACCTCGCCAAGAAGCACCCCGCGGGCTCGCCGCCGGTGAAGGTCGGCTGGTTCCCCGGCCCGGCCGGCGCGGGCTGGGTCGAGGCCGCGCACAAGGGCTTCATGGAAGCGATCAAGGGCAGCGCCGTGACGGTGCTCGACCCGAAGTACGGCGACACCGGCAAGGAAGCGCAGGCCAAGCTGGTCGAAGACGTGCTGCAGGGCAACCCCGACCTCGCCTACGTCGCCGGCACGGCAGTGACCGCCGAGGCCGCCACCGGCATCCTGCGCGCGCGCAACCTCGACAAGAAGGTGCAGGTGCTCTCGTTCTACATGACGCCGGGCGTGTACGAAGGCATCCAGAAGGGCCGCATCGTGGCCGCGCCGGCCGACTCGATGGTGATCCAGGGCCGCATCGCGGTCGACCAGGCCGTGCGCCTGCTCGAGAACAAGGACGTGGTGAAGCACGTCGGCCCGAAGATCTTCGTGGTCGACAGCGGCAACATCAAGACCGTGAAGCAGGCCGACATCCTGCCGCCGACCGGCTTCAAGCCGGTGTTCGAGGTCAAGTAGGCCGGCCATGGCTCCCGTGCTGCTGCAGACCCTCGGCCTGGGCAAACGCTACCCCGGCGTGCTCGCGCTCGATGCGATGGACTTCGAGCTGCGCGCCGGCGAGGTGCACGTGCTGTTCGGCGAGAACGGCGCCGGCAAGTCGACGCTGATCTCGCTGCTGGCCGGCGCCAACGTGCCGACGGCGGGCGAGATCCGCATGCACGGCGCGCCGGTGAAGTTCGCCAACGTGCACGACGCGCGGCGCCACGGCATCAGCGCGGTGTTCCAGGAGTTCTCGCTGATCCCCACGCTGTCGGTGGCGCAGAACCTGAGCCTGGGCGAGGAGCCCTGCCAGCGCGGCCTGCTCGACCGCGCGGCGGTGCGCGAACGCGCCCGCACGATGCTGGCCGACCTGGGCTTCGAGATCGACGTCGACGCGCCCGTGGCGGGCCTCACGCGCGCGCAGCAGCAGATGGTGGAGATCGCCAAGGGCCTGCGCGGCGAGGTGTCGGTGCTGATCCTCGACGAACCCACGGCCTCGCTCACCGACACCGAGACGCAGCGCCTGTTCGAACTGGTGGCGCGGCTGAAGGCGCGCGGCGTGGGCATCGTCTACATCTCGCACCGCATGCAGGAGATCGCGCAGATCGCCGACCGCATCACGGTGCTGCGCGACGGCCGCAAGGTCACGACGGTGGACGCGCATGCGACCAGCGCCGACCGGCTCATCGAGCTGATGAGCGGGCGCGCCATCGACAACATCTACCCGCGCATCACGGCCAATCCCGGCGAGGTGGTGCTGCAGGTCGAGGGGCTGGCCTCGCCCAACGGCGTGCGCCACGCGAGCCTCACGGTGCGGCGCGGCGAAGTGGTCGGGCTGGCTGGATTGGTCGGCTGCGGCAAGTCGGAGCTGTTCCGCGCGATCTACGGGCTCGACCCCGTGAGCGAAGGCCGCGTGCTGTTCAAGGGCCGGCCGCGCACCGGCGCGACGGTGCGCCAGCTGCTCGACGAGGGCCTGTTCTACCTGCCACCCGACCGCAAGGGCGAAGGGCTGGTGCTCGGCTTCACGTCGCGCGCCAACATCACCTTGCCGCTGGTGCACGGGCCGCTGCGCGGTCGTGGTGGCTGGCTGCGCAAGCGCCTCGGGCGCCGGCTTTCCACGACAGCCGCCGAGCGCGTCGAACTCGCGCCGCGCAACCTCGAACGGCCCGTGGGCCTGCTCTCGGGCGGCAACCAGCAGAAGGTGCTGTTCGGCAAGGGCATGACGCGCGACGCCGCGCTCTACGTGTTCGACGAGCCCACGGTCGGCGTCGACGTCGGCACCCGCAGCGCGCTGTACGAGGTGATCCGCAAGCTCTGCGAAGGCGGCGCCGCGGTGGTCGTGATCTCGTCCGACCTGCCCGAGGTGCTGCACCTGAGCCACCGCGTGTACGTGATGTGCCGCGGCGAGATCGCCGGCGAGCTGCACGGCGACGCCATCCAGGAAACCGCCGTGCTCAACCTGTTTTTCGGCCCCAGCGAGAACCCCTCCTCATGACTTCGCCTTCCCTCACCGCCGCCCCGGCGGCCCCCACGCCCGGCCTGGCCGGGCGCGCCCTCGGCCTGCTGCGCAGCCTCTTTTTGCGCCTGGGCGTGCTGCCCTTCATGCTGGTGATCGCCTGCGTGGTGTTCGCCACGCTGTCCGACCAGTTCCTCACGGTGCAGAACCTCGTGAACCTGCTGCGCCAGTCGGTCTACCTCATCCTCGTGTCGCTGGGCCAGATGCTGGCGCTGGTCACCGGCGGCTTCGACCTCTCGGTGGGCACGGTGATGGCGATCACCTCGGTGGTCTCCGCGCTCGCCATGCAGGCGCTGGGCGCGGCCTTTCCCGACGCGGCCTGGATGGTGGTGCTCGTGGGCTGCGCCTGCGGGATGCTCGCCGGGCTGGTGGTGGGCCTGGTCAACGGCTTCGGCGTGGCGGTGATCGGCGTGTCGCCCTTCATCGTGACGCTGGGCGTGCAGTCGATCGGCTTCGGCTTCGCGCTGTTCCTCACGGGCGGCGTGCCGGTGTCGGGCATGCCGGCGCAGTTCAGCGAGCTGTTCGGCTTCGGCACCGTGCTCGGCGTGCCGGTGCCGATCCTCGTGACGGCCGTGTGCGTGGCCGGCATGGGCGTGCTCATGGGCCGCCTGCCGACCGGCACGCACCTGCTCGCGGTGGGCGGCAACGCCAAGGCCGCGGCGCTGTCGGGCATCGACACGCGCCGCGTGCTGCTCATGGCCTACCTGCTGTGCGCGGGCCTGGCGGCCGTGAGCGGCCTGCTGCTCACGGCGCGCGTGGAAACCGGCGAGGCCAACCTCGGCGGCACCGTGGCGCTCGAATCGATCGCGGCCTGCGTGATCGCCGGCGTGAGCCTGCGCGGCGGCATCGGCCGCGTGCCCAACGTGGTGATGGGCGCCATCTTCATCGGCCTGGTGCAGAACGGCATGAACCTGGCCAGCGTCGGCTCGTACCTGCAGATGGTGGTGCTGGGCGCCCTGCTGATCGTGGCCGTGGTCGCCGACCAGATCCGCCATCGCATGGTGGCGCCGGGCAGCCACTGAGCTTCACACCCCAACACAAGCAACGAAGGAATCTCATGACAAACAAGACCAACGCCGCCATCGACGCGCGCCGCATCGCCGCCACGCCGCGCGGCGTCGGCATCGGCTTTCCCATCTACGCAGAGCGCGCGCTCAACGCCGAGCTGTGGGACGTCGAAGGCCGGCGCTACATCGACTTCGGCTCGGGCATCGCCGTGCTCAACACCGGCCACCGGCATCCGCGCGTGGTGGAGGCCATTCGCGCGCAGCTCGAGCGCTTCACCCACACGGCCTACCAGGTGGTGCCTTACGAGAGCGTGGTGTCGCTGGCCGAGCGCCTGAACCGCCTCACGCCCGGCACCCACGCCAAGAAGACCGCCTTCTTCACGACCGGCGCCGAGGCGGTCGAGAACGCCGTCAAGATCGCGCGCGCCGCCACGCGCCGGCCCGGCGTGATCGCGCTGGGCGGCGGCTTTCACGGCCGCACCTTCATGGGCATGGCGCTCACGGGCAAGGTGGTGCCGTACAAGACCGGCTTCGGGCCCTTTCCCGGCAGCATCTTCCACGTGCCCGCGCCGATCGCGCTGCACGGCGTGTCGGTGGACGATTCGCTGCGCGCCATCGACAAGCTGTTCAAGGCCGACATCGAGCCCGAGCAGGTGGCGGCCATCATCCTGGAGCCGGTGCAGGGCGAAGGCGGCTTCTACGCCGCGCCGCCCGCCTTCATGCGCGCGCTGCGCGAGATCTGCGACCGCCACGGCATCCTGCTGATCGCCGACGAGATCCAGACCGGCTTCGCGCGCACCGGCAAGTGGTTCGCCATGGACCATCACGACGTGGTGCCCGACCTCATGACGATGGCCAAGAGCCTGGCCGGCGGCACGCCGCTGTCGGCCGTGTGCGGCCGCGCCGAGATCATGGACGCGCCCGCGCCCGGCGGGCTCGGCGGCACCTACGCCGCCAACGCGCTGGCCATCGCGGCGGCGCATGCAGTGCTCGACGTGATCGAGGACGAACGCCTGTGCGAGCGCGCGCAAATACTGGGCGACCGGCTCAAGGCGCGCCTGGAAGGGCTGCGCGCGAAGGTGCCGCAGATCGCGGACGTGCGCGGCCTGGGCGCGATGGTGGCGGTCGAGTTCGCCGGGGCCGACGGCGCGCCCGACCCCGAGTTCACGAAGCAGGTGCAAACCCGAGCGCGCGACGCGGGTTTGCTGCTGCTGACTTGCGGCGTGCACGCCAATGTGGTCCGCTTCCTGTTCCCCCTGACCATCGAAGACGCGGTGCTCGGCGAAGGCCTCGACATCCTCGCCGCCGCATTGCAAGCCTGAGACAAACCACCCATGCCACTGAAACTCCAAGACCCGACCCTGCTGCGCCAGCAGGCCTGCATCGCCGGCGCCTGGGTGAATGCCGACAACGGCACCACCGTCGCCGTCACCAACCCCGCCACCGGCGAGCAGATCGGCACCGTGCCGATGTGCGGCACCGAGGAAACCGTGCGCGCCATCGCCGCCGCCGAGAAGGCGCAGAAGGCCTGGGCCAAGGTGCCCGCCAAGGAACGCTCGGCCATCCTGCGCAAGCTCAACGACCTGATGCTCGCGAACGTGGACGACCTCGCGCTGATCATGACCACCGAGCAGGGCAAGCCCCTGGCCGAGAGCCGCGGCGAGATCGCCTACGCCGCCTCGTTCATCGAGTGGTTCGCCGAAGAAGCGCGCCGCGTGTACGGCGACACCATTCCCGCGCCGCAGGCCGACCGCCGCATCCTGGCGCTGAAGCAGCCCGTGGGCGTCACCGCCGCCATCACGCCCTGGAACTTTCCCACCGCCATGCTCACGCGCAAGGCCGGGCCCGCGCTCGCGGCCGGCTGCGCCATGGTCGTGAAGCCGGCCACGCAGACGCCGTTCTCGGCGCTGGCCTTTGCCGTGCTGGCCGAACGCGCGGGCGTGCCCAAGGGCCTGCTGTCGGTGCTCACCGGCTCGGCCAGCCAGATCGGCGGCGAGATGACGCGCAGCCCCATCGTGCGCAAGCTCACCTTCACCGGCTCGACCGAGGTGGGCCGCACGCTCATGAAGCAGTCGGCCGACACCATCAAGAAGCTGTCGCTCGAACTCGGCGGCAACGCGCCCTTCATCGTGTTCGACGATGCCGATGTGGATGCCGCCGTCGAAGGCGCGATGGTCTCCAAGTACCGCAACACCGGCCAGACCTGCGTGTGCGCGAACCGCTTGTACGTGCAGCGCGGCGTGCTCGAGGCCTTCACGCAGAAGCTGGTGGCCAAGGTCAACGCGCTGAAGGTCGGCAACGGCACCGAGGCCGGCGTCAACCAGGGCCCGCTGATCGACGCCAAGGCGGTCGAGAAGATCGAGGAGCACGTGGCCGACGCCGTCGCCAAGGGCGGCACCGTGCTCGCGGGCGGCAAGCGCCATGCGCTGGGCGGCCTGTTCTACGAGCCGACCGTGATCGGCGGCGCCACGCCCGACATGCTGTTCGCGCGCGAGGAAACCTTCGGCCCGCTGGCGCCGATCTTCGCGTTCGACACCGAGGCCGAGGCCATCGCCGCGGCCAACGACACCGAGTTCGGCCTGGCCGCGTACTTCTACAGCCGCGACATCGGCCGCATCATGCGCGTGGCCGAGGCACTTGAATCGGGCATCGTGGGCGTGAACACCGGCCTGGTGTCGACGGCCGAGGCGCCGTTCGGCGGCGTCAAGCAGTCGGGGCTGGGGCGCGAGGGCTCGAAGTACGGGCTCGACGACTTCCTCGAAGTGAAGTACGTGTGCCTGGCGGGGCTGGACAGCTAGCGCGTCAGCTCAGCAGCCAGTGCACGCTGAACAGCCGCTCGGGGTCGGTCCACACCGCCCCGACGCGGAAGCCCGCGCGCACCGCCAGGGCCTGCAGGCCCTCGACGGTGAACTTGTGCGAGTACTCGGTGTGCAGGGTCTCGCCTTCCTCGAACGAGAAGCGCTCGCCGCGCAGCTGCACGCTCTGCGCGCGCCGGCTCACGAGGTGCATCTCGATGCGGCGCATCGGCGCGTTGTAGAAGGCCGCGTGCGAGAAGCCGTCGAGGTCGAAGTCGGCCGACAGCTCCGCGTTCGCGCGCCGCAGCAGGTTGAGGTTGAACGCCGCCGTCACGCCCTGCGCGTCGTTGTAGGCCGCGTGCAGCCGGTCGGGGTCTTTCACCAGGTCGACGCCGATCAGCAGGCCGCCGCCGCGCAGCATGCGCGCCGCGAGCTGCAGGAACGCCAGCGCCTCGTCGGGCTCGAAGTTGCCGATGGTCGAGCCCGGGAAGAAGCCCACGCGCCGGCCCGCCCCGGCCATGGGCGCGGGCAGCACGAGCGGCATGGTGTAGTCGGCCGCGATGGGCTGCACCGCGAGCGCCGGGTAGTCGGCTTTCAGGCGCGCCGCCGCGGCTTCGAGGTGCTCGCCCGAGATGTCGATCGGCAAATAGCGCTTGGGTGATTCGAGCGCATCGAGCAGCAGCCGCACCTTGGTGAGCGAACCCGCGCCGAACTCGACGATCTCGGCGTTCGGCCCGATCTGCGCGGCGATCTCGCCGGCGCAGGCGCCCAGGATGCCCAGCTCGGTGC
>RCUJ01000413.1_pt1 | contig 24675 bp, 21 predicted proteins | sample 2166321 | NCBI WGS metagenome assembly RCUJ01 (sample SAMN09932808, study PRJNA488358) | compost metagenome | feature: garden; material: soil; isolation source: compost soil in an enriched community after 118 h of incubation | place: Germany: Experimental Botanical Garden Goettingen | collected... | reverse complement strand
AGAAGAAGATCTGCAGCAGCGGCGGGATATTGCGGAAGGTCTCGATGTAGACGGTAGCGACCTTGCCGATCAACCAGTTGGGCGACAGCCGCGCCACGCCGAGAATGAACCCCAGAATGGTCGCCAGGACGATGCCGATCACCGACACCAGCAGGGTGTTGAGCAAACCGACGAAGAAGACACGCCCATAGGTGTGGCTTTCGTTGTAATCGATCAGGTGCTGAGCAATGCCGAACCCGGCACTGTTGTTGAGAAAGGAGAACCCGGAGGTGATCCCGCGCTTCTCGAGGTTGGTCTGGGTGTTGTCGAACAGGAACCAGCCGATCGCCACTACGGCAATAACGGCAATGATCTGGAATAGCCATGCGCGCACTTTGGGGTCGGTCCAGACCGATCCACGTGGGCGCGAGACATTTGCAGGCGTTTGCATAGGAGCCCTCTAGGAACCCCCATGCCCGCATTGGCGGGCATGGGGTTCACGTCATCTAGAACATGCCGGCGCCCCAGGACGGGACGTCGGCAAAGACAGTCAGCGCACTGGCGGTGCGTATTGCAGACCACCTTTGTTCCACAGGGCGTTGAGACCGCGCTCGATCTTCAACTCGCTGCCGGCACCGACGTTGCGGTCGAAGCTTTCGCCGTAGTTGCCCACTTGCTTGACGATCTGTACGGCCCAGTCTTTCGGCAGTTTCAGATCCTTGCCGAACTCACCCTCGACCCCCAGCAGGCGGGCGATATCAGGGTTCTTGGTGGTTTTGGCCGTTTCCTCGACGTTAGCCGAGGTGATGCCCAGTTCTTCGGCGTTGAGCATAGCGAACAGCGACCAGCGCACAATGTCGAACCACTCTTCGTCGCCCTGGCGCACAACCGGCCCCAGTGGCTCCTTCGAGATCACTTCCGGCAGTACCACGTATTCCAGCGGCGCAGCCAGCTTGATGCGCTGAGCATAGAGTTGCGACTGGTCGGAAGTCAGCACGTCGCAACGGCCGGACTCCAGAGAAGTGGCGCTCTCGTCGGAAGTATCGTAAGTGATCGGGGTGTACTTCAGGCCGTTGGCGCGGAAGTAGTCGGAGAGGTTCAGCTCGGTGGTGGTACCGGCCTGGATGCACACGGTGGCGCCGTCGAGTTCCTTGGCACTGGTCACCCCGAGCTTCTTGTTAACCAGGAAGCCCTGGCCGTCGTAATAGTTGGTGCCGGTGAAGTTCAGGCCCAGACCGGAGTCGCGCGAACTGGTCCAGGTGGTGTTGCGCGACAGCACATCGACTTCGCCGGATTGCAGCGCGGTGAAGCGCTCCTTGGCAGTCAACGGGCTGTATTTGACCTTGGTCGCATCGCCAAACAGGGCAGCAGCCACTGCGCGGCATACATCGACGTCGAGGCCGAAATAATTGCCCTTTTCATCGGCGTAGGAGAAGCCAGGCAGACCATCGCTGATACCGCACTGAACGAAACCTTTCTTCTGTACTGCGTCCAGGGTCGCGCCAGCGTGAACGAAGCCGCTGACCCCCAGAACGGTTGCGGTAGTCAGAATAGCCAGGGTGGATTTCACCATCTTCATTAAAACCTCCAGTTGCTTTTGTTGTGTTTGGAGTCTCGGCCCTACCTCCGTACCCTTGTGGGGCACGTCGATCATGTCGGCAGCAACGCGATCAACCGGGGTCGAACCTCAGCGAGAGTCTAGTAGCCGTTTGTTTCATCGGCCATTAAAAACCTCGCTCGCCCATTGGTCGAATGGGCTAGAGACGGATAGCGATTCGCTTATCGGCAAACATGCAGCGTTTGCCGAGTCTTGTGGAAACCCCCAACAAATGGCTTCCCGTCTGTTCCATACCCGGTTTGCCAGCAGTGTTACCAAGCCGGGCTACAGCATCAGTCCCGGCTGGTTACAGCAAAGCCCGTACCAAAGCCTCGCCTTTATCACCATACGGACAGGTCAAGCGCAAAACTTGTAACCTTGCGACATCTTCTTCACAGATTAGCCACTCACTGAAATTTCAGGTGCACTAAAAGATGCCCGCCTGCACCACTCCGGAGCTACCCATGAGCGAACCGTTGATCCTTCAGCCCACACTCGCTGCCGACGCCTGCGTCATTTGGTTGCACGGCCTGGGGGCCGACCGCTATGACTTTCTACCCGTGGCCGAGGCGCTGCAGGAACGGCTGCGCAGTACGCGCTTCGTCCTGCCCCAGGCGCCGACCCGGGCGGTGACCATCAATGGCGGCTGGGCCATGCCCAGTTGGTACGACATCCTGGCCATGAGCCCGGCACGGGCGATCAACCATGAACAACTGGAGGCATCGGCCCAGCAGCTGATCAGCCTGATCGAAGCGCAGCGCGACAGTGGCATCGACCCTGCCCGGATCTTTCTCGCCGGGTTCTCCCAGGGCGGCGCCGTGGTGCTGCATGCCGCCTTCCTGCGCTGGCAGGGGCCGCTCGGCGGGGTCATCGCGCTGTCCACCTATGCGCCGACCTTCAGTGACGACATGCAACTGGCGGATACACAAAAACAACTGTCGGTACTCTGTTTGCATGGCAGATTCGACGACGTTGTGCAGCCTGCCATGGGCCGCACGGCCCACGACCAACTGGCCGCCTGCGGCGTCGCCGTGCAGTGGCGCGATTATCCGATGGCCCATGAGGTGCTGCCGGAAGAGATCCGCGACATCGCCGATTGGCTGGCGCAGCGGCTGAACACGCCCATGCCACGAGCCGAGAAACACACATGACCAGCCAGCCCATCATTCGCGCTTTAGCCGATATCGAGCAGATCGAAGCCACTCCGCTGGCCGAACGCAACCTGCCAGCCGGCACCTACGAGCTGATCCGCCGCACGGCCGCGGCGCAACCGCAGGCGCCGGCGCTGTCCTTTATCCTCCAGGGTAGCGGCGACGAACCCGTCTATCGCCTCGATTACCAGCAACTGCTGGGCAAGATCACCCAGACCGCCAACGCCTTTCACCGCCTCGGCCTGCGCCCGGGCAAGGCGGTGTCGTTCCTGCTGCCCAACCTGCCGCAGACCCACTTCACCATCTGGGGCGGCGAGGCGGCCGGGATCGTCAACGCGATCAATCCGCTGCTGGAAGCCGAGCATATCGCCGAGCTGATCCAGGCCTCCGATTCCGAGTTGCTGGTGACCCTGGCGCCCTTCCCCGGCACCGACCTGTGGGCCAAGGTCGAGTCGCTGCGCGGCCAGCTCCCAGGCCTCAAGGCGGTGATCTGCGTGGACATGGCCAACCTGCTGCCCGAGCCGCAGCGCAGCGCCCTCAAGGCGCAACGCGGGCCGCTGCCCGAAGGCGTGCTGGACTTCGACGAGCTGATCGCCGCCTGCCCGGCCGACCGGCTGGAAAGCGGCCGGCAATTCCACCCGGACGACATCGCCAGTTATTTCCACACCGGCGGCACCACCGGCACCCCCAAGCTGGCCCCGCACAGCCACGGCAACGAAGTGGCCATGGCCTACAGCATGAACCTGGTGACCGGCTTCGGTCCCGGCGACGTGACCCTCTGCGGCCTGCCGCTGTTCCACGTCAACGGCGTGATAGTCACCGGCCTGACCGCCTTCGGCGGCGGCGCCGAAGTCCTCCTGGCCACCCCGCAGGGCTATCGCAACGGCGCACTGATGGAGAACTTCTGGCGCATCATCGAACGCCACAAGGTCAGCTTCTTCAGCGGCGTGCCGACCATCTATGCCGGCCTGCTGCAGGTACCCAGCGCGGGCCACGACCTGAGCTCGCTGAAATATGCCCTGTGCGGCGCCGCGCCCATGCCGGTGGAGCTGATCCGCCAGTTCGAGGCCAAGACCGGGCTGACCCTGATCGAAGGCTACGGCCTCACCGAAGGCACCTGCGGCAGCTGCGCCAATCCGCCCGCCGGCGAGCGCCGGCCCGGCTCGATCGGCCTGCGCATGCCCTACTGCGAAGTCAGCATCAAGGTCCTCGACGAACAGGGCCGCTACCTGCGCGATGCCGCGCCAAATGAAATCGGCAACCTGTGCATCCGCGGCGCCACGGTGTTCAAGGGCTACCTGCAGGCCAGCAAGAACGCCGGCATCTGGGTCGATGGCGACTGGTTCAACAGCGGCGACCTGGGCCGCATCGACGTCGACGGCTACATCTGGCTGACCGGGCGCAGTAAGGACCTGATCATCCGCGGCGGGCACAACATCGACCCGCAGATGATCGAGCAGGCCCTGCACAGCCACCCGGCCGTGGCCCTGGCCGCCGCGGTCGGCAAACCCGATGAGAAGGCCGGCGAACTGCCGGTGGTCTATGTCCAGCTCAAGCCGGGCAGCCAGGTCAGCGAGGAGGAACTGCTGGCGCATGCCGCCGCGCATATTCCCGAACGTGCGGCCGTGCCCAAGGACGCCTGGATCATCGACGCCATCCCGGTCACCGCGGTGGGCAAGACCTTCAAGCCGGCCCTGCGTTTCGATGCCATTCGCCGGGTCTATCAAGCGGCAGTGGCCGAACTGGACACTGCCATCCGCGTGGAGGTGCTCGGCGACGAACGCCGCGGCCAGCTCGCCCACATCCATCTGCCGCGCCGCGACAGCCAGCTGGAGCAGGCCGTGAGCAAGCGCCTGGCGGGATTCACCGTGCCCATCCAGCTGCACTGCAGCGACTGAATAGCGAACGCCAGCGTAATCCGGGGCGAGTCTCCCGGATTGCGCCCAGGCTATCCGGGCTACGAAGCTGTCCTGCAGGTGATGCACGGATGCACCCAACTGTGACGCACCCCGCAACTATTCGGTGCGGATCGGTCACAGTTTTTTGCCGAGGATTGTCAGCTCTACCCCACAGGCATATCGTGCGCGTTGGTATTCGTCCATACGACAGGGAGTGTTCGTGATGTCCGCCATGTTTCCCGGCCTGCTGCGCAGCCGCCCCGCGCCATGAACACCTCACGGCGGCAGGCCAATCTGCAGCAAGCCCGGCGCCTGCAACTGTTCAGGAATATCGCGCCCAGCAGCGTCAACCGACTGCTCAAGAAATTCAGCGCTTGCGACCTGGAGTCTGGCGAAATTCTCCTTTCGCCGTTCAACCGTAACCAGCACCTCTACCTCCTGCTCAGAGGCCAGCTCAAGGTCTACCTCGGCTCTCTGGACAACCAGCCGGTCAGCACCCTGCAAGCCGGCGATTGCGCCGGGGAAATCAGCTTTATCGACAACCACCATCCTTGCGCCTACGTGGTGGCGAGCGAACCGAGCAGCGTGCTGAGCCTGCACCGCGAGTCGCTGGCCGAGCTGTTCCGGCAATCGCCACAGCTGCTGCACAACCTGCTGGAACTGCTCTGCACCCGCCTGCGCCAAGGCAACCTGCTGATTCTCAACAGTGAGCAGAACGCCAATGTCGACACCCTGACCGGCGCGTTCAACCGCCGCTGGCTCGAGCATGTCTACCAACGCGAAAGCACCCGCTGCGCCTTCAACGAACAACCGCTGAGCCTGCTGATGCTGGATGTCGACCACTTCAAGGCCTACAACGACCGGCATGGTCACCTGGCGGGCGACTATGCCCTGTGCCTGGTGACCCACACGCTGTGCCAGCAGCTGCGCAGCAAGGACAGCCTGGTACGCTTCGGCGGCGAAGAGTTTGTCATTCTCCTGCCGGAAATCGCCGACGTGGAAGCCCGTCGCATCGGCGAACGGCTGCGCCAGAGCCTCGAGCACGTTACCTCCTTCTATTCGCCAGTCGGCATCTTGCCCGGTGTCACGCTATCCATAGGCCTGGCGCAAATGGAGCCGCAAGACAACCTGCAGAGCCTGATAGCTCGCGCCGACAGCGCGCTCTACCGAGCCAAGCAGCAGGGTCGCAACTGCCTCTGCTGAGACACTCCCGCCTACTGCGACCGACGCCACAACCACGAGCGATGGCAGGCGCCAGCCATGGCACTTCGCCGCGCCGGCTTCTTGCTTTACACTGGCAGCCGTTCACTCCTTAACCAATTGACGAGATGACCGTGCTCAAAGCACTCAAAAAAATGTTCGGCAAAGCCGAGGGCGAGCAGCCCAGCCCAACCAGCACGCCTGCTTCGCCCGCCACACCCCGTAGCGGCGAGCGCAAACATGAGCACCCCAGCCGCACGGCCAAGACCCATGACCCGGCCGGCGATAGCGGCAGCACTGCCGCGGCGGCGGTGGTCAACCAGGACAAACCTGCCGCCAAGGCGGACAAGCCCCGGCGCCAGCGTGCGAGCAAGCCGGTGGACAGCTGGAAACTGGAGGACTTCGCGGTCGAACCGGCCGAAGGCAAGACCCGTTTCCATGATTTCAAGCTCGCCCCCGAGCTGATGCATGCCATCCACGACCTGGGCTTCCCCTACTGCACGCCGATCCAGGCCCAGGTGCTGGGTTTCACCCTCAAGGGCCAGGACGCCATCGGCCGCGCCCAGACCGGCACCGGCAAGACCGCCGCCTTCCTCATTTCGATCATCACCCAGTTGCTGCAGACGCCGCCGCCGAAAGAACGTTACATGGGCGAGCCGCGCGCGCTGATCATCGCGCCGACCCGCGAACTGGTGGTGCAGATCGCCAAGGACGCCGCGGAGCTGACCAAATACACCGGGCTCAACGTCATGAGCTTCGTCGGCGGCATGGACTTCGACAAGCAACTCAAGCTGCTCGAATCACGCTTCTGCGACATCCTGGTGGCGACTCCGGGCCGTTTGCTCGACTTCAACCAGCGCGGCGAAGTGCACCTGGACATGGTCGAGGTGATGGTGCTCGATGAAGCCGACCGCATGCTCGACATGGGCTTTATCCCCCAGGTGCGCCAGATCATCCGCCAGACCCCGCCGAAGAACGAGCGCCAGACCCTGCTGTTCTCCGCCACCTTCACCGAAGACGTGATGAACCTGGCCAAGCAGTGGACCACCGAGCCGGCCATCGTCGAGATCGAGTCGGAGAACGTCGCCAGCGACACCGTCGAGCAGCACGTCTACATGGTCGCCTCCAGCGACAAGTACAAGCTGCTGTACAACCTGATCGCGCAGAACGACTGGATCCGGGTGATGGTCTTCGCCAACCGCAAGGACGAAGTGCGGCGCATCGAAGAACGCCTGACCCGCGACGGCATCAGCGCTGCGCAGATGTCCGGCGACGTGCCGCAGCACAAGCGGATCAAGACTTTGGAAGGCTTCCGCGAAGGCAAAATCCGCGTCATGGTCGCCACCGACGTGGCCGGCCGCGGGATTCACGTCGACGCCATCAGCCACGTGATCAACTACACCCTGCCGGACGTACCGGACGACTACGTGCACCGCATCGGCCGTACCGGCCGCGCGGGCGCCAGCGGCACCTCGATCAGCTTCGCCAGCGAAAACGACGCCTACGCCCTGCCGCCGATCGAGCAACTGCTGGGACGCAAGATCAACTGCGAGATGCCGCCGGAAGAGCTGCTCAAGCCGGTACCGCGCAAGCACTGAGCTTGCGCCAGGCAAGCAAAAGGCGAAGCCCATGGGCTTCGCCTTTTTCTTTGCAGCCACCGCAGCCTTGGGACGCTGCGCCGATCCCGTAGGGTGCGCCGTGCGCACCCTACTTGAAATACCGCGCCCGCACCGCCGCCACCGTCGCTTCGCGCAGCAGGCCGATAAACAGCTGCTCCACATCGCTGAGCAATTGGTTTTCCGGGGTGACCAGGTACACCTCGTTGACCGGCAGCTCGTCGTAGGGTGGCAGCTGGAACAGCAGCTTCTGCGCCACGAAGGGCTTGGCCCCCTCGACCGTCAGGGCACCGAAGCCGAGGCCGGCGAGGATCAGCCGGCGCACCTCCTCCTCGTTGGGCGAGACCGCCACCAGGCGGCCCCAGAACTGCTGTTCGGTGCGCACCGAGTTGACCGCGCTGAGGCCCTCGCCGGGCTGGTCGCTCTCGAAGGAGACATAGGCCAGGCCGCGCAGGTCCGCGGCGGTCAGGTCCGCGCGGCCGAACAGCGGGTGGCGCGGGCCGCAGTAGAAGGCCATCTGCTCGTAGCCGAGCAGGTCGAAGTGCAGGCCGGTCTGGGCGGTCTTCTTGTTGCTGATGCCGATATGCAGGCTGCCTCTGGCCACCGCGTCGACGATGTCGGCGCTGGGCTGGGAGCTGAGGCTGATCAGCACATTGGGATAGAGGCGGTGAAACTGCGCCAGGCTGTCGTCGAAGGGCTGGCAGCTGACATGGCTGGCGACCTGGATATGCAGCTCACCGAGCACCGCGCCGGCCTCGCCGGCGTACTGCTCGGCCATCTTGCCGATGATGCTGCCGGCCGAGGAAATGTACTCGTAAACCCGCAGGCCCTGCTCGGTCAGGGAGAACATGCCCTTCTTGCGCTGGATCAGGCGCATGCCCAGGTGTTCTTCCAGACGTTTGAGGGCATTGCTGACGCTGGGCTGGCTGAGCGACAGCTTGCGCGCCGCGCCGGTGATGCTGCTTTCCTCGACTATCACCAGAAAGGTGTACAGCAGGTTCCAGTCCAGGTTGCGCATTAGGCGCTCGCGGGGCGACAGCATGATCGGTAGCTCTCCCAGGCAGGCCGTCATATCGGCCACTCCGGGGGCAACAGTGCACCGCCCACGAACCCTAACGCAAGGCTTGTGAAGGGTGCGCCGTGCGCACCGGCAATCCGCGGCCGGCGCCGGTGCGCATGGCGCCCCCTACGGCATTCAATCCAGATCATGGGCCAGCAGGTCGGCATATTCGCCACGGCGGCGGATCAACCGGCTGCCCTGCTGCAGGTCCACCAGCACCGCGGCGGCGGACTGGCGGCCGCAGTACTGGCTCATCATCTCCAGGGCGTAGGCCCCCACGTCCAGCAGGGCGATCACATCGCCCATGGCGGTGGCCGCCGGCAGCTCGCGCAGGTTGGGCTGGTGCACCAGCACCTGCTCCAGCACCGCCCGATATTCGGCCAACGCCGGTTCCTCGGCGATCAGGTCCGTCACCGCGCCCTCGCCTTCGATGTCGTAGTAGGTGTCGCTGCTGTCGCACAGCGGCCCGGCCATGCGGCAGTGGCGGGTGTCCATATCATCGGCGCGGGAGGCGTTGAGCATATGGAAGTACCAGCCGTTATACAGGTCGAACAGCACGCTGTAGCCGGCGTCCAGGTAGAACACCGGGCGGCCCTGGCGCTGCTTGTGGGCCTCGATGCGGGTGAGCAGGATCGCGGTGTCGCTGACCATGCTGCGCCCCGGCTCGACGATCAGTTCGATCTGCTCGCCCAGGGCCTGGGTTACGGGGCGGATCAGCTGCTCGGCGAGCAGGGCGAAGTCGACCTCGGTGCGGTAGTTGGCGCGGTAGTGCGCGGCCACCGAATCGAAGTTCTCCTCGGCACTGCTGTAGTTCTTGGGGAAGCCGCCGCCCAGGTTCAGATGCTCCAATGGATAAGGCAGGCGCTCGCTGACCTGGCGCACATAGTCGATCAGGAAATTGGCCTCGGCCTGATACACGCCGATGTCGGTGATCTGGGTACCGATATGGGCATGCACCCCCACCAGCTTGAGCGCCGCGGGATGGGCCAGGATCAGCTCGATGGCCTCGCTCTGCTCGGCGGCGGTCATGCCGAACTTGGAGGTCGAGGTGCCGGTCTGCCAGCCGGCGGCGGCGCCGCCCTGGATCTCCGGGATGATGCGCAGGCTGACCCGCGCCTGCTGGCCCAGTTCGCTGGCCACCGCGAGAATGCGCGCCAGCTCCGACAGCGAATCGACATTGATCGCCTTGATTCCGGCGGCAATCACCTCGCGCAGCTCACCCAGCTGTTTGGCCACGCCGTTGAACACCATCTGCGCCGGGGCGAAGCCGGCGATCTGTGCCTTGTAGAACTCGCCGCCGGAGTTGACCTCCAGATCCAACCCGCAGTCCTTGAACACCTTGAGCACCGCCAGGTTGGCGCAGGCCTTACTGGCGAAACAGACCCGGGTCTTGGCGTGCACCCGGCGGAAGTTGCCCAGGATATCCCGGGCGTTATCCCGCAGTTTGCTCTCCGAATAGACGAACAGCGGCGAGCCATAACGCTCGACCAGTTCGATGGCGCTGACCCCGTCGATCAGCAGCTGATTGTGGGCGCTTTCAAGGTGCTGCGGTCTTTTCCAGGGGTGCAGGGAGACGACTTGACTCATGGCTTTGCTCACTTGGGTAGGGTGCGCCATGCGCACCATCGCGTTGTTGGGGTATTACGGCGTCATTGCCGGTGGTGCGCATGGCTTAGGCAGCCCCGCGACACCCTACAAAATCAGTATTGGCTCGCCAGCAGGCGGCGCAGGTTGTCCGACTGCGGGGCGTTGAACAGCTGTTCCGGGCTGCCCTGCTCCTCGATGCGGCCCTGGTGCAGGTACACCACCCTGGACGACACCTCGCGGGCGAAGCGCATCTCGTGGGTGACCATGATCATGGTCCGGCCTTCTTCGGCCAGTTCGCGGATCACCAGCAACACCTCGCCCACCAGCTCTGGGTCCAGGGCCGAGGTGGGCTCATCGAACAGCATCACCTCGGGGTCCATGGCCAGGGCGCGGGCGATGGCCACCCGCTGCTTCTGCCCGCCGGACAGGCAGTCGGGGTACATCTGGCACTTCTCCAGCATGCCGACCCGGGCCAGCAGCTTCTTCGCCTGGGCCTGCGCATCGACACGATTACGTTTAAGCACCAGGCAGGGGCCGAGCATCAGGTTCTCCAGCACGGTCATGTGCGACCACAGGTTGAACGACTGGAAGACCATGGCCAGGCGCGCCCGGACCCGCTCGATCTGCCGCTGGAAGCGCCGCGAGCGCACGCCACGGCGGTTGGTGCCCAATTCCAGCTCCTCGCCGTGCACACGCAGGCGACCGCTGTCGGGGAACTCCAGCAGGTTCATGCAGCGCAGCAAGGTGCTCTTGCCCGAGCCGCTGGAGCCGATGATGCTGATCACGTCGTGCTTCTCGGCGGTCAGCGAAACGCCCTTGAGCACCTCGATACCGGCGAAGGATTTGTACAGGTTCTCCACCTGCAGGGCGGTGGTCTGAGGGATGCTGGCAGTCATGGCGACACTCCGGCGGATACCCGTTTTGCGGCGGGTGCAGTGGCAGTGGATGGGGCCTGGCGTACCCGCTGGTGGCGAGTCAGGCACAGCTCCAGGCGGTGCCAGAGCCAGACGAAGGCGCTGGTCATCAGCAGGTAGAGCAGCCCTGCCCAGAGGTACACGGACAGGTCGAAGGTCTGCGAGAAGATGCGCCGGGTCTGCCCCATCACATCGAACAGGGTGATCACGCTGACCACTGCGCTGCCCTTGAGCAGCAGGATGATCTCGTTGCCCAGGGCCGCAAAGGCGATGCGGTAGGCATTGGGCAGGATGATGGTGCGGTACTGGTTGAAGCGCGACAGGCCCATGGCCACGCCCGCCTCGATCTGCCCATAGGGCACGGCGCGCAGGCCGCCGCGGAGGATTTCCACCTGGTAGGCCGTGGAGTTGAGGACGAAGGTCAGCAGCGCGCAGTAGTAGGGGTCGCGGAAGAACCACCAGAGCCCCAGCTGGCTCAGCTCGGCGCGAAACTGACCCGAGCCGTAATAGACCAGAAACAACTGGGCCAGCAGCGGTGTGCCACGAAAGAACGAGACGAACAGACGAATCGGCCAGCGCAACAGACCCCGTTCGCTGCAGCGGGCGATGGCCAGGGGCAGCGCCAGGGCGCAGGCCAGCAGCGCGGCGATGGCGGTAAGCTGCAGGGTCAGGCCGGCACCGGTCAACAGCTGACCGGAGAAGCGCATAAGGATCTCCATCATGCTGCCTGCCCTCCCGTGCGATAGCCGCGGTTGGCGCGGCGCTCCATGCGTGCCAGCAGGCACTCGCAGAGCAGGCACACCAGCCAGTAGGCCAGGCACACCACGAGGAAGAACAGAAACGGCTTCTTGGTGGTGCCCACGGCGATATTGGCCATGCGCATCAGGTCGCTCAAAGCGATCACCGAGACCAGGGCGGTGTCCTTGAGCAGGTTGACCCACAGGTTGCCCAGCCCCGGCAGGGCCAGGCGCAGCAACTGCGGCAACTCGATCACCCGGAAGATGGTCAGCCGGCGCAGGCCCATGGCCTGCCCCGCCTCGCGCTGGCCGCCGTCCAGGGCCTGCCAGGCGCCGCGCCAGACTTCGCTGGAATAGGCGGCGAAGACCAGGCCCAGAGCCAGCACCCCGGCGATAAAGGGGCTAAGTTCCAGATAGCCGGCCGCCGGGTTGTACCAGCGCAGCAGGGCGTTCAGGCCCATGCCCACGCCGTGGTAGATGATAAACAGGGTGAGCAGCTCGGGCAGGCCGCGCAGGGTGGTGCTGAAAGCTAGGGCCAGAGCGCGCGCCGGGCGAGCGCCGAACAGCGCCAGCGCCGCCACCAGCAGGCCCAGCAGCAGGCCGACCGGCAGGGTCGTCAGCGCCAGGGCCAGGGTCACCCCTAGGCCCTGCAGCAATTCGTCGCCCCAGCCGGCGTCACCGAAGCTCAGGTAGGTGAGCCAGTCCATAACAGATCCTCTTCTCGTTCAGCAGATGGGCAGTGCTTCGCTCACTGCTCCAGGGTCAGCAGGTTGACCGAGAAGAATTTGTCGTTGATGGCTTGGTAGGTGCCATCGGCGATGATCGACGCCAACGCTTGGTTAAGCTGCTGGCGCAGCTGTTCGTCTTCCTTGCGTAGCGCCATGCCGACGCCCTCGCCGACATATTTCGGGTCGCTGATCGGTTCACCGGCCAGGCGGCAGCAACTGCCATCGGTGGATTTCAGGGTCCAGTCGAGCATCGGGATCATGTCGCCGACCTGGGCATCCAGACGCCCGGACACCAGGTCCAGGTTGACCGCATCCTGGGTCGGATAGAGGCGCACGTCGGAGTCGGGGAACATCGCCATCAGGTAATCGGCCTGGGTGGTTGCGCCCTGGGCGCCGATGGTCTTACCGGCCATGGCGGCCGGGCTGAAATCGTTGAGCTCGGAGTCCTTGGGCACCACGAAGGTCATCGCCGATTTCTGGTAGGGGTCGCTGAAGGCGACTTTCTGCCGACGCTCCTCGGTGATAAACATGGAGGCGATCACCACGTCGTATTTGCGCCCCAGCAGCGCGGGGATGATGCCGTCCCAGTCCTGGGCCACCAGGCTGCACTTGGCCTGCATGCGCTCGCACAGGGCCTTGCCGATCTCGATATCGAAACCGGCCAGCTGGCCGTCGGCGGTGTAGTAGTTGAACGGCGGGTAAGCACCTTCGGTGGCCAGGCGCAGGGTCTGGCCTTCGGCGGCCTGGGCGGCAGCGAACGGCAGGGCACCGAGGCTGGCGCAGAGCAACAGGGAGCGGAGAGTCTTATTCATCTTGTTTTCCTCTGGAATCAGGGTTCGCTATGAAGCCGGCCATCACCCGCAAGCCCGCTTCACATCGCACTGGATGACCGCTTGGTCACCGCCGCGAAACAAGAATCCGCCCGCACCTCTCATTTATCAAATGTATATTTATTATGTTATGCATACTCCAGCGCTATGCATGTAGTTGTAGAGATTTAACTCGCGACGGCTCCTGGCTCAGCGTCGAGGCCGCCCCAAAGCCGCCGCCCCAGCCTGAACAACCGCCTCTGTGGGCGCCACCAGCAGGTGGCGATGCGCGCTTCACCACTGCACCGACTGCCATAGCGCCTTTACAATGACACTTTTGCCTTGGAGCACAGCCATGAGCCACCCTCCCGTCTATGGCGTCGGCGATGCCTCCTACCAGGCCGCTGGCGGTATCAACGGCCTGCAGCGTCTGGTCGCCGACTTCTACCGGCTGATGGACCAGCAACCCGAGGCGGCAGACCTGCGGAAGCTCCATGCCGACGACCTGCAACTGGCAGCCGACAAGCTGGCCTGTTTCCTCAGCGGCTGGCTCGGTGGCCCCAAGCTGTTCCAGGAAAAGTACGGCAGCATCGCCATTCCCTCCTTCCACGCCCAGTGGCCCATCAGCGAGCGTCTCAGCGAGCTCTGGCTCAGCTGTATGGCCCAGGCCATAGCCCTGCAACCCTATACGCCGGATTTCGCCGAGTACCTGCTGAGCCAGTTGCGGGTACCGGCCCAACGCATAGTCCAGGCCAGCCGCAATCGGCATGACGCGCAATAGCGGGCCGGACTGCGGCGAACCGCTGGAGCCGTTCAATGGCAGTTGCGATTTCGGCACCAGCTACGCCGGCGTCATCCTTGCCCCGTCAGCGACTACACGACCTGCTGCCGGGCATTTTTCACGAAGTTCCAGTTATGGGCTGCGCAGCCCGGCCCAGCCTGGAAGACCAGTTGCGGCGGTTAAAGTGTGCAACGGCATTGGCTTAGCGTGACATAGGCGCCGCCGGCTCCGGCTGGCCCGGAGTCCCGAGGAGGCAAGGCATTTGCAGCGGCGCGACGACGGCGTAGTCAGCCGAGAAAGGTGCCCCCACTGCCTATCTGCGCCAGGTTTTCGGCGAACATTCCCTGCTCAGGGGCAGTGGCTTTGCCCGTCGAGCGGCTACGCGCAGTCGCCGGTCGGACGATGGCGCCCCGATTCGAGCGAAAATGACTGGAGCTAAACGCCTTGAAGGCGCTGCGGCGCAAGCTGCTAGCAGCCTGTCGGACTTGACCGTCCGTAGCGAGGGAAAGTCCGTGGTCCGACATTTCGGGTGGAGGCGGTTTTTGTGCGATTTTGAGGCGAATAGTCGCTCTATTTAACGAAAAAGCGCGCAAAAAATGACCAATCCCGGCTTTTCCGCAGTAGGGCAGCGTTAAGTCCGACAGGCTGCTAGGGCTTGTGCCAGCGCTCGGCGGCGCTCTGGTCGCTCTGCCGGCCTTCGACCCAGCAGGAGCCATCGGCCGTGTCTTCCTTCTTCCAGAAGGGCGCGCGGGTCTTGAGGTAGTCCATGACGAAGGCGCAGGCCTCGAACGCCGCCTCGCGGTGAGCGCTGGTAGTGCCGACGAAGACGATCGGCTCGCCCGGTTCCAGGCGGCCGATGCGGTGAATGATCTGCAGGTTCAGCAGCGGCCAACGTTGCCCGGCCTCGAGCGCGATCTTGGCCAGGGATTTCTCGGTCATGCCGGGGAAGTGCTCGAGAAACATCCCGCCGACTTCGCGGCCCTCGTTGAAATCGCGCACATAGCCGATGAAGCTGACCACCGCGCCGATTCCGAGGTTCGCGGCATGCAGCGCATTGACTTCGGCGCCCGGATCGAAGGGTTCCAGCTGGACGCGGATGGCCATAAAAAATTGTCCTCAAAGCGTAGCGAGCGTGTGTGAGTTCGGGGCGGACGGAGCACAGGAACCGGAATGTACAGCTGTACATGAGGATTTCGAGCACCGCCCAACCCGAAATAACCCACGCGCAGTAGCTGTGAGGATAATTTTTCAGCCTCCGGTCACGGTCGGAAAGAAGGCCACCTCATCGCCCTCCTCCAGCGGCTCGTCGAGGCCGCACAGTTCCTGGTTGCGTGCGCACATCAGGTTCTGCTCGGCCAGCACTTGCCATACGCCGCCGCGGGCCAGCAGGTGCTGGCGCAGGTCATCGAGGGTCGCGAACTCCTGGGTATCGCTCAGTTGCTCGCCGTCCAGGCCCAGGGCCTCGCGGTAACGGGCAAAATACTGCACATGAATCATTGATCGTCCTCGGCCTTGTAGTGACCACTCTTGCCGCCCAGCTTCTCCAGCAGGCGCACGCTTTCGATGACCATGCCGCGGTCCACCGCCTTGCACATGTCGTAGATGGTCAGGGCGGCGACGCTGGCGGCGGTCAGGGCTTCCATTTCCACCCCGGTCTGCCCGCTCAGCTTGCAGCGCGCGGTGATTTGTACGGCATCATCGCCGTGGGCGAGCAGCTCAACCTTGACGCTGCTCAACATCAACGAATGACAGAGCGGGATCAGGTCGGCGGTCTTCTTGGCGGCCTGGATGCCGGCGATACGCGCCACAGCGAACACGTCGCCCTTGGGGTGGGCGCCGTCGACGATCATCTGCAGGGTTTGCGGGCGCATGCGCACCAGGGCTTGCGCCACGGCCTCACGGACGGTCAGCGCTTTATCGCTGACATCGACCATGGTGGCGTGACCTTGGGAATCGAGATGGGTTAGCACGGGTTTACTCCAGGCAGGGATCGGCCGATTGTAAACCCAGCAGTCAAGATATGGCAGCGGCACGCTGCAAGCCGGGCTGCTGCGCGTTCAACTCGCAGCTTATGGCTTGCAGCGTGCCGCTCACCGCCTCCTACATATGGGTTTCGGCAAATTCCGCCAGGATCGAACGCGGCACCCCTTGCAGGGTGATGTGCACGCCATGCTCGAAGTCCTTGAAGCGCTCGGTGAGGTAGGTCAGTCCCGAACTGGGCGCCGACAGGTAGGGCGTATCGATCTGCGCCAGGTTACCCAGACAGACCACCTTGGAGCCGGTGCCGGCGCGGGTGATGATGGTCTTCATCTGGTGCGGGGTGAGGTTCTGGCACTCGTCGATGAGGATCAGGCTCTGCTGGAAGCTGCGTCCGCGGATGTAGTTGAGGGATTTGAACTGCAGCGGCACCTTCTGCAGGATGTAGTCGACGCTGCCGTGGGTGTTCTCGTCGTCCATGTGCAGGGCTTCGAGGTTGTCGGTGATAGCGCCGAGCCAGGGTTCCATCTTCTCCGCCTCGGTGCCGGGCAGGAAGCCGATCTCCTGGTCCAGCCCCTGCACGCTGCGGGTGGCGATGATGCGCCGGTAGCGCTTGCTGACCATGGTCTGCTCGATGGCCGCGGCCAGGGCCAGGATGGTCTTGCCCGAACCGGCGGCGCCGGACAGGTTGACCAGGTGGATGTCCGGGTCGAGCAAGGCGAACAGCGCCAGCGCCTGGTGGATATCGCGTGGCCGCAGGCCCCAGGCCTCCTGATGCAACAGGGGTTCCTGGTGCAGATCGAGGATCAGCAATTCATCGCTCTGGATGCCCTTGATCCAGCCGACGAAGCCCTGTTCGTCGATGATGAACTCGTTGACGTGCACCGCCGGCAGGTTGTCGATCAGTTGCACCCGGTGCCAGGTGCGGCCGTGATCCTGACGGGTCTCGACCTTGCTCACCCGATCCCAGAAGGAACCGCTCATGCTGTGATAACCCTTGGACAGCAGCGACACATCGTCGACCAACTGGTCGGTGTGGTAGTCCTCCGAATCGATCCCGCAGGCGCGCGCCTTCAGGCGCATGTTGATGTCCTTGGTCACCAGCACCACGGCCATGTCCGGGCGCCGTGCTTTCAGCTCGACCAACTGATTGATGATCTTGTTGTCGTTGAGGTCCTCCGGCAGCCAGGTGATGGGCGAGGCGCTTTTGCTCATGAGAATCGAGAGAAAACCACAAGGCCCGCTCTTCTCGCGCTGGATCGCGACACCATGCTCCACTTCCTCGGGCGTGGCGCTACCGAGGATCTTGTCGATCAAGCGAATGGCCTGCCGGCACTCGGCGGCGACGCCTTGCTTGCCGGTTTTCAGCTTGTCCAACTCCTCCAGAACGGTCATCGGGATGGCGACGTGGTGTTCCTGGAAATTCAACAACGCGTTGGGATCGTGGATCAACACATTGGTGTCGAGGGCGTAGAGGGTTGGAGCGGTGGGCTTGAAGCTTCCGTGGTCATCCATACTCGGTCACCTTCTTATAGGAGCCAAGCGACGGAATGCCTGAGCAGCGCTCCGCCGCGGGGACCGCCGACCTCTCAGACGGGGGCTGAGCAGGTGCAAGCAAGGTGAAGGCCAAGGGTCGCCACCTGTCTGCAGGGTTCGGCGGTCTGTCTTTTAAATACTCCAAAAATCATGACAGGCGAATGTTTTTTTCAGTTTTTTCAAGTTTATTTGTCGCCTCGATGAATAGCGCTTGGCGACCCGCAAAGGCACCGTTAAAGTCAGAAGTCCTACCCGCGCTCGCAGCGAAAATAATCCTGCCGCAGTAACGCCATCACGCCTCGCTGTCGACACAACGATTGACCTCGACCGTGACATGCACCAACTCGCCAATCCCCGCCAACCGGTCCTTGTAGCGATCCGCCGAGATGTCGCCATGGGTCACCACGCTGACGATGCAGGCGTACTGCGCGCGACCGACTCGCCACAGGTGCAGATCCGCCAATTCGGTGTCCACTTCCTGGGCCAGGGCACTGCGCACCCGCAGCACAACGGGGCTGTCCATCTCCCGATCGAGCAACACCGTGGCGGTCTCGAGCAACAAGCCCTTGGCCCATAGCGCGATGATAACGGCGCCGATCACGCCCATCAGCGGATCGAGCCAGTTCCAGCCGAACAACCAGCCGCCCAGCAGTGCAACGATCGCCGCCACCGAGGTCAGCGCATCGGCCAGCACATGGATAAAGGCGGCATGCCGATTGAGGTCGCGCGCCCTCGCCGGCGCGACGTGATCGTGATCGTGATCGTGATCGTGATCGTGATCGTGATCGTGATGAGCATGACCGTGCTCATGCTCATGCTGGTCGCGCAGCAGCCAGGCCGACAGCAGGTTGACCAGCAGGCCGACCACCGCCACCCACAGCGCCACCTCGAAGGCGATCACCTGCGGCTGCCACAATCGCCACAACGACTCGAACGCCAGCATCGCCACCACCACCAGCAACAGCAGCGAACTGGCGAAGCCGGCCAGCACCTCGATCTTCCAGGTGCCGAAGGCGAAACGCGGATCATCGGCGTAACGCCGCGCCAGCAGATAGGCCAGGGCCGTCAGACCGATGGCGAGCATGTGCGAAGCCATGTGCCAGCCATCGGCGAGCAACGCCATGGAATTGAAGGCATAGCCGGCGGCGATCTCCACCAGCATGGTCGCCCCGGTCAGCGCGGTCACCCGCCAGGCCTGGCGCTCGCTGCGGGTTTCCGGCGGTCGGTAATCGTGGGAAGGCTCCCAGCGCGAGTGATTGCAGGCGGTCATGGCGGCTCCCTGGAGGATTCGACCTGGGCCAACTACAACCCCGCGGCGGCACCCAGGTCAAGTGCGTAGCCCGAAGGCAATCCGCGAAGATGCCTCGGCGATTGCAGCCGGGCGGCGGGACTCAGGGCCTTGCAGGATCTACCCGAGCAGGCTCACAAAACAATCCATCGCCTTAATAGCTAGAGTCGCGACCACCGCTCGGCCTAGAATCGCGGCCAAGACTTTCAGGAGCAGACCCTATGCTGATGGTGATTTCCCCGGCCAAGACCCTCGATTACCAGACACCGCCGGTAACCCAGCGCTATACCCAGCCCGAACACCTCGAGCATGCCCAGGATCTGATCGCCCAACTGCGCGACTTCACGCCCATGCAGATTGCCGAGCTGATGCACCTGTCGGACAAGCTCGCCGGCCTGAATGCCGCGCGCTTTGCCAGCTGGACCCAGAACTTCACCCCGCAGAATGCCAAGCAGGCACTGCTGGCGTTCAAGGGCGATGTCTACACCGGGCTCAACGCCGAGGATTTCAGCGAAGCCGACTTCGACTTCGCCCAGGCGCATCTGCGCATGCTATCCGGCCTCTACGGCGTGTTGCGCCCGCTCGACCTGATGCAACCCTACCGCCTGGAAATGGGCACCAAGCTGGTCAACCCACGCGGCAACAACCTCTACGACTTCTGGGGCGAGCGCATCAGTGGCTGGCTGAATGAGGCGCTGGCAGCCCAGGGCGACGAGGTACTGCTCAACCTGGCCTCCAACGAGTACTTCAGCGCGGTGAAACGCAAGGCTCTCGACGCACGGATCATCGACACCGAATTCAAGGACCTGAAAAACGGCCAGTACAAGATCATCAGTTTCTACGCCAAGAAGGCCCGTGGCCTGATGGCGCGCCATGTGATCAAACAGCGCCTGAATAACCCTGAACAACTAAAGGACTTTAATGATCAGGGTTATGTCTATTCGGCCGAACAGTCGACCTTGAACAAACTGGTATTTTTGCGCGACCTGCCACAAGACTGATCCCGCCTCATCTCCCGCCACGGGCCGCCCGCACGGCCCGTTTGCCCCCCGCCATCGGCAATCAACGACTGCCACAAACAGCCTGATTAATTAATCAAGCCCCGCCACATTGAACTTTCCGAGCTCTCCGCACACCGCACGTACAGCAACAAACCCACAATCGCAAACAGCCATCAATATGCAACTAGTGGCCACTATATTAATAGCCCTGACAATTCACAAAAGGGGGACGAACGGTAGGAACTATAAGAAAAAGCGCAGACTCTTAGGGACGTAACATATTCCTTCATGCACTTTATATGCATGAACCTACGCCGACTTGATTAGCGGACACATGTCCACGGGACAGTTTCACCCCGAGAAAAGTTGCCGCGCGATCAGAGGAGAACTTTCGCCGATCAGATGACTCACTGAAGGCCAGGCGCCAGAGCCTTCTGGGCCAGCAGCTCAGCAGTTCAACAGGGCACGTTTCATAGTACAAGCCCAGCTCAGGCTTCCTCTTGCGGAGGCCGGGAATTGCTCATGCCTAAATTAATTCGGCCGCCCTGTCGAGCTGAGTTGAATGAACGACGGTGGTCAATAAGCCACTATTAAATTACACACTGAATGGACGAGGTAATACGATGCGAATCAGTATCTTTGGTTTGGGTTATGTGGGTGCCGTATGTGCCGGTTGTTTATCGGCCCGCGGCCATGATGTGGTCGGCGTCGATATATCGGCGAGCAAAATCGAGTTGATCAACAATGGCAAATCGCCAATAGTCGAACCCGGCCTGGAAGCATTACTGCAACAGGGTCTTAACTCCGGCCACCTGCGCGGTACTACCGATGTTGCCGACGCCATTCGTGATACCGAGGTCTCGTTTATTTGCGTCGGTACGCCAAGCAAGAAGAACGGCGACCTAGAACTTAATTACATCGAAGGCGTGTGCCGCGAGATCGGCTTCGCCCTGCGCAACAAGCCCGAACGACATACCGTGGTAGTGCGCAGCACCGTGTTGCCGGGCACCGTGAAGAACGTGGTGATCCCGCTCCTCGAAGACTGCTCGGGCAAGAAAGCCGGGGTCGATTTCGGCGTGGCGGTGAACCCCGAGTTCCTCCGCGAAAGTACCGCGATCAAGGACTACGACTTCCCGCCGATGACCGTGATCGGCGAGCTGGACAGCGCCTCCGGCGACCTGCTGGAAAGCATCTACCGCGAGCTCGACGCGCCGATCATCCGCAAGGACATCGATGTCGCCGAGATGATCAAGTACACCTGCAACGTCTGGCACGCGGCCAAGGTCACCTTCGCCAACGAGATCGGCAACATCGCCAAGGCGGTAGGGGTCGACGGCCGCGAAGTGATGGACGTGATCTGCCAGGATCACAAGCTCAACCTGTCCAAGTACTACATGAAGCCCGGCTTCGCCTTCGGTGGCTCCTGCCTGCCGAAAGACGTGCGCGCCCTGTCCTACCGCGCCGGCAGCCTGGACGTCGAAGCGCCGCTGATCGGTTCGTTGATGCGCAGCAACGTGGTCCAGGTGCAGAACGCCTTCGACATCATCGCCAGCTACGACAAGCGCAAGGTCGCCCTGCTCGGCCTGAGCTTCAAGTCCGGCACCGACGACCTGCGCGAGAGCCCGCTGGTGGAGCTGGCCGAGATGCTGATCGGCAAGGGCTTCGAGCTGAGCATCTACGACAGCAACGTCGAATATGCCCGGGTCTATGGCGCCAACAAGGACTACATCGAATCGAAGATTCCGCATGTCTCCTCGCTGCTCAACAGCGACTTCGATGCGGTAGTCGATAACGCCGAGATCATCGTCCTCGGCAATGCCGATGAGCGCTTCGCGCCCCTGGCGCAACAGGCCCTCGACGGCAAGCACGTGGTCGATCTGATCGGCTTCATGCCGACGGCCTCGCGCGCGGGTTCCGAAGGTATCTGCTGGTAACCCCGGCCTGGCAGCCAGTTGGGCCGAACCTTGGGCGCGCGAGCAGCACCCTCGCCCAAGGTTCGGCCAGCGCACACGATGGATACGCATATGCAACACACAAACACGCTGAAGACCGTGCTCCTCGAGGCCGCGGGTTGGCTGTTCTACCTATCCCTGCTGATGTTGCTCGCGCTGGCGCTGCCCAGGAGCGTGTTCGACCCCGAGTCGCGCGACTACCTGCTGTTGATCGGCGCAGTGGGCATCTGGCGTTATTCCATGGGCGCGGTGCACTTCGTGCGCGGCATCCTGTTTCTCTATGTGGTCTACCCCTATTACCAGCGCAAGCTGAAAAAATTCGGCAAGGACGCCGACCCTTCCCAGGTTTTTCTGCTGGTCACCAGCTTCCGCATCGATGCCTTGACCACCGCCCAGGTGTACCGCTCGGTGATTCGCGAGGCGATCGACTGCGGTTACCCGACGACGGTGGTGTGTTCCATCGTCGAGCTGTCCGATGAACTGCTGGTGAAAAACCTCTGGGCGCGGATGAACCCGCCAGAGCAGGTCAAGCTGGACTTCGTGCGCATCCCCGGCACCGGCAAGCGCGACGGCCTGGCCTACGGCTTTCGCGCCATCTCCCGGCAAATGCCGGATGAGAACGCGGTGGTCGCGGTGATCGATGGCGACACCGTGCTCGGCGAGGGTGTGGTGCGCAAGACCGTGCCCTGGTTCAAGCTGTTCCCGAATGTCGGCGGCCTGACCACCAACGAGTTCTGCGAGGTACGCGGCGGCTACATCATGAGCGAGTGGCACAAGCTGCGCTTCGCCCAGCGCCACCTCAACATGTGCTCGATGGCCCTGAGCAAGCGGGTGCTGACCATGACCGGACGCATGTCGGTGTTCCGCGCCGAGGTGGTCACCAACCCCGCGTTCATCGCCGATGTGGAAAGCGATCACCTCGACCATTGGCGCCTGGGCCGTTTCCAGTTCCTCACCGGCGACGACAAGTCCAGCTGGTACAGCCTGATGAGCCTGGGCTACGACACCTTCTACGTGCCGGATGCGGCGATCAACACGGTCGAGCATCCGCCGGAGAAGAGCTTCATCAAGGCCAGCCGCAAGCTGATGTTCCGCTGGTACGGCAACAACCTGCGGCAGAACGCCCGCGCCCTGCGCCTGGGCACAGGCCGCCTGGGCTGGTTCACCAGCGTGGTGCTGTTCGACCAGCGCGTGTCGATGTGGACCAGCCTGCTCGGCCTGAGCGTGGCGATCATCGCCAGCATCAAGTACGGCCCCGGCATCTTCATCGCCTACCTGCTGTGGATCGGCCTGACCCGCCTGGTGTTGACCCTGCTGCTCAGCGTCAGTGGCCACCGCATCGGCCCGGCTTACCCGGTGATTCTTTTTTACAACCAGATCGTCGGCGCGATGGTGAAGATCTACGTGTTCTTCCGCCTCGACCAGCAGTCCTGGACCCGCCAGCCGACCAAGCTCGATCGCGGCCTGTTGAGCTTCCAGCGCTGGTTCAACACCTGGTCTTCGCGCTCCATGACTTTTGCTGCTGCCAGCGTCTTTATCGCCACGCTTCTGGCGTTGGTGTGACCGGCCCCTTTTCGAACAGGAACTTGCAACCATGAATACAGCCGTCAACGTCAATGTGGTCCATGAATCGGAAGCCCAGCGGCAACATGCGCGGGTCAAGATCCCGGCCGTGCTGCGCTACCTGACGAAGAACCGCGAGCGGGTCGACCAGCCGATCGGCGACATCTCGGCCGGCGGTTTCTGCTTCAGCGCCGGCAAGGTGCCGGTGCAGGTCGGCGACTTTCATAGAGGCCGCTTGCAGTTCAAGCTGGACAGCCTCGACCTGGGCGTCGATATCGAGTTCCAGGTGCGCTCGGTGAATGCCGACAACGGCCGCGTCGGCTGCCAGTTCCATAACCTCAAGCCGCGCGAGCAGGCCACCCTGCGCTACCTGATCAGCGCCTTCCTCGGCGGTGAACTGGTCAGCGCCGGCGACCTGCTGAGCACCCTGCAGCGGGAAAACTTCACCAAGGCGCGCAAGAACGGCGCGGGCGGCTCCGGTATGGGCGTGTTCGGCCGGCTCAAGGCGGTGACCTTCAGCCTGGCGGTCTTCCTGGTCGGCCTGGCCGCCTTCGGCTATATCTTCAAGTCGGTCTACGGCATCTACTTCGTCACCCACGCCGAGTCGGCCCTGGTCAACGTACCCAGCATGCAAGTGACCATGCCGCGCGAAGGCATGGTGCAGAGCCTGATCGAAGCGGACGCCATGGTCGCGAAAGGCGCGCCCATCGCCACCTTCTCCGCCAGCATGCTGGAGATGCTCAAGGGGCACCTGAGCGACGAGCAACTGTCCCCGGCGAATGTCGAGGAGCTGTTCGGCAAGCAGATGAAGGGCACCCTGACCAGCCCGTGCGACTGCAAGGTGGCGCGCCAGCTGGTGGCCGACGGCCAGTTCGCCAACAAGGGCGATGTGATCTTCGAACTGGTGCCGCAGAACACCAAGGCCACGGTGCTGGCCAGCTTCCCCTACCGCGACTTCTCCCGCGCCCGCCCCGGCAGCCGCGCCAGCTTCTGGGTGGCCGGCGAAGACAGCCCGCGCTACGGCAAGATCGTCAGCAGCAGCCTGCATCAAGGCGGCCTGTCGGCGGACATCCGCGTGACCATCGAACCGGAGCAGAAGCTCGACAGCAGCCTGGCCGGCCAGCCGGTCGAAGTCACCCTCGACCGTGGCCCGTCGTTCGACTGGGTGATCGACAAGGCCCTGGCGAAAGGTCTCTGAGGAGGACTCGGCAATGACGACTATCGCCCCCCACACCATCCACCCCACCCCCCTGCTGGCGCTCGCCCTGGCCGTGGCCCTCGCCGGTTGCGCCGGGCTGCCG
>RCUJ01000411.1_pt1 | contig 24725 bp, 16 predicted proteins | sample 2166321 | NCBI WGS metagenome assembly RCUJ01 (sample SAMN09932808, study PRJNA488358) | compost metagenome | feature: garden; material: soil; isolation source: compost soil in an enriched community after 118 h of incubation | place: Germany: Experimental Botanical Garden Goettingen | collected... | reverse complement strand
CGCGTCGGCCACCCCGGCCGAGGCCACCCGCGCGCCGCGCCGGCCCGCGCGCCCGACGTCCACTGAACGCCCTGGCCGCCCGGAGCGCCCCGAGCGTGCTGACCGCCCCGAGCGCCCGATTCCCGTCGTGGCCTATCCCGAAGACCTGCCCGTCAGCGCGCGGCGGCAGGAAATCGCGCGCGCCATCGCCGGCCATCAGGTGGTGATCGTCAGCGGGGAAACGGGCTCGGGCAAAACCACGCAGTTGCCCAAGATCTGCCTGGAACTGGGCCGTGGCCGCCAGAAGATGATCGGCCATACCCAGCCGCGCCGCCTGGCCGCCACCTCGGTGGCCAAGCGCATCGCCGAAGAGCTGAACACGCCCATGGGCGAAGTGGTGGGCTACCAGGTGCGGTTCAACGACCGCACCGGGCCCAATGCGTCCATCAAGCTGATGACGGACGGCATCCTGCTGGCCGAGTCGCAGCGCGATCCGCTCTTGCGCCGCTACGACACCATCATCATCGACGAGGCGCACGAGCGCAGCCTGAACATCGATTTCCTGCTGGGCTACCTGAAGCAATTGCTGCCGCGTCGCCCGGACCTGAAACTGATCATCACGTCGGCCACCATCGACGCGGACCGTTTCGCCAAACACTTCGCGGCATCGGAAGACAAGCCCGCGCCGGTCATCGAGGTGTCGGGCCGCCTGTATCCGGTGGAAGTGCGCTACCGCCCCGTGCGCGAAGAACTGGCCGAGGACGCCGCCGCGCCCGCCGCCAAGCCGGGCCGCGACCGCGAACGCATGTCGGGCGACGAAGAGCGCGACCTGATCGACGCCATCGTCGACGCCGTGGATGAGTGCGCCCGCCATGGCCCCGGCGACGTGCTGGTGTTCCTGCCCGGCGAACGCGAAATCCGCGAGTCCGCCGAAGCCTTGCGCAAGCGCCACCCGGCCGGCACCGAAGTGCTGCCGCTGTACGCGCGCCTGTCGCAGGCCGAGCAGGAACAGATCTTCCACCCGCGCACCAATGCGCGGCGCATCGTGCTGGCCACGAACGTGGCCGAAACCTCGCTGACGGTGCCCGGCATCCGCTTCGTGGTCGATAGCGGGCTGGCGCGCATCAAGCGCTATTCGTGGCGCAACAAGGTCGAGCAACTGCGCATCGAGCCGATCAGCCGTGCGTCGGCCAACCAGCGCGCGGGCCGTTGCGGCCGCGTGGGCCCGGGCGTCTGCATCCGGCTCTACGACGAACTCGACTTCAACAACCGCGCGGCGTTCACCGACCCCGAAGTGCTGCGTTCGTCGCTGGCGTCCGTCATCCTGCGGATGAAGTCGCTGAAGCTGGACGACATCGAGCAGTTCCCGTTCGTCGAGGCCCCGCCGGGCCGCGCGGTGGCCGACGGTTATCACCTGCTGCAAGAACTGGGCGCGATCGAGCTGGCCTCCGCCTCCGAGGACGAGGCCGAAGCCTCGCGCACCGGCGCGTCGTTTGTGCTGACCGAAACGGGCCACGAACTGGCCAAGCTGCCGGTGGACCCGCGCATCGGTCGCATGATCCTGGCCGCGCGTGAACACCAGTGCCTGGCCGAGATGCTGATCATCGCCTCGGCCCTGTCGGTGCAGGACGCGCGCGACCGCCCCATGCAAGAGCGCGAAGCCGCCGAAGCCGCGCACGCCAAGTTCGCCGACGACAAATCGGAATTCATTTCCTTCCTGAAGCTGTGGCGCTGGTATGGCGAACAGGTTCAGCACAAGGCGTCGCAGCGCAAGTTGGTGAACCTCTTGCGGCAGAATTTCCTGTCGCCCATCCGGCTGCGCGAATGGCACGACGTGCACACGCAACTGGCTGCCCTGGTGGGCGAGCAGGGCTGGCGCGTCAACCAGGCGGAAGCCACCTACGAGCAACTGCACCTGGCGCTGCTGTCGGGCCTCTTGGGCAATATCGGTTTCAAGAGCGACGAAGGCGGCCACTACCAGGGCGCGCGCGAAATCCGTTTCCACATCCATCCGGGCTCGCGCCTGGTGAAGAAGGCGGGCCGCTGGATCATGGCGGCTGAACTGGTCGACACCACGCGCCTGTATGCCCGCTGCGTGGCGCGCATCGACCCCGTGTGGCTGGAAAAAGTGGGCGCGCACCTGATTCGCAAAAACTGGTCGGACCCGCGTTGGGAAAAGAAGGCCGGGCAGGTCGTGGCCAACGAGCGCGCCACGCTGTATGGGCTGACCATCTACACGGGCCGGCGCATCCATTACGGTCGCGTCAACCCGACGCAAGCGCGCGAACTCTTCATCCGTCAGGCGCTGGTGCCGGGCGAGATCGACACGCGCCTGCCGTTCGTGGCGCACAACCGCAAGCTGATTGCCGGCATCGAAAAGCTGGAACACCAGACGCGCCGCCCCGACATCCTGGTGGACGACGAGCTGATCTTCGCCTTCTACGACCGCCAGCTTCCGGCCGATATCTCGCAGACCACTTCGCTGGAAAAGTGGGTTTCCGGCCTGGACAAGGCCGCGGCCGCCAAGCTGATGCTGACGCGCGACGAGCTGATGCGGCACGAAGCCGCCGGCGTCACCACCGATGTCTTTCCCAAAAAGGTGGAATGGCAGGGCGTGACGATGGCGCTGGACTACCACTTCGAGCCCGGTTCCCCGCGCGACGGCGTGACCCTGTCGGTGCCGCTATTTGCGCTGAACCAGATCGACCCGGACCGCTGCGAGTGGCTAGTGCCCGGCATGCTGAAGGAAAAGGTCCACTTGCTGCTGAAGTCGCTGCCGCAGAAGCTGCGCCGCCATTGCGTGCCGCTGCCCGACTACGCGGCCGGTTTCTACGACCGCTGGTTTGAACGGCAGGCCGATCCGCAACAAGGCCTGGTTGACGCGATCATTGCCGACATGTGGGACCAGGTGCAGGTGCGCCCGGCCGTGGGCGACTTCAAGCTTGAAACGCTGCCCGCGCACCTGTTCATGAACTTCCGCGTGGTCGACGAGCACGGCCGCATGCTGGCGGCCGGGCGCAATCTGGCGCAATTGCGCGCGGAATTCGGCAAGCAGGCGCAGGCCACGTTCCAGCAACTGGCCGCCAGCGATACGCAGGTGGCCCAGGCGCTGGCGCACGAAAACCTGACGACGTGGTCGTTCGGCCCCTTGCCCGAAATCATGGAGATCAAGCGGCGCGGCCAATCGGTCATCGGCTATCCAGCCTTGGTGGACCGAGGCGCGCATTGCGACCTGGACGTGTTCGACGACCCGGACGAGGCGCGCAAGCACCACCGCGCCGGTCTGCTCAAGCTGTTCCGGCTGGGGTTGCGCGAGCAGGTCAAGTTTCTGGAAAAGAACCTGGCGGACCTGACCAAGATCAGCATGCTGTACATGACGCTGGGCACGCAGGAAGAACTGCGTGACCAGATCATCGACTGCGCGCTGGGGCAGGCGTGCCTGGCCGAGCCGTGGCCGGTGAACGAGCAGCAGTTTGATGCCCGGCGCGCGGAAGGCAAGGGACGGTTGGGGCTGTTGGCGCAGGAAGTGGCCCGGCTGGCCGGCGCGGTGCTGACCGAGTACGCGGCCGTGCAGCGCAAGCTGCCGCAAGCCAAGCCGCATGCCTCGGCCTATGCCGACCTGCAGCAGCAATTAAGCGCGCTGATGCCCAAGTGGTTCATCCGCGACACGCCGTATGCGCAGTTGTCTCATTACCCGCGCTACCTGAAGGCGGCGGTTGCCCGCATCGACAAACTGCGCGCCGACCCCGCGCGCGACGCCAAGCTGGTGGCCGAGATGGCGCCGCTGCTCACGCAGTACCAACGCGCCAGATCGGCGTTGAAGGGCGCGCCGGACCCGCGCCTGGACGAGTTCCGGTGGCTGCTTGAAGAGCTGAGGGTGGCGCTGTTTGCGCAAGAACTGCGCACGCCGATGCCGGTTTCAGTGAAGCGGCTGATGAAAAGCTGGGAATCGATCAAGCGCTGATGCGGGTTTCATTGGCCGGACGGTGCGCGCCGTCCGGCCAATAATAGGCCGGTTTACAGGTTGATCTACAGGCTGATCTACCGGTCGGTCTACAGGGCGATGAAGCCCACGATCACCAGCGCGATCAGGGCGAACTTGGTCACCTTGTAGGCTGTGCGGTTCCAGGTCTTGAACGCCTTGCGCTTTTGGTCGATGACCCAGTGCGCGTGCGTCAGCCGGTTGATGGCGCCGGTTTGGTCGCCGCCGTCGTTGGGCGAACTGGCCGCCGACATCACCACACGCCCGAACCAGCGGTTGAACGCTTCGGCCCAGCGCCATTTCAGCGGACGCTCCACGTCGCAGAACAGGATGATGCGGTTCTGCTCCGAGTGGTTGTAGGCCTCGTGCACGTAGGTTTCGTCGAACACCACGCTTTCGCCATCGCGCCAGCTATAGGATTCGCCATCGACGATGATGTGGCAGCGGTCATCGTTGGGCGTCACCAGGCCCAGGTGGTAGCGCAGCGATCCGGCAAACGGATCCCGGTGCGGATTCAACTGGCCGCCGGGGGGCAGTTCGGCGAACATCGCGGCCTTGACCTTGGGCAGCGTCTTCAGAATGGCGACCGTCTTGGGGCAGAGTTCTTCGGCGGAGGGGTGGCGGGCGTCATACCATTTCAGGTAGAACCGCTTCCAGCCGTACTTGAAGAAAGAGTTGAAACCGATGTCGTTATGAGCGTCGGCGGCGCGGATCCGCTGCGTTTCCGCCATTTGCACGGCTTCTTCGCGGATCGTCTCCCAGTTGTCGTCCAGCACCTTGAGTTCGGCGATTTCGCTGGTCGTCAGGTAGGGGGTGGACGGCACGCGCGAGGCCAACACCATGAAGGCGTTGACGGGGGCCAGCAATACGGAGTGGTCCAGCAGTTGCCGGCCCAGCGGCAGTTTGACTCGGCCTCGGAAGTGCGCAAACAGGATGGCGGCCAGCCATATCCCGGGTATTAACCATTTCATACGTAAACGTCGTCCTGCGACAGATGGGTCAGATCGACCCTGTATTGTTACACAACGTCCCTGAAGTTCGGCTTAAGGTCGCCTTCAGCTTCCGTGCGGCGCCGATTTCAAAATTACGGACGCAGGGGCTTGGACCGTGATCCCTGGGTACAATTCCCGCTATGTCCGAAGCCGTAACAAACCCGATCCCCTTTGTGCATCTGCGCGTCCACTCCGAGTTCTCGGTGGTGGACGGTATTGTGCGCATTCCCGACCTGATCAAGCGCGTGGCCAAGCTGGGCCAGCCCGCCGTGGCGCTGACCGACCTGTCCAACCTTTTCGGCCTGATCAAGTTCTACAAAGGCGCACGCGGCGCGGGGGTCAAACCCATTGCCGGCTGTGATGTCTGGTTGAGCAATGACGACGATCCGGCCAAGCCTTTCCGCTTGCTGCTGCTGGTGCGCAACCATCAGGGCTATCTGAACCTGTGCGAACTGCTGTCCAAGGCGTTCCTGACGAACCAGGGCAAGGGCCGCGCGGAAGTCCGCCGGGAATGGCTGCAGGGCCAGCAGGGCCTGATCGCGCTTTCGGGCGGCCGCATGGGCGACGTGGGCCAGGCCTTGGACGCCGGCAACGCGGTGTCGGCACTGGCGTTGGCGCGCCAATGGTCGCACCTGTTTCCGGGCAGCTACTACATTGAATTGCAGCGCGCCGGCATGGACGGCGACGAAGCCTACACGCAGGCGGCCATGCGGCTGGCGGGCGAAGCCGGCTTGCCGGTGGTGGCCACGCACCCCGTCCAATTCCTGGACGAATACGAATTCCAGGCGCACGAGGCCCGCGTCTGCATCGCCGAAGGCGAAATCCTGGCCAACCCGCGCCGCGTGCGCCGCTTCACCAAAGAGCAGTACCTGCTCAGTTCCGAGGAAATGGCACGCCGCTTCGCCGACGTGCCCTCGGCGCTGGCCAACACGGTTGAAATCGCCAAGCGTTGCAACCTGAGCCTGGTGCTGGGCAAGCCGCGCCTGCCCAACTTCCCCACGCCCGACGGCGTGACGCTGGACGACTATCTGGTCCAGCTGTCGGAAGAGGGGCTGGAAAAGCGCATGGAGTTCCTGTTCCCGGAGGCGGCCGTACGCGAGTCCAAGCGCGAGCAGTACTACGAACGCTTGCGCTGGGAATGCAAGACCATCATCCAGATGGGCTTCCCGGGCTACTTCCTGATCGTTCAGGACTTCATCAACTGGGGCAAGAACAACGGCGTGCCCGTCGGCCCGGGCCGGGGCTCGGGCGCGGGTTCGCTGGTGGCCTACGCGCTGGGCATTACCGACCTGGACCCCATCCGCTATGACTTGCTGTTCGAGCGCTTCCTGAATCCCGAGCGGGTCTCCATGCCCGACTTCGATATCGACTTCTGCCAGGACAACCGCGAACGGGTCATCGACTACGTCAAGGAAAAGTACGGCCGCGCCGCCGTGAGCCAGATCGCCACCTTCGGCACGCTGGGCGCCAAGGCCGTGGTGCGCGACGCCGGCCGCGTGCTGGACATGCCCTATATGTTCTGCGACGGCCTGTCCAAGCTGATCCCGTTCAACCCGATGGACCCCTGGACCCTGGAACGCACCCTGAAGGACGAACCCGCCTTCAAGGATCGTTACGAACAGGAAGAAGAAGTGCGCGCGCTGGTCGACCTGGCCAAGCCGCTGGAAGGCCTGACCCGCAACATCGGCATGCACGCGGGCGGCGTGCTGATCGCGCCCGGCAAGCTGACGGACTTCTGCCCGCTGTATTGCCAGCCGGGCCAGGAAAACAGCGCGGTGTCGCAGTTCGACAAGGACGACGTCGAAGCCGCCGGCCTGGTCAAGTTCGACTTCCTGGGCCTGCGCAACCTGACCATCCTGGACTGGGCCGTGCGCTACGTGCGCCAGTTCAACGAGGACAAGCGTGACTTCGACGTCATGGCGCTCGAACTGGACGACCCGGCCGCCTACAAGATTCTGTGCGACGGCAACACCACCGCCGTGTTCCAGCTGGAATCGCGCGGCATGAAAGAGCTGTTGAAGAAGCTGCGGCCGAACACGTTCGAAGACATCATCGCCATGCTGGCCCTGTATCGTCCGGGGCCGCTGGAATCAGGCATGGTGGACGACTTCGTCAACCGCAAGCACGGCCGCGCCGCGGTGGACTATTTCCACAACGACCTGGAAAGCACGCTGAAAAGCACCTACGGGGTCATCGTCTACCAAGAACAGGTGATGCTGATCTCGCAGATCATCGGGGGCTATTCGCTGGGCGGCGCCGACCTGCTGCGCCGCGCCATGGGCAAGAAAAAGCCCGAGGAAATGGCCAAGCACCGCGAATTGTTCGAGCAGGGCGCCAAGGAAAAGGGCCACGACCCGGACCTGGCGGTCAAGCTGTTCGACCTGATGGAGAAGTTCGCGGGCTACGGCTTCAACAAGTCGCACTCGGCCGCCTACGCGCTGATCTCGTACCAGACCGCCTGGCTCAAGGCCTATCACCCCACTGAATTCCTGGCCGCCACCATGTCGTCCGACATGGACGACACGGACAAGGTGCAGATTTTCTGCCGCGACGCGCAGGACAACGGCGTTGAAGTGCTGCCGCCCGATGTCAACTTTTCGGGCTACCGCTTCGAACCGGTCAAGGACAAGTACACCGAAAAAGGCAAGCCGCCGCGCACCATGCGCTATGGCCTGGGCGCCGTCAAGGGCACGGGGCAGGGCGCGGTCGAAGACATTCTGCGCGCCCGCAAGGAAGGCGGCCCGTTCCTGAACCTGTTCGACTTCTGCCGCCGCGTGGGCAAGCAGGCGGTAAACCGCCGCACCATCGAAGCGCTGATCAAGGCGGGCGCGTTCGACACCATCGAGCCCAACCGCGCCGCGATGTTGGCGTCGGTGCCCACCGCGATGGAAGCGGCGGAACAGGCCGCGCGCAGCGCCAACCAGGCTTCGCTGTTCGGTGACGACAGCGGTGACGTGGTCGCGGGCGAACTGGCCAAGGTGGCGCCGTGGGACCTGCACAAGAAGTTGACGGAAGAAAAATCCGCGCTGGGCTACTACTACAGCGGCCACTTGTTCGACGCCTGGCGCGACGAAGTGCGCCGTATCGTGCCGATGCAGTTGGCGCGTGTGGAGCCGCAGCGCGACCTTCAATGGATGTGCGGCGTGCTGGCCAGCGTGCGCGTCATGATGACGCGACGCGGCAAGATGGTGTTTGCCGTGCTGGACGACGGCACCGCGCAGGTCGAGATCTCGGTATTCAACGAGCTCTACGAAAAGCACCGCAACCGCTTGCGCGAAGACCAATTGGTCATCGTGCAGGGCAAGGTCAGCAATGACGACTACTCCGGCGGCATGCGTATCGTGGCCGAGCAACTGTACGACCTGCAACTGGCCCGCGAAGCGCGCGCCAAGTCGCTGCGCGTCAAGCTCAATGGCTCGGCCGATGCCACCCGCTTGCGCCAGATGCTGAACCCGTTCCGGGCCGAACCCGAGAACGGCATTCCGGGTGTGCCCGTCGATATCGTCTACACCAAGAATAATTACCATTGCACTGTGCGCTTGGGCGAAGAATGGCGTGTACGCATGGCCGACACGCTGCTCGAAAACCTGAACGCCTGGACCAAACCCGATGGGGTTGAGGTGACCTATTGATGCGAAGCCTGCGTATCGTCCATTCGGAAGCGGCCACCAGTTTCGGGGGCCAAGAGGGGCGGATCTTCAAGGAAATGACGGCCATGCGTGCGCGCGGCCATCATATTGAAGCCATCTGCCAACCTCGGGCCTTGCTGGTCGAACGCCTGACGGACGCCGGTTTCAATGTGCACAAGGTCGACATGGACGGCCCGATGAATTACTTCAAGGGCGTGGCCACCGTCCGCCGGATTTTGCGGGAGGGGCGCTTTGACGTGCTCAACACGCATAGCCGGCGCGACACGGTCATCGCGGGCATGAGCGGCCGCTTGGCCGGTACGCCGCTGATCGTGCGGACTCGTCATCTGTCGAACAAGGTCGGTTCGATGTGGTCCTACACCTGGCTGCCGCACCGTGTCACGGCTGTCAGCGAGCATGTGCGCAAGTACCTGATCCAGCGCGGCGTGCCCGCCGACAAAGTGGCCACGGTCTATTCGCCCATCGTGTTGCCCGCACCGGTCGAACGATCGACCCTGCGCGACGAACTCGGCCTGGCCGATGACGATGTCGTCGTGGGCTGTGTGGCCGTCATGCGCGCCACCAAGGGCCACAAGGACCTGATCGACGCGATGGTGCCGCTGATGGCAAGCCGGCCGAAGCTGCACCTGGTGTTTGTGGGGGGCGGATCACCGATCTTCGAGCAAACGCAGGAATACGTGGCCAAGCTGGGCTTGCAACATCGCATCCACTTGATGGGCATGCGCCGCGATGTGCCCAATCTGCTGTCCGGGTTCGACGTGTTTGCGCTGGCCACGCAGCAAGAGGCGTCGGGCACGGTCTATGTCGAAGCCCAGGCCAGCGGCTTGCCGGTGGTGGGCACCGATGTGGGTGGCGTATCCGAAATGTTCCGCAACGGCGAAACAGGAATCCTGGTGCCGCCCAAGAACCCCCAGGCGCTGACCGATGCGCTGCAACGCCTGGTCGACGACCCGGCGCTGCGCCGCCGCATGGGCGAGGCCGGCCGCAAGATGGTCTGGGAAGAGGCTGTGTTTTCGCCTGCCCGCCTGGCCGAAACCACCGAGGCCATCTACCTGAAGTGGCTGGCGGAACGCGCCGCATGAACGCGCCCAACGTCCCCGTGCTGATGTACCACCATGTCACCCCCGCGGGCGGCATGATCGCGGCGACGCCCGATGTCTTCGACGCCCAGCTTGCGCGTCTGGCGCGCGCGGGCTACCAGTCGCTGACGGCCACCCAGTTCGCGGGCTACCTGGCCGGCCAGTCGGTGCCCGAGCGTTCCGTGCTGATCACCTTCGACGACGGCTACTTGAATAATTGGGTGCATGCGCATCCGGTCCTGGCGCGCCATGGCATGCGCGCCGTGCTGTTCACCATCACGGGCTGGATCGGCGATGGCCCGGTGCGGCCGCATGTGGGGCAGGGCGGCGTGCTGCCGGCCACGCCCGACCACGACACCTGCAAGCAATGGGTGGCGTCGGGCCGCGGCGACGAGGCCATGCTGCGCTGGAGCGAGATCGAGGCCATGCAGGCCGCGGGCACCTTCGAATTCCATTCGCACACGCACACCCACACCCGCTGGGACAAGGTCTGCGGCAGCGATGTCGACGCCAAGCGCGCCCATATCGCGCAAGAACTGCACGATTCGCGCCAGGCCCTGGTGCAGCGCCTGGGTTCAGCCAGCGACCATCTCTGCTGGCCGCAGGGCTATTTCGACGCCGACTACGTGGCGGCCGCCCGGCAAGCCGGTTTTGCGCACCTGTACACGACCGACCCTTTCGGCCAGAACACGCCCGGCGCGGATCCCGAACACATCTATCGTTTCGCCGTGCGCAATCAGGGCGGAAACTGGCTCAACCGGCGCATCTGGTTGTCGCGCGACCCCTTCTGGGGGCCTCGCTACCATGCCTGGAAAGCCTGGAAAAAGCGTCTTAGGAATCGCGGATGAAGCTATCTGTCATCATCATCACCAAGAACGAAGCGGCGAACATTGCCGCCTGCCTGAAGTCCGTGTCCTTCGCCGATGAATTCATCGTGGTGGACTCGGGCAGTACCGACGGCACCGTCGAGTTGGCCCAGGCTTTGGGCGCGCGCGTCGAGGTCACGGCCGATTGGCCTGGTTTCGGCCCGCAGAAAAATCGCGCATTGGACCTGGCGACGGGCGACTGGGTGTTGTCCATTGACGCCGACGAGCGCGTCACGCCCGAACTGGCGCGTGAAATCCAGGACGTCTTGGCCAACCCGCGCGCCAATGCGTACGAGATCGCCCGCCTGTCGAACTTCTGCGGCAAGGACATCCGCCACAGCGGCTGGTGGCCCGACTACGTGCTGCGTTTGTTCAAGCGCGGCACGGCGCGTTTCACCGACGCCGCCGTGCACGAGCGGGTTGTGCCCGCCCAAGGCCAGCCGCTGAAATTGCAGGGCTATTTCAACCACTATCCCTATGACAACCTGGACGCGCTGATCAACAAGGTCAACCGCTATTCCTCGGACGCGGCGGCCATGATGTACGCCAAGGGGCGCCGCACGTCGGTCTTTGGCGCGCTGGGCCATGGGTTCTGGACGTTTGTGCGCATCTACCTGATCCGGCGCGGGTTTCTCGACGGCAGGCATGGGCTGGTGTTGGCCGTGACCGCGGCCGCGGGCAGTTTTTTCCGATATTCCAAATTGATGTTCCTGGCCGAGAAGCAGAAGTGAAGATCCTCTATACGAACTTCCACGGCGGCAACGGCGGGGGGCATGTCACCTACATCATCAATCTGGCCCGCGCCCTGTCGCCCAACCACGACATCACCGTGGCCGCGCCGGCCACCAGCCGGCTGCATCGCTATGCGCGCACGATTCCCGGCGTGACGGTGGTCGATATGCGCTACACGACGCGCCCGTCGTCCTGGTTCAAAGAGCGCGCCCAGTTAAGCCGCCTGATCAAGACCGGCGGTTTCGACATCATCCACGCCAACGGCTCGGCCGACCACAAGCAGGTGATGCTGGCCACGCTGGGCATGGCGCGGCGCCCGCGCATTGTGTTCACCAAGCACAACGATCATCCGCTTTCCAGCTTTGGCCACAAGCTGCGGGTGGCGCTGGCCACCGACCACGGCATCGCGGTCAGCGATTACATCCATGGCCTGATGCAGCGTTCGCCGTACCGCAAGCGCCCCATCACCACCATCCGCCACGGCATCGACACCAACTTCTTCGCGCCGCCGCCGCCGGAGAGCCTGGACAAGCTGCGCGCGCTGATCTTTGGCGCGGATTGGCAAGGCAAGCTGCTGCTGGGCAGCGCGGGTGGCACCGACTTCGACAAGGGCTGGCTGGACCTGGTGGCCGCGGTGGCGGCCTTGCCGCCCGCCGACAAGGCGCGCGTGCTGCTGATGGTGGCGGGTGACCCGCCTTCTGAAGCCAAGCTGGCGCGCGTGCGCGAACTGGGCATGATCGATCAGGTTCGCTTTCCGGGGCTGCTCGACGATGTGCGCGCGTCGCTTGCGTCCTGCCACGCCGGGTTCGTGCTGTCGTATCGCGAAGCCCTGTCGTTCGCCTGCCGCGAGATCATGGCCCTGGGCTTGCCGGCGCTGGTGAGCAATGCGGGCGGCTTGCCGGAAAACGTGACGGACGGCGTGGACGGCTGGATTGTGCCGGTGCGCGACGTGGCCGCCATGACAGACAAGCTGCGTTTCATGCTGGACCACCCCGACGTGGTTCGCGAGATGGGCGCGCGTGCGCGCGAAACCAGCCTGCGCGATTTCAATCTGGAGCGTTTCGCGGCCGCCACAGTGGATGTCTATCAGCGTACGCTGGATGGACGCCGGGCTCTATAATCCCGCCTTATGTCTATTCCAATTCTCATGTACCACCAGATCGGCGAGCCCAACCCCAAGGGCACGCCGTTTCGTGGGCTGACCGTGCACCCCGACAGCTTTGCCCGGCAGATGCGCTGGATGCGCCGGCTGGGCTATCGCGGCCTGTCGATGCGCGACGTCATGCCGTATGTGCGTGGCGAACGTCAAGGCAAGGTGTTCGGCCTGACGTTCGACGACGGCTATCGCAACGTGCATCACAACGCGATGCCCGTGCTGAGCGAACTTGGATTCACCGCCACCAACTATTTCGTTGCGCGCCAATTCGACGGCGGCAACGTCTGGGACTTGCAAAAAGGCATTCCGTTTTCCGCCTTGATGACGGTGAGCGAAATGCGCGAATGGGCGCAGGCCGGCAACGAAGTCGGCTCGCACACGCTGGATCACGTCCATCTGCCCGAAATGACGCCCGACGAAGCGCGTCGCCAGATCGTGGAATCCAAGAACGAACTGGAACAGGCGCTGGGCGCGCCGGTTACCGCATTTTGTTATCCCTACGGCGATCACGGCCCGGAGCACCGCGTGATGGCGCGCGAAGCGGGCTATGACAACGCCACGCTGACGCAGCGCGGCCTGGCCGCCGCGTCCGACGATCCCTTCGGCCTGCCTCGGGTGACGGTGGCGCGTTCCACCAACATCATCCGATTCCTGCAGAAGTGCCTGACCCGGTATGAAGACACCCGCCGGCGCCGTTGAGCGGCGGCTCCGCATCGCGCTGTTGGTAGATCGCTTCGGTAACCGCTTCGGCGGCGCCGAGGCCTACGGCGTGGAGCTGATGCGGGTGCTGGGCCAGCGGCACGATGTGTCGGTCGTAGCGCGTGACTTCGATAGCGACCTGCCGTTTTGCTTCCTGCCCGTGCGCTTTCCCGCTTGGCTGCCGAGCTGGATGCGCGTGCTGTATTTCGCCTGGCGCGCCGACCGGCTGACACGCGGCCGCTTCGATATCGTGCATTCGCACATGAACGGCTGGGCGGGCGAAATCCAGGTCATGCACGTGACGCCCGTGCGCTACAACCGCGTCGTGCGCGTCAACCTGCTACAGCGCATCAATTCATGGCTGAGTCCGCGCCTGGCAACCTATCTGTTGCTGGAAAAATTTCGAGTGCGGCGTGCGCCCGCCCGGCGCGTCGTGGCCGTGTCGGGCTTGATCATGGACCAGTTGCATCGCAGCTATGGCCCGGAATTGCAGGTGGATATCATCGCGCCGGGGGTGAAACTGCCTTCGGCCGACGTGGCCACCAGGCGGGATGCGATCCGTGCCCGCCTGGGCTGGGACGCCAACACGATCGGCTGCTTGCTGGTGGCTCGCAACCCGCTGCGCAAAGGGCTGCCCGCGCTGCTGGACGCCCTGGCGCAACTGCCCGCCCATTACAAGCTGCTGGTCGTGGGGGCTGACGAGCCCACGCGGGATCGGGTCCGCGCGGCGGACGGTGTGGCGCACCGCGTCACGCTGGTCGACCCTACGCCGGACGTTGCCCCATACTTCAGCGCGGCGGATATCTACGCGCATCCCACGCTGAATGACAGCTACGGCATGGCGCCGCTGGAAGCGATGTCGCACGGCCTGCCGGTGGTGGTCAGTTCGCCCGCCTACTGCGGCTTTGCGCAATACCTGTCGGCGGGCAAAGACGCGCTGATCCTGCAAGACCCGCGCGATGGTGCCCAACTGGCCCAGGCGCTGGAGCGGCTGGGCTCTGAGCCGGAACTGCGGGCCGCGCTCATTGCGCGAGGCCTGGAGATTGCCCGGGACCAAAGCTGGGAAACGGTGGCTTCAAGGTACGAAGCGCTATACGAAAAGGTGCTGCAAGCGCGGCAGGGCGGCTAAGCGGCTAAGGGTGCCCCAGCCGCGCCTGCCTCAATGAGCCGGCGCCGTCGCGCGCTCCAAGGCGCCCAGCCACCGGATCGCATGTTCCCGGTTTGGGCCGCACATCTCCTGCTGGGGTTGCAGTCCGCCGCAGAAGGCCGGGCGGGAAGGCTGGCCGAAGATGGCGCAGCGCATGTCGGGAAGCAGTTGGATACAGGGCACGCCCGCGGGCTTGCCTTGCGGCATGCCCGGAATGGGCTGGGTGATCGACGGGGCGATGCAGCAGGCGCCGCAACCCGCCCGGCAATCCAGCGCCGCGGCCGTCAGGCTCATACCCACCCGCGCAGCCAGTACACGAACAGGCCGGCGTATTCCTTGATGATGGAGCGGCTGGCGTCAAACGTACGCTGGTCTGGCAGCCAAAGCTGCAATGACCCATCCGCCGGTGCCACGATCTGCGGCGGGGCAGGCGCGGCGATGGCTTCCACGCCTTGCTTGGAAAAGGCCGCCATCGCGCGCGGCATGTGCAGCGCGGAGGTCACCAGCAGCACTTTTCCGATGCCGCGCGCCTTGAGTTTGTCTTCGGTCAAGGCCGCATTTTCATAGGTCGTGCGGCTGGAGTTTTCCAGGATCAGCGCGCTTTCGGGTACCCCTTGCTGGCGGATGGCGTGCGCCATGCCACGGGCTTCGGACACATCGCCTTCCAGTGCGCCGCCCGACAGCAGCACCTTGGGCGCGCGTCCGGCCAGGTAGAGCTGGGCCGCCGTGTCGATGCGGACGACCGCCGTCTCTTTGTCATACGGCAGGAACCAGTTGGCGCGGCCATTGGCGGTGTTGCCGCCCAGCACCACGATGGCGTCGGCCGTGGGCGAATCCGCGGGGGGCAGGTGCGGATAGCGGGTTTCCAGCGCGCCGCCCAACCACAGGGACGTCGCTGGCAGCGACCACGCCAAGGCCCAGAGCAGGCCAGCGGCGATAAGGGCACCGCCCGTCTTGCGCAACCTGAACAGGCCCAGCACCAGGCCGACAACGACCAAAGTCACGCACAAGTTGAAAGGAATGATCAGATTTGCGAGATAGCTGGAAAAGGTCATGTGAAAACAGTCCTGATTACTTCGTCCCGTCCAGCAGGGTTGACGCCTGCTGTTCAACTTCTTCGACGGAGGGCCATGCGTGCTCGGATCCGACGCAAACGGCCCGGGGCGACCACGGGCCGGTCCGACCCGGCCGGGTCACGCCGAACAGCGCCAGTTCGCGGGCGGATGCCGCCGCGGCAACGTGGGATACCCCGGAATCGTTGCACACGACCAGCGCCGCCCGCGCCGTCAGCGCGGCAAACGCGCCCAGCGGCAAGGGGGGTAGCAATTGCGCCGTGGGTGCATTGCGCCGCGCCTCGTCGGTTTCGGCCGGAGGGGGGCACATTACCACGGTATGGCCGCGGGCCTGCAAGGCGCGCGTCAATGTATCGAATCCTGGCCAGACCTTGATCTTGCCCTTGTGCAGCCCGGTGGCGGTGGGAGCAATCAGCACAAAACGCCGCGCGCTCAGCCCGGCCGCTTGCAGCGCCTGGTCGGCGGCGTCCTGGTGCGCCGCCGTCAACGGCAGGTCAAGCGTGGGGCCGGGCTGCGCCGGGCCGCTGGGCAGGCCCCAGCGGGTCAGGGCCTCGCGGGTCAGATGGTGCCAGGACTGCACGGCGTGCAAGGTCTCGTCGGGTTTGGCCACGGGCCAGCGCAGCAGGAAACTGCGACCGTCGTCACGGTAACCGGCGCAGGGCAGGCCCGCCAGCCGGAAAACCAGCGCGCTGGACAGCGAGTCCGGCAGTAACAAGCCCCGGGCGCGGCGGCCCAGCGCGCCCAGGCTGCGGCGGTGGGCGCTGACGGCGGCCCGGTCGGGGCCGACCTTGCCGCGCATGGGAATGAAATCGTGCTTGGGAACACCGTCCAGCAGATCGCGGGCCCAGGGCCTGGCGCAGATCACCAGGGGCAGGCCGCTGGCTTCCAACGCCCGCAGGCTGGGCAGGCTCATGCAAACATCGCCCACCCAATTGGGTAACCGGACGTATATACAGCGGATATCGGACATGGATGGGTGGAGAGGCAAATTAGTCTTATTAGGGGTGGGGCGGCTCAGCGCGGCGGCGCGTAGCCAGTACAATCCTGGGCACAATTGTATAAAAGCGAGTGCTCCCTTTGAATTCTGCCGCACGCAACACCCCCGCGGATTCCACTCCCGTCAAGTCCGAACTCTGGAACCGGATCTACAGCCGGGTGGGTGCCTATTGGAAGGGCTTGTTGCTGGCCATCCTGCTGATGGCGGGCGCGGCGGCAACGCAACCTGTTCTGGCCGTCATTATGAAGCCGTTGCTGGACGGCGGCTTTTCTGGGGCCAAACCCTATTATGTCTGGGCCTTGCCGTTGGCGGTGGTGGGCCTGATCCTGTTGCGCGGCATCTGCAACTTCTTCAGCGACTACCTGCTGGCCTGGGTGGCCAACAACGTGTTGCTGGGCATGCGCCGCGACATGTTCGAGCGCCTGCTGGGCTTGCCCGATGAGGACTTCAAGCGCGGTGACACCGGCCGCCTGCTCAATCGTTTCACCATCGACGCCGGTAACGTCACCGGCTACGCCACCGACGTCATCACGGTGCTGGTGCGCGAAACCCTGGTCGTCATCGCGCTGATCTGCGTGCTGCTCTATATGTCGTGGGTGTTGACGCTGATCATCCTGATCATGCTGCCCGTGTCGGTGCTGATCTCGCGCTTTTTCATCAAGCGCCTGCGCCGCATCAACCGCGACACCGTCAACATGAATGCCGAGCTGACCCGCGTGGTCGGCGAAGGCATCGACGGCCAGCGCGTCATCAAGCTGTTCGACGGCTATGAAGTCGAACGCGGCCGCTTTGATTTCGTCAGCCGCCGCCTGCGCCGGTTCGCCATGCGTACCGCCACGGCGGACGCGGCCCTGACGCCGCTGACCCAGGTCTGCATCTCGATTTCGGTGGGCGCGGTCATCGCCGTCGCGCTCAGCCAAGCCAATAGCGGGTCTCTGACCGTGGGCAGCTTCGCCTCGTTCATGGCCGCGCTGGCGCAAATTTTCGACCCCATCAAGCGCCTGACCAACGTGGCTGCGCGCATGCAGAAAATGCTGGTGTCGGCGGAAAGCGTCTTCACGTTGATCGACCAGACGCCCGAAATCGACACCGGCACCAAGGAACTGGCCGAACCCGTGCGCGGCAAGGTGGAGTTCCGCGGCGTCAAGCATCGCTTTCCCGACGCCGACCGCGATACCGTCAACGACATTTCCTTCACCGTGGAGCCAGGCCAGACGGTTGCCCTGGTAGGCCGATCAGGCAGCGGCAAGACCACGCTGGTCAACATGCTGCCGCGCTTTGTGCTGGCCGATAGCGGGACCATCCTGGTGGACGACACGCCCATCAACGACCTCACGCTGCGCAGCCTGCGTTCGCATTTGTCGCTGGTCAGCCAGGACGTGGTGCTGTTCGACGACACCATCGCGGCCAACGTGGGCTACGGCGCGCTGGGCAAGTCCAGCGAGCAAAAGGTACGCGACGCCCTGGCGGCGGCCAACCTGCTGGAATTCGTGGAAGGTTTGCCGCAAGGCATCAATACCCAGGTGGGCGAGAATGCCGCCCGCCTGTCGGGGGGGCAACGCCAACGCCTGGCGATCGCGCGCGCGCTGATCAAGAACGCGCCCATCCTGATTCTGGACGAAGCCACCTCCGCGCTGGACAACGAGTCCGAGCGCCAGGTGCAGGCCTCGCTCGAACGCTTGATGAAAGGCCGCACCACGCTTGTCATCGCCCACCGCCTGTCCACGGTCCAGAACGCCGACCGCATCATCGTGCTGGACGCCGGCAAGATTGTCGAACAGGGCCCCCACGCCGAGCTGCTGGCCGCCAATGGCCTGTATGCCTCGTTGTACAAAATGCAGTTCCGCGACGACTGATCCAGGACGCCATCGGCTTTTGCCGTATCCAGGCCGCCAGGCCCGCCGTGTAACCAGGAGCGCCCTATGGCTCTGCCTATGGAAGGCAATCAACTCGTCAACGTGGTCGTCTTGTTGGGGGCGGCGGTTATCGCCGTTCCCATCTTCAAGCGCCTGGGGCTGGGGTCGGTGTTGGGCTACCTGGCAGCCGGCTTGGCGATCGGCCCGTTCGGCATCGGCTTCTTTTCCGATCCCAAATCCATCCTGCACGTCGCCGAGCTGGGCGTCGTCATGTTCCTCTTCATCATCGGGCTGGAAATGCAGCCGTCGCGGCTGTGGAAGTTGCGGGGTGAAATCTTCGGGCTGGGCCTGGCGCAGGTGGTGGTCTGCGGCGGCCTGTTGACGGTAGTCGGCCTGTTGGCGGGCCTGTCGGGGCCGGCGGCTTTCATGGCGGCGATGGGTTTTGTGTTGTCGTCCACGGCCATCGTGATGCAAATCCTGGGCGAACGCGACGACAGCACCAGCGCGCAAGGCCAGCGGATTGTTTCCATCCTGTTGCTGGAAGACCTGGCCATCGTGCCCTTGCTGGCCCTGGTCGCCTTGCTGGCGCCCGCAGGCAGCGGCGCTGAACATGGCAACCCGTGGATGCAGTCCGCCATTGCCGTGGGGTGCATCCTGGCCTTGCTGGCAGCCGGCCGCTGGTTGTTGAATCCCTTGTTCCGCCTGCTGGCCGCCGCGCACGCCCGCGAGGTCATGACCGCCGCCGCGCTGCTGGTGGTGCTGGGGGCGGCCTTGCTGATGGAGTTGGGTGGCCTGTCCATGGCCATGGGGGCTTTCCTGGCCGGCGTGCTGCTGTCCGAGTCCACCTTCCGCCATCAGTTGGAAGCCGAAGTCGAGCCGTTTCGCGGGATATTGCTGGGCCTGTTTTTCCTGGGCGTGGGCATGTCGCTGGACCTGTCCGCGGTGGTTCGCGAATGGCCCTTGATCCTGGCGGCAGTGGTCGCGTTCATGCTGGTGAAAGCCGTGGGCGTGTATGCGGTGGCGCGCTTGTTACGTGCCTCGCATGCGGAAGCCGTGACGCGGGCCGCATTGCTGGTGCAGGGCGGCGAATTTGCCTTCGTGCTTTATGGCGCGGCGGCCACGGCAGGCATTTTCGACGCACACACGGGCGCGGTCCTGACGGCTGTCGTCATTATCTCCATGGCGCTGACACCCTTGTGTGTGCTGGCGCTGCGGTGGCTCTTGCCCAAACCCGAGCAATCGATGGACGGCGTGGATGTCGCCCAGGATTTGGACGGATGCGCCCTGATCGTCGGATTCGGCCGTTTCGGCCAGATCGTCAGCCAGGCGATGCTGGCCCGGGGCTTGACGGTGTCCATCCTGGATACCGATACCGACGCCATCCGGGCGGCCGCCAAGTGGGGTGTGAAGGTGTACTACGGCGACGGCACCCGCATCGACATGCTGCGCACGGCAGGCGCCGAACATGCCTGCGCCATCCTGATCTGTATCGACGACCCCCGGGCCGTGAATCACATGGTCAAGCTGATCAAGTCTGAATTCCCGCTGGTTCGTGTCGTTGTGCGGGCGTATGACCGAATCCATTCGCTGGCGCTCGCCAAGGAAGGGGTCGACTATCAAATACGGGAAACCTTGGAGTCCGCCCTGCTGTTCGGCGGCGCCGCGCTGCGCGCGATCGGCGTGCCCGCGGACGAAGCTGATGAGGTGGTAGAGGACGTGCGCCGGCGCGACGCCGAACGTTTCGACCTGGAAGTGGCCGGTGGGCTGTTTGCCGGCCGTTCGCTCATGTACGGCAATATGACGGGCCCGGCAGACGGTAAAAACGACAAACCCGACCGCGAAGCCGCCCCGGCTGATCCGACCCCGCTCGTGTAACGCTGTATATCTCTATATTTGCATTACTTTACGTATCATTTCACGCGCGGAATCAACGGACTGCGGTAGATTGGATCGCACTGACCCTTCGTCCATGAAGGGCTTTTGCCAGGGGGCTGCCATGCTGCATTCGGACCGGAGTTTCACGACACCGCACGCTGTAGGAGTTGAGCTTGCCAGACGCCAGGCTTTGGCGTTGCGGTGCGGTTTTTCACCTGACGTCATGCGTCAGTTGCTGTCCCAGGCGGGCAGCGCGGCTCCTGCCTGGGCGATCAATGCCCAGCGCGAAACGGACAAGGTCCGGGGCGTGCGCGCTTTTCCTTTCCGCATCGGCGCCACGGCAGCCCCGTAGCCGCCTCGCCGGGCCGGCGCGCCCGGCATGCCAACGGATCGTCTACGCTTTGAATTCCCGGTATCTTCCCGTGCTCGCGCGCAACCTTGCGCCGCGCGCCGGGCAGCGGCATTATCTCGCTCGATACCATCCGGATGTAAGCCCCGACACCCCGAACGGCATCGCCAAGGAGCGCCGGTTTGACGTCTCGCAGGTTTGTGCATCGCGCCCTGTACGCGCTGGCCGGACTCGTGGCTATCGGGATCTGTCTGGCGGCGGTCGCATTGCTCTGGATCGACCGCCAGGTGACGTGGGCAGCGGCCCACAAGTCGGCGCGTAATATCACCGGGGTGCTGGCAGCCGATATCGGCCGCACGCTTCATGTCTACGATTTATCCCTGCAAGGCGTGGTGGAGCGGCTGCGCGAACCGGGTATTGACCATGTCAATCGCCCAACGCTGCAACGCTTTCTATTCGATCGGTCGTCCACGGCCGCATACCTGGGCTCCATCCTGGTGTTGGATGAGGCGGGGAATATTCGGTATGACTCGACGGCGATTGATCCCCCAGCCCTGAATTTTTCCGACCGCGATTTTTTCCAGGTCCATCGCGACGCGCCTGATGTCGGCCTGTACGTCAGCCGCCCCTATGTCAGCGTGCTTCGCCCTGGCGATGAAACCATCGCGATCAGTCGCCGCATCTTTCATCCGGATGGCAGTTTTGCCGGCGTGGTCAACGGCTCATTGCGGCTGGCTTATTTCCGCGATCGCTTCGCCGAGCTTTCTATCGGCAAACACGACGCGATCACGATTTTCCGCAATGACGGCGTAGTGCTCGCGCGCAATCCGTATTCGCTGGACGATATTGAGCGCAATGCCGAGCCTTCGCTGGCGTTTCAGCAATTCCTTATCCGCCGCGAGAGCACGTTCGTTGGCGAATGGGCGCCTGATGGCATCAACCGCCTTCACACGTTTGACAGCATTGATAAGACGCCGCTGGTGATCGACGTAGCGTTGGACGTCGACGACGTGCTGGCGCCATGGGTGCGGCGCGCGGTATTGGTTGTGCCGGTTACCTTGGCGCTGTTCTTGTCAGTAATGGCGCAGATCGTACTTTTCCGACGCGAAATGCGCTTGCGCGAGGCCTTCGAGCAGCAACTGGAAGCGCGCGCGCAAACAGATGGATTGACCGGCATTGCCAATCGACGCACCTTCGACGAGGCGCTCGAACGCGAGTGGGCGGCGGCGGCACGGGATGCCACGCCGCTCTCGCTACTGTTCCTGGACGCGGACCACTTCAAACGCTACAACGACCGCTATGGCCATCAAGAGGGCGACGAACTGTTGAAGTTGCTGGCCCAGACGCTGATGCAAAAGGCCCGGCGCCCGCGCGACCTGGCGGCGCGCTATGGGGGCGAAGAGTTCGTCGTGCTGTTGCCCGGCACCGATAGCCAGCAGGCATCAGCCATCGCTGAATCCATACGCAGCACCATCGAGGCGCTGCGCGTCCCACATGAGGGGAATGACGGTGGCGTCGTCACGGTCAGTATCGGCGTCGCCACTGCGGCGCCTGCCGCCGGCAAGGCTGCGTCGCGCTTGGTCGAAGCCGCCGATGGAGCGGTCTATCGGGCCAAGAAAGCCGGGCGCAACCAAGTCGCCGTGGCGTGATGATGCACAGGCTTATCGGCCCAGCATCAAGGCCTGCATGCGCGTCTGCGCCTGCTGCATATTTTTCGCCTGATCATTCAGTTCTTGCAGCAACTGATTTAGCTCGGCCTGCACGGCGGGATCCTTCACTTTGATGATCGCGCCCGAGATTTCAATCTGCGCCTTGTGGGCTTCAACGTAATCGGCAACCTTCAGGCCGCTGTCAAAGGTGGCGTTCAGTTGGGGCAGCACGTCGCGGAACGTGTCGGCGGGCAGGCTCACCGTCTTTTCATAGGCCTTGTCGTACACGGCCTTCAGGTCCGCGGGCTGCTTGAGTTGTGCATGCGCGGCGTCGGCCTTGGCTTGCTGTTCCTTCAAGGCCGCGCCCATGTCAGTCAGCGACTGTTGAACGCTCTTCAGGTCGTCGCGCCGCGTCACGATGTCGTTCAAAGAACGCATGGAGCCTTTCTGCACGATGCTCGACAAAGGCTTGATCGATGCTTCCATGCCGGCGTTGAAGTCGGTGATCACGGCGTAGTGCGACGTGTAATCGCCAAACGACTTCTTCTCCTCATCCGTCAGCTTCGGTACACGCACGCCGGGCTTGTCGACGATGCGGGTCTGCAAGTACTGCGTGAACGCGGCACGTTGCTCGGGCTCCTTGTCGCCGCAGGCGGCCAGCACCAGCGGCAAAGCCGCAACCAGCAGCAGGAACGGACGGAATAGGGACTTCATTGCATGAACCTCCGAAAGCATGAAAAAGGGCGCTTCAGGGTAAACCCTGTCAAAGCGCCCGCGAGCTTATCGGCTACTTTTCCCCACCGCCATTCGTTTCAAACTTGTTTTCAAACGAATCGTTAAGACACACAATATGCGCACATTGAAGTAAATGCTCGCTGGTTATCTGTTAGGCGCGCGAGGCATCAGACCAAAATGATGTCGTACTTTTCCTGCGAATACGTGCTCTCGACTTCCAGCGACACGCGCTTGCCCACAAAATCACCCAGCATGGCCAGGTGCTGGCTTTCTTCTTCCAGGAACAAATCCACGACATCTTGCGAGGCCAGGATGCGGAACTCCTTCGGATTGAATTGCCGCGCCTCGCGCAATATTTCGCGCAGGATCTCGTAGCACACGGTGCGCGGCGTGCGCACGTTTCCCCGCGATTCGCACATGGGGCAGGGTTCGCACAACTGATGGGCAAGCGAATCCCGCGTGCGCTTGCGCGTCATTTCCACCAAGCCCAGTTGTGTGAAGCCATTGACCGTCATGCGCGTGCGGTCACGCGACAGCGCCTTTTTCAGTTCAGCCAGCACGGTGTCACGGTGCTCCTGTTCTTCCATGTCAATGAAATCCAGAATGACGATGCCCCCCAGGTTGCGTAGACGCAGTTGCCGGGCAATGGCTTGGGCCGCTTCCAGGTTCGTCTTGAATATGGTGTCGTCGAAATTCCTTCCGCCTACAAAGCCGCCGGTGTTCACGTCGACCGTGGTCAACGCTTCGGTTTGGTCGATGATCAGGTAGCCGCCCGATTTCAAATCCACCCGGCGAGACAGCGCACGCGCGATCTCGTCGTCCACATTGGCGGTATCAAACAACGGGCGCTCGCCGCTGTAATGTTGGATGCGGTCCACCACGGATGGCGTGTAGATGCGTGCCCATTCCATCATCGCCGCGCTCGTCGTGCGTGAATCCACCAGAATCGTACCGGTTTGGGGCCCAACCATATCGCGCAAGACACGTTGCGCCAGCGTCAAGTCCTGATGCAGAAGGGCGGGCGCGGGCTGGGTGCGCGCGGCTGCCTGCACACTGGTCCACAGCTTGCGGAGATATTCCAGGTCCGCGGTCAGCTCTTCATTGTTGGCGCCTTCCGCCTGAGTCCGGACAATGAACCCGCCTTTTTCTTCAGGCGGCATCAGCGCCTGAAGCCGTTCGCGCAGTTGGATGCGCTCGGACTCGGTATCGATCTTCTGCGAAATGCCGATATGCGGGTCGTGCGGCAGATACACCAGCATGCGGCCGGCCATGCTGATCTGCGTCGACAGGCGCGCGCCCTTGGTGCCCAACGGATCCTTGACCACCTGAACCATGAGGGTCTGTCCCTCGAATAGCAGCTTTTCGATAGGCGTGGGAGTCAGTCCCTGACTACGTTCGCCCCGGTTTTCACGCAAGTCTGCAATATGAATAAAAGCGGCGCGCTCAAGCCCAATATCAATGAACGCGCTTTGCATACCCGGTAGCACGCGAACCACGCGACCCAGGTAGATATTGCCGACATGGCCCCGCTGGATGCTGCGTTCCACATGCAGCTCCTGTACTGACCCTTGTTCCACCAGCGCAACGCGGGTTTCAAATGGGGTCACATTGATCAGGATATCTTCGCTCTGGGCGATGGCTGGGGGCATAGCGTGCTCGTCTCCAAGTAGGTGCGGCGTACAGGCGAATAGTAAACGTACCCCAAGGCTAGGCAAGCCCGACGGAAGACTATCTATATATAGAGGGCCGGCGTGATGCGCCTGGCGATATCGGCACTTGTCTTCCGGCAGGGGAGGTCGTCTTTGAGGATTCACACAACTTTCTTGCAGAGCTGGCGAGACGGCCCAAAAACTTGTGCTATAGTCTCGCTCCTTCGCAGTTCAGGCAGTTTTTGAACCGCGAAGCCAAG